>JGI12635J15846_10005072_pt1 | contig 11381 bp, 8 predicted proteins | sample BlaSpr_A8_OM2_M2_FD_15846 | JGI IMG/M metagenome (IMG submission 15846) | reverse complement strand
CTGATCTTGGAATGTTGCTGGGCCTGCTGACCGGTGACGGCCATTTTACCAATCGCGGCAAGGGCGAACAGGCGGCGGTCATCAACTTGTGGGGATCGGACCGCGACCACGCGGACACGGTCGTCGCATACGTGAACTCGCTGATTGCCGGGTTCGCGGAAAGGCCCAGGAACTACCGGGTCAGCGCGGTGGCGATCCCGGAACGCAACCTGGTGACGATTCGCTCGGTCATTCTCGCGCGCGTGCTGCTGCAATACGGATTCACAGCGCAGACCAAGTTGCAGGTCCCCGAAATCGTCTGGCGCGGTAATGAGGACTGTGTCAAGGGCTATCTGCGCGCACTGTTTCAGACCGATGGCACCGTGAACGTGTCCGGCGATGACAGGACCAGCTGCTCGGTGCGTCTCGCATCGAGCTATCCATCCTTGCTCAAGGATGTGCAGATGCTGCTGGCGAACTTCGGCATTTTCTCGCGCGTGCTGAAGCGCCGCGAGGCGCGCATGAATCCTATGCCGGATGGCAAGGGCGGCAGCAAAGAGTACGCGTGCAAAGCCAACTACGAACTGATCATCGATGGTGAATCGCGCAACTATTTCATGGCCGACATCGGATTCATGACCGATGCCAAGAACGCGAAATACCAGCACTGGGCTCAAGACAAGGCGCTGCGTAAATCACAGCGCTTTACCAGCCGAATTGCAGAGATCTCCTACTGCGGCAAGGAAGCCGTGTTTGACACCACGCAGGAGGACGGCAATACCGTCATCTTCAACGGGCTGGTGACAGGACAGTGCGGAGAGCAGCCGTTACCGGCCTACGGCTCGTGCTTGCTCGGTTCAGTGAATCTCACGCGCTTCGTGCGCGAACCGTTCACGCCGCAGGCGCGTTTCGATTGGGACGAGTATCGCGACGTGGTGCGCGTATTCACGCGCATGCTCGACAACGTGGTGGAGATCAACGGCCTGCCGCTCGAGCAGCAGCGTCACGAGATCATGCGCAAGCGCCGTCACGGCATGGGATTCCTCGGCCTGGGCTCGGCCATCACGCTGCTCGGCGCGAAGTACGGCTCGAGCGAATCGGTGAAATTCAGCGAGGACGTCTCACGCGAGATGGCGATCGCGGGTTGGGAAGCGGCGCTGGAGTTGGCGCGTGAAAAAGGCCCAGCGCCGATCATGAACGAGGAGTTCACGGTCACCAAGGAGATGCTGCGCAAGCGTCCGGAGATGGCACGCGACGGCTGGAAGCCCGGTGCGAAGATTCCGGGGCGGCTGCTGCATGCGCGTTACAGCCGCTACATGCAGCGCATCGCCGAGGCGGCGCCGCGCCTGGTCGAGCAACTGGCGCAGATCGGCGCACGATTCACGCACCACACCTCGATCGCGCCGACCGGCACCATCTCGCTGTCGCTGGCGAATAACGCCAGCAACGGCATCGAGCCGTCGTTCGCGCATCACTACTTCCGCAACGTGATCCGCCCCGGCCGCAAGACCAAGGAAAAGATCGACGTGTTCTCCTTCGAGCTGCTGGCCTACCGCGAGCTGGTCAATGCGCGCGCGATGCCGGGTTCGAGCAATGAGGCCGAGGCGCTGCCGGAATATTTCACGTCCGCGGATGAGGTGACGCCGCACCAGCACGTGGATATCCAGGCCGCATCGCAGAAGTGGATCGACTCATCGATCTCCAAGACCGCGAACGTGCCGACCAATTTCCCCTACGACCAGTTCAAGGGCATCTACCTGTATGCGCACGAGCAGGGACTGAAGGGCTGCACCACCTTTCGCTTCAACCCGGAGGCGTTCCAGGGCGTGCTGGTCAAGGAGGAGGATCTCAAGAACACCACCTACGTGTTCACGCTCGAGGACGGCACCGAGATCAGTGCGCGCGGCGACGAGGAGATCGAGTACGACGGCGAAACCCACAGCGCCGCCAATCTGTTTGACGCCTTGAAGGAAGGCTATTACGGGAAGTTCTGAACATGAGCAGCACACGCATCGACAAGAAGATCGTCAAGTACCGGGTCCTCAAGCCGGAGGACAAGGAGGCCGCGAAGAACGCCGGGCCGCCGGAAGAGCTGGCGCACAGCCGCGATGGTCGCACCGCCAAAGTCATCCGCATGCACGAGGAAATCCAGCGCCCGGAGATGCTGATCGGCTCGACCTACAAGATCAAGACGCCGGTGTCTGATCATGCGATGTACGTCACGATCAACGACATTGTGCTCAATGAAGGCACCGAGTACGAGCAGCGCCGCCCGTTCGAGATCTTCATCAACTCGAAGAACCTGGATCACTTCCAGTGGATCGTCGCGTTGACGCGCATCATCTCGGCGGTATTCCGCAAGGGCGGCGACGTCGCGTTCCTGGTCGCCGAACTCAAGGCGGTGTTCGATCCGCGCGGCGGCTACTGGCAGCCGGGCGGGAAATTCATGCCCTCGATCATCGCCGAACTCGGCTATGTGATCGAGAAGCATCTGCAGAGCATCGGGCTGATGCGCAAGACCGAACTGGATGTGCATCAGAAGAAGCTGATCGATGACAAGCGCGCCGAGTTCGAGGCGCGTGCACGCCAGCAGGATGCNTTCTCNAAACCGCATTTCCCCGACGGTGCTCAGCTGTGCAGCAAGTGCAGCACGGCCGCGGTGGTGATGATGGATGGCTGCATGACCTGCCTGAATTGCGGCGAGTCCAAGTGCGGGTGAGGCGCCTGAGGGCCCCCGGGTGAGGCCGGAGCCGTTGGGAGTCTGAATGCGCCGAGCGATTGCCGCCTAGCTCACCCGCCTGCCATCGCCCGCCGTGCGCGTATCATTCGCCCGATGAATCGGCTGCTGCTGTTTAGCCTGCTGCTGCTGCCCCGCTTTGCGACTGCCGCCGACACGCTGTTGCCGCGGCCGCCCGAGCTGGAGCCGGACGTGCAGTTCTGGATTCGCGTCTATACGCAGGTATCCACCAACGAAGGCTTGATTCACGACCAGCACCGGCTGTCGGTGATCTACGAGACGCTGCACTTCGATGCCGAGATGCCGGCGTCGGAGCGTGCGCGCAAGGTGGATGCGGAGCGCGAGCGCGTTGAGGACATCCTCAAGCGACTGGGGCGCGGCGATGAGCCGCGCGACGGCGACGAGCGGCGGGTGCGCACGCTCTGGGGCGATGACGCGACGCCGGCGCAGCTGGCAATGGCAGCTTCGGAAGTGCGCTTCCAGCTCGGTCAGTCGGACCGCTTTCGCGCCGGCCTGGTACGGGCGGGTGCCTGGGAGGCCCATATCGGGGAGGTGCTTGCCAACCTCGGGCTGCCGGCCGAGATCGCGGCATTGCCGCATGTGGAATCCTCATTCGATCCGTACGCCTACTCGAAGGTCGGGGCCGCGGGCCTGTGGCAGTTCATGCGATCGACCGGACGGCGGTTCCTGCGCATCGACGCCGCCGTGGACGAGCGGCTCGATCCCTACCGTGAGACCGAAGCCGCGGCTCAGCTGCTGAGCTACAACTACCGCTTGCTCGGCAGTTGGCCGCTCGCGATTACCGCCTATAACCATGGTGCCGAGGGCGTACGCCGTGCGCGCGACCAGCTCGGCACCGACGACATCGTGCGCATCGTGCGCGAGTATCACAGTCCCAGCTTTGGCTTCGCCTCGCGGAATTTTTATGTCTCCTTTCTGGCCGCGCTCACGATCGCGCAGAGTCCGGGGAAGTACTTCGGCGGCCTCGCCCGCAACCCCGAAGCCGGGTCTCACGAGCTGAAGATGCCTTCGACGGCCAGCCTGAGCGCGCTGGTGCGGGCGATCGGTGTCGATCGCGAGACGCTGCGCAGCCTTAATCCGGCGCTGCGGCCGGCGGTATGGAACGGCCAGCGCGTCGTGCCGGCCGGCTACGTACTGCGACTGCCGGCGGGCGGCTCCCAGTGGACAGCCGAACTGCTGGCGCAACGACTCGGTAGCGCGCAGGCCATCACCGTCGCGCAGGCCTCGCCGCCGGCCAAGGCACCCGCCGCCGCAACCGTCACGGGGGTCGCGAGCCCCGCGCCGCCGGCACCGTCCACGGCAGCCGCCGCCCCGGCCCCGAAGGCAGCTGGCAGCCCCGCATCGCCAGGCGCCACGCCTGGCGCTCCGGAAAGCGCGCAGTATTACGTGGTGCAGGCCGGCGACAATACGTCGGCAATCGCGGCGAGCACCGGGGTATCGATCAGAAAGCTGATGACGCTCAATTCAATGCGCGATCAGGACGATATCTACGAAGGCCAGCGTCTGCGCCTGGTCGCGGGGGCACCTGAGCCCGAGACGGTGACCACCGAGGCCACTGCCGCCGCGGCCATCGCCGCGGTGCAGGAAAGCCAGGAAGAGCATGCGGCAGTCAAAGCCGCGAACCGATTGGCCGCGAAGAACGAGCCGGTGTCGAACGCGCAGGCCCAGGCTGAGGGCCCGCAGCTGGTGCCGGGCGCTACCGGGCCGGAATCGGCAGATCCGGTGGACTACTCGGTGGCCGCCGACGGTAGCATCCGGGTCGTGGCCGCCGAAACCCTGGGTCACTACGCCGACTGGCTTGGCACCAGCGCGCAGCGATTGCGCGCCATCAACCATCTAACCGGGCGCACGCCGGTGGTGATGGGCCGGCGGCTGAAGCTGGAATTTGCCAAAGCCACGCACGAGCAGTTCGAGGAACTGCGGCGTGACTACCATGTACGGCTGCAGGCCGCCTATTTCTCCTCGCATCGGATCGCCGGCACCGAAGTCTATCTTGCGCGCCGTGGCGACTCGCTGTGGAGCATCACGCAGAAGTCCCTGAAGGTGCCGGTGTGGCTGTTGCAGCAGTACAATCCGGACCTGGATTTCGGGAATTTGCGCCCTGGGACGCAGATTTCGCTGCCAAAAGTGGAAGATGTCTCGGCCCTGTGAACCCTGCACGCTCGCGGTTGAAATGTGGCGTGCCTATAATTTGCGCCATGCGACTCTCCGCCCTCATAACCCTTCCGCTGCTGCTCGCCGCCTCGGGCACGGCCCTGTGCGATGGCCCGCAGACCGAGGGTACTCAATCGGTGGCCAGCGTGGTGGCGCCGCCTCCGGGCGTGGCGGCCGACGTCGCCTTGGGGATGACTCGGGCACCGATGGCGGCCAGCGTTTCGGCAACGGTGCCGATCGCCGATCAGGTGCTGGTGCGCAAGTCAGAGCGCCGGCTCTACCTGATGCGTCATGGCGAGGTGCTGCGCAGCTACCGCGTCGCGCTCGGGCTCATGCCCGACGGGCCCAAGGAGCGCGCTGGCGATTTCCGCACGCCGGAAGGGCGCTACCAGCTCACGCGCCGTAACTCGCGCAGCGATTACTTCCTCTCGATACAGGTGTCCTACCCGAACGCCGAGGACCTGCGCCGCGCGCGGCGCGATCACGTGAATCCGGGCGGGTCGATCATGGTCCACGGCCTGCCGAATTTGCAGCGCCATCCGCCCGACTATTACGCCGCGGCGGATTGGACCGACGGCTGCATCGCCATGTCGAACGCCGACATGGTGGAACTGTGGCTAATGGTTCAAGACAACACGCCGATCGACATCCTGCCTTGAGCGCCGTGCCAACCGTTCCGCAGGCCGCCGCTGGCGCAAACCCCGGCGGTGCAGGGCAAGCACTGGACGCCAGTGTCGTCATTGAAGAGTCGGTGGACGCGCGCGTAGGCCCGCGGGGCAGCCTCGAGATCCTGTCGCAGGCCGAGATCGACAAGCTGCTGGACACCAGCCATACCGGTCTGTACACGCTGTTCCGCAACTGCGCGCTGGCGGTGCTCAATTCCGGCAGCGAAAGCGACAATGCCAAGGAGATCTTCGAGCACTACCGCAACTTCGACGTGCAGATCCTGCGCCATGCCTGGGGCATCAAGCTTGAGATCACCAACGCACCGGCGGCCGCGTTCGTCGACGGGCATATGATCCACGGTATCAAGGAGCATCTGTTCGCGGTGCTGCGCGACATCATCTATACCGCTAATGAAATCATCAGCGCCGGACGGCTCGACAGCCAGGATCCGGCCTCGATCACCAACGCCGTGTTTCATATCCTGCGAAATGCGCGCGTGCTCGACGTCAAGACGCGCCCCAATCTGGTGGTGTGCTGGGGCGGCCATTCGATCGGCGACGCCGAGTACCGCTACGCCAAGCGCGTCGGCTACGAATTTGGCCTGCGGGCGCTCGATGTCTGCACCGGGTGCGGCCCGGGTGCGATGAAGGCGCCGATGAAGGGCGCCGGCGTCGGCCACGCCAAGCAGCGCATCACCGACGGGCGCTTCCTCGGCGTCACCGAGCCCGGCATCATCGCCGCCGAGCCCCCGAACGCGATCGTCAATCAGCTGGTCATCATGCCGGACATCGAAAAGCGGCTCGAGGCGTTCCTGCGCCTGGGGCACGGGATCGTGGTGTTCCCCGGCGGCGTCGGCACCGCCGAGGAGATCCTGTACCTGCTCGGCGTGCTGCTGGATCCGGCCAACGCGCGGCAACCGCTGCCGGTGGTGCTCACCGGGCCGGGCGCCAGTGCGGCCTATTTCGACAAGATCGCGCACTTCATCGAGGGTACGCTCGGAGCCGCCGCGCTGACGCGACTGAAGGTCATCATCGACGATCCGGCCGGCGTCGCGCGCTACATGGTGCAGAGCCTCGAGCAGGTGCGCTCATTCCGTCGCAAGCAGAACGACTCATACAATTTCAACTGGTTGCTGCGTGTGCCGTACGAACTGCAGCAGCCGTTCCAGGTCACGCACGCCTCGATGCGAGCGCTGGAACTGCACCGTGCGCAGCCGCTGCACCGCCTGGCGGCCAATCTGCGGCGTGCCTTCTCGGGAATCGTCACCGGCAACGTCAAGGAGAACGGCGTCGCCGCGATCGAGCAGCACGGGCCGTACGAACTCGCGGGCGATGCCGACATCATGCGGCTGCTGGATGAATTATTGACGGGATTCGTCGCTCAGGGGCGCATGAAGCTGCCCGGAAGCGCATATCGTCCCTGCTACCGCCTGGTGGCGTAGCTTTCAGATTCGCTTGCGCCATCGCGCGCGCCGCTTGCCGCAGTCCGTCCGACTGTGCCGCAATCCGTCCGAAGCTGCGGCGACGGCATTTAACCCTTGCGAAGGCGCGATTCGCGTGTCCGCCGGATTGCGAGACGCGACGCTGCCTGTTCAGATTCGCTGTGACCCAGTTCCTGTCGAGTGCGATCGTGGCGCCCTAGTCTGTTAACCATAAGGAGTGCACACGATGAGCAAGGAAGACTCAAAGATCGAGACCGCGGACGAAGCGCTGGCGCGCAAACTGCCGCCGCCCAGCGGTGCTGAAGCCTACGCCCGCTGGCTCGAGCACATGCAACGCACTCGCACCCGCCACGCCGCGATCACCCGCAATCTGTACACCTGGTCGAACTACAAGAGCTGGGCGGACAAAGTGCGTCACGACTGGCTGGCCGAGGACGCGAAGAGCTAGGAATCCTTAAGGGCCTGAAGCGCTTCGGGCCGCGTTTCAGGCCAGGCGCACCGAGGGTACCATCGTGGCCGGCGCGCTGCGGCGAGTCGATGGCATCTCCAACCAATCGAGCAGAGGCTGCCACGCCGCCAGGTCCCCGGCGACGCCATACGGCTTCATCTCTTCCAGACCCAGGCCCAGTTCCGCGGCGCGGATGTAATTCTGCGAGTCGCGCAAAGTGGCGACGATCGGAATCCCGAGCGTGCCCAGGAAGCGCGACAGCGCCCCGTAGATCAGCGTATTGACGCGCACGCGGTTGGCGATGATTCCCAGGCGATTGTCATTCCGATGCACCTTCGCGACCAGCAGCAGATTCTGCACGCAGCGCGAACAGGCATGGATGTCGATGTCCGAAGGCAGTACCGGGACCAGGATCTTGTCGGCGGTGCGGGTCAGTTCGGGCATCTCCTGGGCCTCCACCGCCGCGGGCGTATCGACGATGACGCGGCCGGTGCCCTCCGGGATGCGCAGCTGAAACGTTCTTGTCACGCGAGGGTCGCGCTCGAAGGCCTTGATCAGGTGAATGCGCGCCTGTGTCTTAAGACGCTTGTCGACCCAATAGGCGCATGAGCCCTGCGGGTCGAAATCCATCAACACCGGCCGCTCGCCGTGCAGCGCAAAGTGGCTGGCCAGATTGATGGCGATGGTTGTCTTGCCGGAACCGCCCTTTGGGTTCAGCACGACGATGCGCTGCATGAATGTGCCTGTCCTGCGCNAACATTATGTCGTTCCGCAATTTAGCATAGCTCGGCCGCGCCGCAAGCCATGCGATGCATTGTGAGAAGCCGNTCTTACGATTGCGTGGCAGCTGACCGAATNATCTGCGGGGCTGTGAGGCGCAACACGGCAAGCGATTGCCGCACCTCCTAGCATAAGCATCACAGCCTGTAACGCGGATGCCCACTTGGAAGTATTTCTTCAGCTCTGGGATGAGATGGACGACTGGCTGAATGCCGCCCGGCACCTGCTGGGCCGCTCGATGGCTTGAAACCTTAAGCGCCAGGCCCTATACCACCGGTTTCCCCATGAGTGGAGACGGTGGACAACATGCCGACCGGGCGCGAAACGCTGGGCTTCCAGGCCGAAGTCCGCGAACTGCTGAATCTGATGATCCATTCCCTGTACAGCCACAGGGAAATCTTCCTGCGCGAGCTGATCTCCAACGCTTCCGATGCCAACGACAAGCTGCGCTTTCTCGCACTGTCAAATCCGGAACTGCTCGGCAAGGATAACGATCTGGCGATCTGGATCGACAGCGACTCCAACGGCGCCACGCTGACGGTACGCGACCACGGCATCGGCATGAGTCGCGAGGAGGCGGTGACGCACCTGGGAACGATCGCCAAGTCCGGTACCGCCGAGTTCTTCAAGCGTCTCACCGGCGACCAGCAGAAGGACGCGCAGCTCATCGGCCAGTTCGGCGTCGGGTTCTATTCCGCGTTCATCGTCGCCGAGCGCGTCGAAGTGCTGACGCGCCGCGCTGACGCTGCCCCCGAGGACGCGGTGCGCTGGGAGTCGAGCGCCGACGGAAATTTCACGGTCGAGACCATCACGCGGGCCGAGCGCGGCACCAGCGTGGTGCTGCATCTGAAGGACGACGCGAAGGAATTCGCCGACCCGATGCGGCTGCGTGCACTGGTGCGCCGCTACTCCGATCACATCGCCTTCCCGGTGCGCATGCAGAAGCAGGGCGCCGCCTCGCTCGATTACGAGGACGTCAACCAGGCACAGGCCCTGTGGACGCGGCCGCGCAACGAAATCAAGGACGAGGATTACCGCGATCTGTACGGTCATATCGCCCATGACGGGGCCGAGCCGTTGGCGTGGAGCCACAACCGGGTCGAGGGCAAGCGTGAATACACCAGCGTGCTCTACATTCCAGGGCGTGCGCCGTTCGATCTGTGGCAGCGCGAGGCGACGCGCGGCCTGAAGCTGTACGTGCGGCGCGTGTTCATCATGGACGACGCCGAGCAGTTCCTGCCGCTGTATCTGCGCTTCGTCAAAGGCATCGTCGATTCGAGCGATCTGCCGCTGAACATCTCGCGCGAGCTGCTGCAGCAGGATCGCGAGGTCGAGGCGATGCGCGCCGCGCTGACCCGGCGGGCGCTGGAACTGCTGGCGCGGCTGGCCAAGGACGAACCCGACAAGTACGCGCAGTTCTGGCGCGAATTCGGCCGCGTATTCAAGGAGGGACTGAACGAGGATCCCGGCAATCGCGAGCGCCTGCTGCCGCTGCTGCGCTTCGCCAGCACTTCCAGTGCCTCCAACGAGGAGACGGTGAGTCTTAGCGACTATGTCGCGCGGATGCGCCCCGGACAGGAGCGTATCTATTACATCGTCGCGGACACTCACGACACCGCGCGCGCGAGCCCGTACCTCGAGCTGCTCAAGCAGAAGGACGTCGAGGTGCTGCTGCTGGCCGATCGCATCGATGAATGGGTCATGGGCCAGGTGTCCGAGTTCGAAGGCAAGCGCTTCAAGGACGCATCGCGCGGTGATCTCGAGCTCGGCGGTCTCGCCGACCAGGCCGAGCGCGCGCGCATCGACGAGGAGCGCAAGGAGAACAAGGCGCTGCTCAAGCGCTTCAAGGACGCCCTCGGCGACCGGGTGATCGAGGTACGGGTCAGCGAGCGGCTGCGTGACTCTGCTGCGGTCCTGGTGCATGGCGAGGGCGAGCTGTCGGCGCAGATGCGGCGGCTGCTGGCGGCCAACGGCCAGGTGCCGCCGGCGACCAAAGCGGCGCTGGAGCTCAACGTCACGCACCCGCTGGTGAAGCACATGGACACGCTCAAGCAGGCGGACGAGTTCCAGGAGCTCGCTCTGCTGCTCTACGATCAGGCCACGATGACGGAGGAGGGCCAGGTCGCCAACCCGCCAGACTTCAGTCGCCGGCTGAACAAACTGCTGGTACGGCTGGTGGCGGGCGCCAAGCCGGCCACAGACGCCACAGGCGCCGCGGGAGCTGCAGGGACCGCGTAGGCCGCAACGCGTGCCCGGCCGCGGCCCTGTGTGCGCTGCGTGGCGCGGGCCGCGCACAGGCAGGCTTGCAGGCTTTGCGCTAACCTGCAGCCGGGGACGCTCGCAATTCGAGGGGTGTAGCGATGAACACTGAACCGCCTGACGATGGAGAGCTGCGCGCCCGACTGACGCCGCTGCAGTACCACGTGACTCAGAAGCAAGGCACGGAGCCGGCCTTCACCGGCAAGTACGCCTACAACAAGGACACCGGTGTCTATAGCTGCGTGTGTTGCAGCCAGGAGCTGTTCAGCTCCGACACCAAGTATGACTCGGGCTCCGGCTGGCCCAGTTTCTGGCTGCCGCTCGCGGCCGATCGGGTGCGTACGCGCGTGGACGGCTCGCACGGCATGACACGCACCGAAGTGACCTGTGCCGGGTGCGGCGCACATCTGGGCCACGTGTTTGACGACGGACCGAATCCTTCGGGACTGCGCTACTGCATCAACTCGGCGGCACTCGGGTTTTCGGGCGCCCCGAAGCCTTGAGTTATCGTCCGCCGCGCGCCGAGCAGCTGCAGATCGATGGCCCAGCCGGGGTGCTCGAGGCCCTGCTGGAAGACCCGCAGCTGTCGCCGTCTGCGGGCTTTGCCGTGGTTTGCCATCCGCATCCGCTGCATGGTGGCACCATGCACAACAAGGTCGTGCATACCGTGGCACGAGCGTGTCAGGAGCGCGGCATGCCTACGCTGCGCTTCAACTACCGTGGGGTGGGCAGCAGTGCCGGCAGCTACGACGAGGGTCGGGGCGAAACCCAGGATGCCCTGGCGGTGGTCGCGGCAGGCAGGGCGCGCTGGCCGGGCGCCGCGCTGACGCTCGCGGGCTTTTCCTTCGGAGGTATGGTGAGCCTGCTCGCCGCGGCAGCGGCAGCGCCGGCTCGGC
>JGI12635J15846_10005070_pt1 | contig 11383 bp, 7 predicted proteins | sample BlaSpr_A8_OM2_M2_FD_15846 | JGI IMG/M metagenome (IMG submission 15846) | reverse complement strand
CACGAAACGTTCTTGAATTAGCTGCTGGTTGGGGCACCTCCAGCAATCCCTCAATGACATTTTCGCCGGACAATTGCTGGGCCCTACGTCGGGGAAAACCGCATTGGAGTTCGACTTCGTCGGCCGGCCTGGTATGTAATCATTTGAAGGACAATTTAGTTGTAGACCGCATCTTGTGCATTCCAATGGTGGCCCAAGGCGATACAATTGGTGTCTTGCAATTACATGTGGCCAGCGGCTCGGAATCTAAATTATTAGACGAAAATCTTCAAATAACTCTGGAACGCATCGCAAGTTCTGCCGCCGGGCAAATCGCTTTATCCATCGCGAGTTTGAAACTCCGAGAAGCTCTCAAAGACCAATCTATTCGAGATCCTTTAACTGGACTCTACAATCGCCGTTTCATGCATGATTGTCTTGAGCGCGAGTTATTGCGGGCGCGACGAACAAATCGATCGTTTGCCGTAATGTTTATAGATCTGGATCATTTTAAGAGATTCAATGATTCCTTCGGGCATGATGCGGGTGACTTTGTGTTGCAATCATTTACAAAACTGTTAACGAGCCATTTCCGGGGAAGCGACGTAATTTGCCGGTATGGCGGTGAAGAATTCGCCTTGGTTTTACCAGACTCGTCTTTAATCGACGCGGAGATGCGGGCCGACGACTTACGCACCAAAGTCAGACAATTAGCTATAAGTCACAGAGAGACGGCGCTAGGACCAATTACCTGTTCTGTCGGCATCGCTGAGTTCCCAGAGGATGGTTCTACTGCCGAGGAATTATTGCGGGTGGCAGATAAATGTCTCTACGAAGCGAAAACGCAAGGCCGCGATCGCTCTGCTACCCTAGTTAAACTATTGCCTCCCATTTCTTAGACTGCAGCCAGATTACTTCGTTTGGCTACTACACTAAGCGGACTCTTCGCTCGATTAACACGGTAATCAAAAACTAACCAGCAAACTAAAAAAGTAAAGGGCTTGACAGGGGCGTGGGAATTTTACAGAATACGCGCAGACGAACAAAAAGCGAATATCGTTTTTGGGTTCTGACTATCCTGCATGCGCTCCACTCTTGCTACTCTCCGTTCTGATGTCGAGCTTTCCCTTGCTGGGCGCGTTGTTTCTCCTTTCGGGTATCGCGACCGCAAGAGTGTGGAAACGGTGCTTACGGGGATTCCGGAGATTGATTCTCTGGCCGGGGGCTTTCCGCGTGGGGCGTTGACGGAAATCTGCGGGCCGCCGTGTTCGGGGCGCACTACAGTGCTGCTTTCGGCTTTGGCTTCGAGGACTGCGGAGGCGGAAGTGTGCGCGTTGATTGACGCGCGAGATTCGTTTGATCCCCGTAGCGCGGAAGCTGCCGGGGTGGAGTTGCAGCAATTGCTGTGGGTGCGCTGCCACGGTCTTGATCAGTCTTTGCGTGCTGCCGATCTTTTGATTCAGGGCAGCGGGTTTGGATTTATTGCGCTGGATCTTAGTGATGTGGCGCCGGAGACGGTGCGGCATGTGCCGCTCAATGCGTGGTTCCGGTTCCGGCGCGCGGTGGAAGATACGTCCACGGTGTTGCTGGTGCTGGAGCAGGAGTCCAACGCGAAAACGTGTGCTTCGCTGGTTTTGCGGATGAGCATGAAGGCGGCGAAGTGGTCGGGCACGGCGGGAAGAAACGTTAACAACGACACAGCAGAAATTTCGCGGCAATCACATGGATGTTTGCCACATGGCTGCTTGCCGCATGCACGATTGCTGGATGGCTCTGATGTTCAAGCAGAGATGCTGCATACGCGCATGCAGTCGATCAATTTTCAGCAAGCGCAAAATGGGCCAGTTTCTATTGAGAGGCATTTTGCCGGGCGCGATTCAACGGATCGTAGCGACGACAATATACAAAGTTTTGCAGCGCAATCCATCTGGAGTTATCTGCACGCTATGCCTGTGGAAGCGAAACTTAAATGAGGAGCGCGGGACACAAATAATTTTGCTGAATTTTATTTCCAATTCGCGATTGAACNTTCATGTCCTTTGCAGCCATTCATATTCCCGATTTTATTGTGCAGGCCGTGGTGCGCGGCGAGGTTGTGCTGCGCGAGCATGCGGTCGCGATTGTGGAAGGTGCACCGCCATTGTGGAGTGTGGTGGCGGCCAATCGACGAGCGGCGCAAGTGGGAATCGAATTAGGAATGGCGAAATCGCAAGCAGCGCAATTTACGGGTGTGGAAATTCGGCGCCGTTCGCCGGCGCAGGAAAAAACCACGCATGAGGCCCTGCTGGATCTGGGGTGGTCGGTTTCACCGCGTGTGGAAGATACCGCGCCAGACACGATAGTTCTCGACCTCGCGGGGTTGAGCGGCTTATTTGGCGTGGAAGAAAAAATCGCTCAAGAACTTGCGAAACGCGGTTCCAGCCTTGGTTTAAGCGCGCGCATCGCTGTGGCTGAAAATATAGAAGTGGCGATTCTGGCAGCGCGTGGGTTGCCAGGTGTCACGTTAATCCCACCGGGGGAAGAAGCACAACGGTTGAGGGCACTGCCGGTGCACACGCTTCTTCCTTCTCCTGGAATTCTGGAAACATTGGCGCGCTGGGGTGTGGAAACCTGCGGCAGGCTCGCTGCTTTGCCGGTGATTCAGCTTTCTGAGCGTCTGGGGCAAGAAGGGGTGCGTTTGCACACGCTGGCTCGCGGTGCGTTGGTGCGTTCGCTGGTGCTGGCCAAGCCATCAGATAATTTTCAGGAAGAAATGGAGCTGGATGATTCCGTGGAGGAACTGGAATCGCTGAGCTTTCTTCTGGGGCGTTTGCTGGATCAATTGTGCGAACGGCTCGCGACACGCTCGTTGTCGGCGCGCAGCATTCGAATGGAATTCGATCTGGAGCGTTCGTTCGAAAAAGGCTTGCAACTGTCCGCGCATGCCGATCAGAACAAGCTGCTTCCACGCAAATTCGAAAAAATTCTGGCTCTGCCGGTACCCATGCGGGATTCCAAACTGCTGCTGAAATTGGTGCGGTTGCGTTTGCAGTCCGACCCGCCGCCTGCAGCGGTTATAAAAATAGTGATATTGGCCGAGGCGGACAGGGTGCGCACCACACAGCGCGGGCTATTTCTTCCTGCTTCGCCGGAGCCGGAAAAACTGGAGCTGACGATGGCGCGGCTCGCGAATCTTGTGGGCGACGCAAATGTGGGCTCGCCGCAACTGATGGATACGCACCGTCCGGATGCGATTCGTATGGAGCGCTTCAGGCTGGCACAGGAGGCGGCAGGCGGTCGCAGAAAAAAGACATGCCTACCTGTGGGCAAGAATTCTTCTGCGTCGCGAATGGCAAAGCCTGCCTATGGTTTTCGTCTCTTGCGCCCCAGCGTTCCGGCGCGTGTGGAATTGCTTGACGGCCTTCCGGTGCGGGTATTTTTTTGCGGCGCGCGCGGCGAAATCGTGGCGGCCTCCGGGCCCTGGCGTACTTCCGGAGAGTGGTGGCAGGATCCGTGGGATCAAGCCGAATGGGACGTGGAAGTTCGTTTTTCATCCAGCGCACAAAAAAATAAGCGTTCTTCAAATCCTGCCAGCGAGCACGGGCTGTACCTCATTTATTACGATTTGCGGCAGCAAGGGTGGTTTCTGAGAGGAATGTACGATTGATGTACACCGAATTGCATGCGCGTTCCGCGTTCAGCTTTCTTGCCGGCGCTTCTTTGCCGGAAGAATTGGCCAGCGTGTGCGCGGAGCGCGAAATGGAAGCAATGGCGGTGCTCGATCGCGATGGCATGTATGGAGCGCCGCGTTTTTATATGGCCGCCAAAAAATCTAATGTTCGTGCGTTGATCGGCGCGGAGGTTACGTCGGAGGAAGGTTGGCGGTATCCGCTGCTGGTGGAGTCGCGCAAGGGTTATCAAAATATTTGCCGCTTGATCACGAGTATGAAATTGCGCGCGAAAAAAGGAGAAGGACAGATCTCGCGCGCGGAAATAGCTACGCAATTGGAAAATGACGGTGGTGGATTGATTTGCCTTACCGGGGGAGCTGAAGGGCCGCTCGCGCATGCGCTGGCGTCGGGCGGAATGGATGCTGCAATGAGCAGCGTTCAACAGCTTTGTGAATTATTTGGATTGCGCAATGTGTATGTCGAATTGCAGCGTCATTATTGCCGCGACGAAGAGGTTCGCAATCAGTGCGCGCTGGAAATCGCGCGGAAATTCAACCTGCCGGTGCTGGCTACCAACGGTGTGTGCCACGCCTTGCCGGAGCAGCGTGAATTGCTGGATGTATTTTCTTGTGTGCGGGATCACCGCACGCTGGCCACCGCCGGGCGGCTGCTGGCGCGCAACGGCGAACGGCACCTAAAATCTGACGCGGAGATGCAAAAACTTTTCGCTGATCTTCCTGAAGCGATCGCCAACACGCAGGTACTGGCTTCGCGGCTGCAATTTACGTTGAACGATCTGGGTTACCAGTTTCCGATATATCCCGTGCCGGATGGACGCTCGCAGATGCAGTTTTTGCGCGATCGCACTTACGACGGGATGCTGGCGCGCTATGGAACGGAAAACGAGCGTGCGCGGAAACAAATCGCGCACGAGCTTGACGTGATCGAAAAGCTAGATCTGGCGGGTTATTTCCTGATTGTGTGGGACATCATTCGTTTTTGCGGGCAACAAAATATTCTGGTCCAGGGGCGCGGCTCGGCGGCGAACAGCGCGGTTTGCTATGCGCTGAGTATTACGGCGGTGGATCCGGTGGGCATGGAATTATTGTTCGAACGGTTTTTGTCTGAAGAGCGGGGCGAGTGGCCTGACATTGACCTCGATCTTCCAAGTGGCGATCAACGCGAACACGCCATTCAATATGTTTATGAACGCTACGGAAAACTTGGCGCGGCCATGACGGCGAATGTCATCACGTATCGTGGACGCTCGGCGGCGCGCGAAATCGGAAAAGCTTTTGCGTTTGATCCGGAGGTGTTGAATCGACTGACCTCGCTTGTGGGGGCGTGGGAATACAAGGATGCCAACGACACGCTGGAGCGGCAGTTTCAGGATGCTGGGCTGGACTTGCAGCATCCGCAGATTCGCAAATTTTGCGAATTGTGTTTGAGATTTCAGGATTTGCCTCGCCACCTTGGGCAACATTCGGGAGGAATGGTGGTTTGCCAGGGGCAACTGGATTCTGTGGTGCCGCTGGAGCCTGCGACGATGCCTGGGCGTGTGGTGGTGCAATGGGATAAAGACGATTGCGCGGATATGGGGATCGTGAAAGTGGACCTGCTGGGGCTGGGAATGATGGCGGTGCTGGAGGATTCACTGAAAATTATTCGCGATGATTATGGCGAAGAAGTGGATTTGAGCCGGTTGCCTGCCAACGATGAACTGGTTTATAAAACTTTGCAAAAAGCGGATACCGTGGGGATGTTTCAAATTGAAAGCCGCGCGCAGATGTCGTGTTTGCCACGGCTGCACCCAGTTTGTTTCTACGACATCGTTGTGCAAGTAGCGATTATTCGGCCGGGGCCGATTGTCGGGCAAATGGTGAATCCTTATTTAAAGCGGCGGCAGGGACGCGAGCCGGTGACGTGTTTGCATCCTTCGCTGGAGCCAGTGCTGGCACGCACGCTGGGGGTGCCGCTTTTTCAGGAGCAACTGTTGCGCATGGCCATGATTGCCGCGGGATTTAGCGGCGGCGAAGCGGAAGAGTTGCGGCGGGCTTTTGGTTTCAAGCGCTCGGAAAAGCGCATGAAAGATGTGGAACTCAAGCTGCGACGGGGGATGGATGAAAATGGTATCAGCGGCGAAACGCAAGAGACGATTATTCGCTCGATCACATCGTTTGCGCTGTATGGATTTCCTGAATCGCATGCGGCTAGTTTTGCGTTGATCGCGTATGCCAGCGCGTATTTGAAGTGTCATTACCTGGCGGCATTTACGGCGGCGATGCTAAACAATCAGCCGATGGGATTTTATCAGCCGCCTTCGCTGGTCACGGATGCGCAGCGGCACGGGTTACGGGTGCGGCCCATTAACATCACGTGTTCGAATTGGCTTTGCACGCTGGAAAAAATCGATGACAAGTTTGCGGTGCGACTGGGACTGTGCTATGTGAAAGGTTTGCGTGCGGAGATAGGAGCCGAAATTGTTCGCGAGCGCACGGTGCGTCCACTTACCTCGGTGGATGATTTGAAACGCCGCGTTCCACGAATTCAAAAAGGGGAATTGGCGGTGCTCGCGGAAGTGGGGGCTTTGAACCGGTTGGGAAATGAGCGCGGATTTCATCGCCGCAGTGCTTTGTGGCAAGTGGAGAGAACGGCGCGATCTGCCGGTCCTTTGTATGAACTTTGCGATGGTGTCGAAAAAGATGATGGGGAAGAAAAAGTTTTGATTAAAAGTGTGTCGGAAAATAATAATTCCGCGCATTCGCCGCTTGCGCAGATGACTGCTGAGGAAAGATTGGTGGCCGACTTTCGTGGGACGGGAATGACCGTAGGGCCGCATCCCATGGCTTATCATCGTGCGGAACTGCAAAAAATGGGGATTCGCAGTGCTGCGGAATTAGCTGGTTTGCCGGATGGCATGCAGGTGCGCATTGCTGGAGGGGTGATTGCACGTCAGCGCCCGGGTACTGCAAAGGGATTCGTATTTTTGAGCATGGAAGACGAGACTGGCATTGCCAACGCGATTATTTCGCCGCAGCTTTTTGAGGAATGCCACGTGGTGGTGGTGCATCAGCAATTTTTGATGATTGAAGGGCAGTTGCAGAACCAGGACAACGTGGTTTCGGTGAAATCGCAGCGCATCCGGCCGTTAATAATTACGAGCGCGCCGACGACGTCGCACGATTTTCACTAAAAGCGGGCTAGCAATAATAAAAAGACCGCAATCTTGCGAAACGTCATCTAACCAGCGTGAAATCCAAAGCCAAAGCCAAGGCAAAATCGGCGCCTAAGCGCAAAGCGCTGGCTGCTGCGCGTAAGGCTACACCAGCGCCACGTTCTCGTTCGGGGAAAAGTGACGCAATCGCGCAACCGGCCGGCCTGGAGATACCCCGCAACGTTGAGAACGCCACGCTAAGCGTTGATGGCGGTCCGGTAAATCTCACCAATTTGAACAAAATATACTTTCCTGAGCTGGGTCTGACCAAGCGAGACTTGCTGCAATATTATCTGGATGTTTCACCGTGGCTGTTGCCACATCTGCAGAATCGCGCCATGGTCATGAAGCGATATCCGAACGGCATAAATGGCGAATTCTTTTTTATGAAACGGGCGCCGTCGCCACGGCCGGATTAGATTCCGATATGTTCCATCGAGCACGGCTCGGGTAATGTGATTGCCTTTCCGCTGATTCAACATTTGTCGTCGCTGTTGTGGGTTGTGAATCTGGGGTGCATCGATCTGAATCCGTGGTACGCGCGGTGCGATGATGTGGACCGGCCGGATTATCTTCATTTTGACCTGGACCCAGTAGTCGGCGCGTCTTTCAAGGGCGTCCTCGAGACGGCCCTGAAAAATGTTCCGGCGCGGCTCGGAAAAATCGGCGATTTGTGGAAGCCGCTGTTGGAGGAAAAAAATCGCGTGGATCTGAAAGCGTTTTTATGACGTTGCCGCTCAACAAGAAATACGCGCCGATGGAGGCCTTGCCGGCTAGGGAGCTACCTGAGGGACCCGAGTGGCAATATGAGCCTAAATGGGACGGATTCCGATGCCTCGCGTTTCGTGATGGAGCGCAGATCGATTTGGAATCGAAATCCGGAAAACCGTTGACGCGTTATTTTCCGGAATTGGCGGCGACACTGCTGGCGCTGAAGGCGAAGAAATTTGTTCTGGACGGCGAAATCGTGATCCCAGTGGACGGACATTTGTCGTTCGATGAGTTGTTGATGCGGATCCATCCGGCTGCCAGCCGCGTCTTGAAATTGAGTCAGGAACATCCTAGCGTGTTTATTATTTTTGATTTGTTAGTGGATGAAAAAGGAAAATCGCTGGTTAAGCTGCCGCTGGAAAAGAGGCGGCAGGAACTGGAGCGGTTCGCGCGAAAGTTTTTCGACAAAAATGCTTCCATCAGTCTGTCGCCGGCGACCGATGATTTAGTTGTCGCGCGGAAATGGTTTCATATGGGTGTGGGACTGGATGGAATTGTCGCCAAGCGCAAGGATCTGCCGTATCAAACGGGCGAGCGCACCGGAATGCAGAAAATCAAGAAGCAGCGCACGGCCGATTGCGTAGTGGGGGGATTTAGATACCTCGAGAAAAAGCCGCTGGTCGGGTCGTTGCTGCTGGGACTCTACAATGATGAAGGTTTGCTCGACCATGTGGGATTCAGCTCGTCGATTCAAGCGGACGAGCGTTTGGCGTTGACCAAAAAGTTGGAGAAAATAATCAAGGCGCCGGGATTTACGGGAAAAGCGCCTGGCGGACTGAGCCGCTGGAGCACAAAACATTCGATGGAGTGGCAGCCGCTCGAACCGAAGCTGGTGGCGGAAGTGCAGTTCGATCACTTCACTGGGGGCAGATTCCGTCACGGGACTAAATTCCTGCGGTGGCGTCGGGAGAAGGATCCACGCGACTGCACCATAAAGCAAGTGAAGCGCGAAAATAAATCAGCTATGAATTTGCTTTAATTGTTTGGCCTCGCCGATTACCTGGATTACCTGCAATGACACAAACGAAACGAGCCTCACGGGCCAAATCAAACTATCGGCAACCGAAGCCTACTTCGCAGGCGCGGGAGACGCATCGCATTTTTCTTCTTTCGCCTGCGAATGCCGGCGGAGTTCGTGCGAAAATAATCATGAGCGAGAACGCGCGGTTCATACTGGCGCGACGATTGCGTAATGATGGGTTGCCGCTAGGAGAATTATTCAGTTTTATCAGCGGATTATATTTCCGGGGCAAGCTCGCTTATGCACGGGCTTTTGCTTCACCGCCAGCCGGAGTGCCGGGAATATTTGTGATAACGGCGGGGCGCGGGTTGGTGTCGCCGGACGCGCTCATGACGCACGACGAGATGGTGAAGATTGCGGACGTTCGAGTGGATGCGGCTGATGCGCGGTACCGGGTCCCGCTGGAACGTGACGCGCAGAAATTGCTGCGCAAGGCCGGAAAGAGATGTGAGATTGTGCTGCTCGGCAGCATTGCTACCGCGAAATATGTGGAGCCGTTATTAGGTATTTTCGACGAACGTTTACTTTTTCCGTCGGCGTTTGTCGGGCGCGGGGATATGAGTCGCGGGGGGCTGATGCTGCGCTCGGTGCGGGAAGGCGCGGAGCTTGGTTACGAGCCGGTGTGCTCGGCGATTCGACACGGGCCGAGGCCGCCCAAATTGCCGAAAATACGAGACACATAACGGGAATTAGATTTCGCCGGCCACGCGTCACCACAATTGTCGCAACGGCCACAAGTGCCACAATGATATGGAAGCTGTAATTTTTATTGGAATTCAAGGATCGGGCAAAAGCAGTTTTTTTCGCGAGCGGTTTTTCGATAGTCACGTGCGCATTAATCTGGATATGTTGCGCACGCGGCGCCGCGAAGAATTGCTGGTGTCCGCATGTCTCCAAGGCGGGCAACCGTTTGTCATTGACAACACCAACACAGTACCGTCCGATCGTGCGCGCTATATAGAGCCCGCTCGCGCGACGGGCTTTCGCACGGTGGCTTATTTTTTCGAAGCGAGCTTGCGGGAAGCCATGCAGCGAAATAATTTGCGTGCCGGCAAGCAAAAAGTTCCGGCTCCAGCTGTGGCGGCGGCGTTTAAGAAACTTATTCCGCCCTCGACTGACGAAGGGTTCGATGAAATTTACAGTGTGAAGCTGACTGCTGACCGCGGGTTCGTTGTGGCTAGAAGCGGTTCACAAGATTAATTTCTAATTATTTCGATTAATTTCGAGCCGGGGCATCTGCTGGCTTTCCGGCCGCATCTTGTAGTCGTCGCCTACTCATGGTGACGAGCCCATGCTAGGCTATCCAACTGCTTTCATGGCTTATATGTTTGGTGTAAACTGCCGTGTCCCCGCGCGGAATGCTCCCGCCGCGGCTTACCGCTGGCTCGTTCCAACTTTTTTATTTGTCTATATTTTTGCCCTGCCCATGACAAGCACGGCGGCGGCGCAGCAGGCGCATCTCCCATTAAAAACCGGCGGCGTTGCTGATCTTTCCTCTCGCGGTCCGCAAAGCCGGCGCGGAGATTTGTATATTGCCGACGATGATGTGGATATTCGCTACGGGGATTCGCGATTACGGGCGGATCACGTGGAATACAACGAGAAGACCTCCGAGGCGTTTGCGTGGGGCCACGTGCAATTTGATTTTGAGAATCAGCACGTGGAAGCCGACGAGGCGCACTACAACGTTAAAACCGGCCACGGTGTTTTCCATAATGTCCGCGGCACGGTAAAGATCGAGCGACGGCCGAATCCCAACGTTCTGCTGTCAGACAACCCTCTGTACTTCGAAGCTCGGGAGGTCGAGCGCTTTGCAAAAGATGTTTACGTAATTGAGCAAGCGTGGATCACCATCTGCGACGCGGAACATCCCACTTGGCAATTCTTTGCGCCGCACGCGCGAGTGCAACTGGAAAAAACCGTGGCGATGCTGAACGCAAATTTTCGGCTGTTTCGCGTTCCCCTGGTTTGGCTGCCGTATGCCACTGCGCCCGCCGGGCGCAAAGTGCGTGAGTCCGGATTTCTGATCCCAGATATTGGAGACAGTTCGCGGAAGGGGTTTACGTTCGGCGACGCTTTCTACTGGGCTCCCAAGCCGTGGTTTGACGCCACGCTGGGAGCGCAATATATGAGTTCACGCGGAGCACTGGAACGAGGCACACTGCGCGCCAAGCCGTTTGAAGGTACGTCGATCAACTACTCGTACTTTGGCGTCGACGATCGCGGCTTGACAGTTGGCGGAGTGCGGCAGCCACAGGGCGGCGAGGAGCAGCGCCTGGAAATCCAATCGGAATTGCCGGGCGGGTGGCGATTCGTTACCGACTATAACCATCTTTCTTCGCTGACCTTTCGACTGGCTTTTGCGGACACCTATGGCGACGCCATCAACTCCGAAGTACGAAGCGCGGTTTTTCTTAGCAATAATTTCCACGGGTTCAGCCTAAATTTTGCGGGCTTGAACGACAAAAGTTTTTTGCAGATAAACCCGGCCACGGGGGTCACTCTTCGCAATCTTCCGGAGGCGCGTTTTGATTCCGTGGAGCAAGCACCATGGAGGAATTTGCCGGTTTATTTTGGATTAGAAAGTTTTGTGGATGCGCTGCATCGCTCCGACAGAGAAATCAACACGCCAAGTTTTGTGGGCCGCACGGAATTTGCTCCACGTGTGACGGTACCCACTCATCTGCGGGACTGGCTTGGTATCACGACGACCGCCGCGTTCCGAACTACGCGTTACGGGGCTTCGTT
>JGI12635J15846_10005069_pt1 | contig 11384 bp, 12 predicted proteins | sample BlaSpr_A8_OM2_M2_FD_15846 | JGI IMG/M metagenome (IMG submission 15846) | reverse complement strand
TCCTCCTCGGCCAGCGTATTCCACTCGCCGCAGGATTCGCACTTCCCCTGCCAGCGGTTATACGCCGCGCCGCAGTTCTGGCAGACAAAGGAGAGGGTGGATTTGGCCATGGGGTGAGTGACCGTTAGGTAGAGCGTTGCGGTTCGACACGCCACAGTAGGTATCGAAGCCCGCACCGCTAAAGGGCTAGCGGCTTGCCAGTTGTTCCTATTTTGTTCTATAACCCTTCTTTCGGGCCACGTCAAAGGGACGAGGTATTCCGATCGGAATCATTGGTAAGGACTTTTCGCTATTTTGGGCGTCAGCGTAAACCAAGGCGTGGCGAGGGCTCCGATGGCCGAAACACAGATCGAATGGACCGACGCCACTTGGAATCCCGTGGCCGGATGCACGATCGTCAGCGCCGGCTGCACCAATTGCTATGCCATGGAAATGGCGAGGCGGCTGCAAGCAATGGACGTCGCAAAGTACAAAGGTCTCACTCGTCGCAGCGGCAAGCGCACAATCTGGAATGGTGTTGTTCGCGAGGACAAGAGCGCGCTCGACATTCCTTTGCGATGGAAAAAGCCAAAGAAGATTTTCGTTAATTCGATGAGCGATCTTTTTCATGAGCGCGTCAGTGATACCTTCATTTTGAAAGTGTGGAATGTGATGCGGGCAACCCCGCACCATCACTATCAAATCTTGACCAAGCGCCCGGAGCGAATGGGCGCACTCGTTATTAAAATGATTTCCGACGTGCTTCCCAACGTCTGGCTCGGAACGAGCATCGAAAGTGCGGAGGTCGTCGAACGAATTGAGCATCTTCGAGCCGTTCCGGCAGCCATACGCTTTGTTTCTTTTGAGCCATTGATTGGCGCTGTTGGTCAGATCGACCTGAGCAATATTCACTGGGCCATTGTTGGAGGAGAGAGCGGCAGGTCGGCCCGTCCTATCCGAGAAGAGTGGATCGACGAAATCTTTGACCAATGCTCGCTGCAAGACACTGCATTTTTCTTCAAGCAGTGGGGCACGTGGGGGAAAGACAACAAGCGTCGTTCCAAAAAGGCCAATGGCCGCGTATATCGCGATCAGGTGTGGGATCAGATGCCGACCGGCGCATTAAATATCTGATCCTATCCCCCCAAGCTGTATTTAGATGAAGGTAGGGGCGGATGTCGCTAAAGCCGATCTCATGGAAAACCGGTGCAACGCTCGAAGAACATTCGAAGCGAAAGCACAAAGTTGTAGGCGAGTATGTTGCACGGTACCTCGCTGTCCGTTGCCAGCTTCCTCAGCAGTCTCGCTTTAGACTCGCGATCGTAGACGGCTTTGCGGGCGGAGGAAGATACAAGTGTGGCAGCGCCGGCTCGCCTTTGATTTTTCTAGAAGAGCTTCGTGCCGCCACGGAAGCTTTCAATGTGAAGCGTTTGGCTGAAGGGATGTCGCCCATAGATATCGAGTGCCTGCTCATTCTCAATGACTACGACCCTGAGACAGTTGAACTACTCAAACAGAACGTAGCCCCGCTGATTGCGGACATTTCGCAAAGCGTACCGAGGCTGCACGTGCGCGTCGAATATTTCAAAAAGAAGTTTGAGGTTGCCTACCCCGAAATCAAACAGTTGATTGAGAATGGAAGCTACCAAAACGTGCTGTTCAATTTAGATCAGTGTGGAACGAGCAAAGTAGATATCGACACGATCGGCGACATCATCGCCTCCTTCACGTCAGCGGAGATATTCTACACTTTCGGCATTGAGACGCTTGTAACATTTTTGAACAAATCTGATCCGCGTGCGCTGGCTAGGAAACTCTCGCCGTTTGGCGTCACTGCTGCAGAGCTTGCGGAGTTAGACGGGTTGATGAATAAGCATGCTTGGCTGGGAGCAGCAGAGAAGATTGTATTTGATGCGTTCCGCGGGTGTGCCAATTACGTCAGCCCGTTCTCAATTCATAATCCGCAGGGTTGGAGGTATTGGCTCATTCATTTCGCCAACTCGGTGCGCGCTCGCCAAGAGTATAACAATATCCTCCATCAAAATAGCAGCTCTCAGGCGCACTTCGGTCGCTCTGGGCTTCACATGCTGGCTTACGATCCGAGCGAAACCGACAGTATGTTGTACGTTTTCGATGAGGCAGGACGCGCTCAAGCCAAGATGCAACTCCATGACGATATTCCCCGCTTCATCGCAAATTTTGGCGATACAATTGGGGTTGGCGATTTTTATGCTGGCATTTACAATGCGACTCCCGCGCACATGCTCGACATCAATTCGGCGATCATTGATAATCCGGACTTGGAAGTTATTACTGAAGATGGCGGGGAGCGCCGCAAGGCCAACACAATTAAGGTCGGTGACACATTGCGCATGAAGCACCAGCGCAGTTTTTTCCCAATGTTTTCTGACCGAATCAAGAAGAATAGATAACCCAAATTCGGTGCGCGGCCGTTGAAGCGGCTCTGCCAAACTTGAGGGGATCAACCCCGTCGATGAACGCCGACGATGCCCGGATCGCCGCCAGGCATCGTCGCCTCACTTTTCCGCCCCCTATTTCACCGAAACAAACGGCACCGCTGAGCCCGGCACCATCGTGGTCGGCAGCACGCCGTTCCAGCGCTCGGCCTGCACCAGGGTGACGAGGTTGGGGTTGGTGCCGAGCGCTTTCGCGCGGGCCTCGATGGCGGCGGCTTCGGCTTCGCCGGTGATCTTGATGTTGGAGGCCTTGGCTTCGCCGTTCAGCCGTGTGGCGTCGGCGTTGGCCTGCGCCTCGGCGCGAACCGCGTTGGCCTTGGCGTTGGCCTGGGTGACGGTGATCTGGGCCTGCACCTTTTCGCGCTCGGCATTCTGCTGCAGCTTCTGCACCTCGACCTCGGCCAGCATGCGCTGTTCGATCGAATGCAGATAGTTGGCGGAAAACTCGATGTTTTCGAGCTGCACGCTCTCGATGATGATCATCGGGTCGTATCTCAGCGTGTCCGAGATCGCGTCCTTGATGGCGCCGTTCAGCGCGCCACGCTCCTGGATCGCCTTGACCGCGGTATAGCGGCCGAACACCACCTTGACCTGCTGGTTGACGACGGGGCTGACGACCTGATTGACCGCGGCATCCAGCCGTCCGAATTTGGCGTAGAGGTCGGCGACCTTCTCCGGCGCCGCGCGCAAGGTGACGCTGATCTTCAGGTCGGCCGGCTGCTGATCGTAGGAGTAGGAATTCATCTTGTCCCAGGTATAGGTCGAGGTCTTGACGCTGATCTTCTCGACGCTGTCGATCAGGGGCACCTTGAAGCCCAGCCCCGGCTGCGCGGTGCCGACCACCGCGCCGTTGCGCAGCAACACGCCGCGCTCGGTCTGGTCGACCGTGTACCAGCTTCCCAAAACGACGATGAACGCGACCAGACCGACGAGGGCCGCGGTAATAATTCCCCTGTTCATATAAGTTTCTCCTGGACTCGGACGGATGGAAAAACACCNCGGGCCGCACCTTCTTCCGGCGCCCGTTACGNATTCGAGACGACTCGCNTGGTTTGGTCGGCCAAACGCTGCGATTGGTTCAGATCCGCCCGACGGCTTCNGCCGAATTTTATGAAAATGCCGCCGACCACAGCANCGACAGGCCGGCCGCCAGCATGATGCCGTCCATGACCAGCCGGAACACGTCCGGCTCCAGCCGCAGCACAAAACGTTTGGCGATGAAGGCGCCGAACATCAGCGAGGAGCCCGCGATCAGGCCCTTGATCGCGATATCCGGCGTCAGCGCGCCGAAGCGTTCGAAGGTGACCGATTTGCTCAAGTAAAGTCCGAGCGAACTCGCTGCCTCGGTCGCGAGGAACGCGCCCTTTGTCAGTCCATAAAACAGAAACAGCGGCACGCTCAAAGGCCCGGTCGAAACCACGATGCCGGTGAGGTAGCCGATCACGGCGCCGCCGGCGGCGATATGCCAGAGCGAGAGCTTGAACTGATGGCGGGCGAGCCAGTGCCGCACCGGCACCATCGCGATCAGGAACACGCCGATCGCAATATCGACCGCGCGCGAGGGCAGCGCCAGCAGGGTGCGGGCGCCGAGCGCGGCGGCAGGAATACCGGTGAGCGAGTAGGCGGCGCAGGCACGCCAATCGACTTCGCGCCACCAGGCCAGGATGCGCGACAGGTTGGCCAGCACGGCCGCGACCGCCATGATCGGCACCGCCTGCTTCGGCCCGTAGGCATAGATCAGGACCGGCATCAGCATGATCGACGAGCCGGTGCCGACGATGCCGGAGAGGGTGCCGGCGACAAGCCCGACCGCAAGCACGAAGAGGAAATTCAACGCGCGCGTCTCCCGCGAAAGCGGCCTCGGCCGCGGCGCCGGCCTGACGGGGTGCCGAGGCTGATCGTTGCCGAAGTTGACAGCTTCGCAAAGAGGGCCTCCGGAAGATCAGACTTGCGGATTGAACCGCGTGCCGGCGGAGGTCGCGATGCCATTCACCGTCAATTATAGAGTGCTTCATCTCCGAGTACGGATTGCCGGAACCGCGACGTCAGGATGCCGCCATCGGCCGGCGGCATCACGAAGACCAGCGCCTCGGGACTGATCTTCACCTGCGCGAACACCGGCTCCTTGCCTTGATGGGCCAGGTTGCGGATATCCGTGACCTCTTCCATCGTTCTGACGATGCGCGAGGTTCGAATGCCCGCGGCCGCTGCCATTCCCGCGAGGTCGACGCCGGCGGCGGTATGGGTCTTCTGCATGCCGGTTTCACCAAACCGTTCGTTGTCGAGCACTGCGATCGTCAGGTTCGGCGGTTTCTCGACCGCGATGGTGGCGAGCGCGCCGATGCTCATCAGCATCTCGCCGTCGCCGGTGATGACCAGCACTTTCCGCTTCGGCTGCGCCAGCGCCAGCCCCAGTCCGATCATCGAGGCCGCGCCCATCGCGCCCCACAGCGGAAAATTGTTCGGGCTGTCGCCGGTGGCGGAGACGTCCCAGTTCGGCGCGCCGAGACCGGCGATGACGAGAAGGTCGCCGCGCTCGCGCAACAGCTCGTTGACGACGTCGCGGCGGTGAAGCAGCGCATTCGGGTTGGTCATTTGCGTGCCAGCTCCTTGAAGTTCTTGGCGCCGAGCACCCGCTGCCCGATCAGGACGGCGGCCGGCCGCCAGGTGTTGAAGGCGAGGTTTGCCGCGCCCCAGACCGTCTGCCCGACCAGATCGGGCTCGTCCACGCGCGTGACGACGACGCCGATTGCCTCCAGCGCCGCCTTGGTCCCCTGGCCCATCGGCACCTGCCAGGGGTTGAACTCGCCCCAGTCGCCGCGCATCGTCACCAGCATCAGAAGCGGCATGTGGCAGATCACGGGCAGCGACAGCATGTTGATGCAGTTGCCGACGCCGCTCGACTGCAGCAAGAGCACGCCGCGTTGTCCGCCGAGCCAGGCGCCGGCGAGCATCGCCACGCCTTCCTCCTCCGTCGTCAAGGTGACGAGGCGCGTCTCCGGATCGGCCTCGAAGGCGCGGATGAGACGGCTGTGGCCGGCATCGGGCACCATCCCGACCTGCTTGACGCCGGCTTCCTTGAGGACGCGGTAGACCTCGTCCGGCCACGATGGCGCCTGAGCCCGGTCTTCCGATTTAGCTTCCAAACCTGCCATCAAGCGCCGCTCCTCGGATCGTTTTTCGGTTCTATAGTCGCTTGGATTAAATCGTTTGTGCTGACGGCAGAGAAGCCCGATGTCGTGATGGCTTCCATCGCAAAATGCTGACTCTCGACCTCTTTCCCTGCTGGCGCGGCTCAGGCCGGCGTGCCCATGATGTAGGGTTTCAGCAGCGCGTACATCGTGCTGTGCGTCGGCGTCGGGATGCCCAGCTGACGGCCGAGTTTTGCGACCTTGCCGCCGAGCCAGGGCAGCTCCAGCCGGTTGCCGCGCTCGAGATCGAGCGCCATCGAGGCCTTCAGGTTGGGCGGCAAATGCCCGGTTGTTTCCGCAATTCTATCGAACGCGTCGGCCGGCAGCGCGACGCCCCTGGCGCGGCCGACAGCGATCGTTTCCCGCCACGCCGCAATGAAGATGGGGCGCACATCGGGATCGTCGCGCAGTCTGCCGATCGGCTGGCGCGTCGCCGCCGTGATGCTGGCATTGGCGGTAAGCAGGATGAACTTCATCCACAGCTCCGTCATGATCTGCTCGCTCAGGGTCGCATCGAAACCGGCCTTCAGGCAAAGCGCGAGAAAATCCTCACCGCGCTTGCTGATGCTGCCGTCGAGCTCGCCAAAGATCATTCGCATGAAGGTGCCGACCTGCAGGATCTGGCCGGGTGCGACAATCGACGCGCTGATCTGCGCCACGCCGCCCATCACGGCGTTCTTGCCGAGGATCGGGATCAGCCGCTCGGCGGCATCGATGCCGTTCTGCAGCGGGATCACCGCAGTGCCGGGACCGATCAGCGGCCTGATGCGCTCGCCTGCGCTTTCGACGTCCCACAGCTTGACGCAGAACAGCGCGATATCGACGTTGCCGATTTCGGCGGGATCGTCGGTCGCCCTGGTCGGCACCAGATGGGTCTCGCCGCGGCCGCCCTGAACTTTCAACCCCTGGCTCTTCATGGCGGCGAGATGCGCGCCGCGCGCGATGAAGGTGACATCGGCGCCCGCTTTCGCCAGCGCCGCGCCGAACCCGCCTCCGACGCCGCCGGCGCCGACAACTGCAATACGCATGGAAGACCTTCCTCGCTTAGACGTCTTTTTGGGTTGGAGCGTGAGGCGGAGTATTACATCGAGCAGCGGAACGCGCCCGTGGTCGCCACAGCGTTTGGATCATACCATTCGGTGCAGGGCGCAGAGCTTGTTGCCGTCGGGATCGCGCAGATAGGCGAGATAGAATTTGCCGGTCGGGCCTTCGCGCACGCCCGGGGGCTCTTCGCAGGTCTTTCCGCCATTGGCGATGCCAGCTGCGTGCCAGGCGTCGGCTTGTTCGGCCGAGCTGGCGGAAAAGCCGATGGTGCCGCCATTGGCATGGGTCGCCGGCTTGCCATCGATCGGCAGTGATACCGAGAATATACCGGTCGGGGTTCGGTAGAAAACCCGGTGGCGGTCCACCCTTCCCGGGGGAACACCGAGCGTTCCCAGCAGGGTGTCGTAGAACGATTTTGCTTTTTCCAGGTCATTGGTGCCGATCATGACGTGCGAAAACATCCTGAATTTCCCTCCTGTTGTTTGGGCGAGCGATCAAAGCCGCGCCGCCGACTTGCTTACGGAACGAACGCTAGCAGCGCCAGCGGGAATGCGAAAGCATCACGCCGGCGAAGCCGCTTCAGCCCACCACCGTAACGGTGCCCATTGCGGGATTCACCTCCACTTCGGCACCGTCAGGGATAACAGCGGTGATGTCTTCATCGAACCCGGCGAGCATCGATACGTCGCCGAGCGCGGCACCCTGAGCCAGAATCGGGTTCACCGAGTTGAACACCAGCGCCAGCGGCACGATCCCGCGCGATTTCATCTCATGCAGCATCCACGCGGTGGCCACACCGCCCTTGGCGGTATCCAGGACCAGTATCTTGCCGACATAGGATTGGCCGGCCAATTTGTGGGTCGGCCGGGAAAATACGCCGTTGATGCGGTCGAGGTCATAACGCGCCGAAAAGCCGTCATGGGCCACCAGCGCGGTGCCTCGCACGATGCTTCCCATCGCGTGCCGCGCCCGAAAAATCTTCGCGCTCATATCCGTGCCAGCTTTCCGCTGACCGCGGCATCCACGCACGCCTCCATCGACGCCAGCATCGGGCGATAACCGTAGCCGCCCAGGATATTCACCAGCTTCGCGCTGTTGGTGGCGAGGCGCTTCCAGCCATTGGCCTCCGAAATCTCTCGCGCATAGGATTGATAGAAGCACATGCCGGCCAGAACGCTGCCGCCGGCGCCTTCTATTCGCGCCGTGTAACCCATGCGGTCGGCATCCGGCTTGACCTGCGGGCTGGTCACGGCCAGCAGCGGCACGCTGAAATGCCGGCCGTCGCAGAGGTCGGCCAGATCGCACAATTCATAAAGACTGAGCTGCGGCGCCGAGAACACGACGACGTCGACCTGATCGTCGGTGTGATAGGAATTTTGCAATTCGTCGACATCGGCTTTGGTGACGCGGAGGCCTGGCAGGTCGGTGGCGGCCACGTCGGAAAGGTCCGCCGCTTCGGGCGTCAGGCCGAGCAGATGAAACAGCGCAATCGAGCCGAAGCTCGCCATCGAGGCGCCGAAATGCTTCAGTTGATCCGATCTCGGCGCCCCCTCGATGCCCTCGATGACCGGCACCGCCCAGTAATTGCCGGCGATGCGTCCGATCACGCCGCCGAGCGCGCCCCAGCCATTGAGCGATGTCGGCGTGAAATTCACCTGGATGCGCAGGGTGGCGCGGCGCATTTCCGGAACGTGAAAGCCATAGCGCGGCGTTCGTCCGGTGATGCCCGCCGCCAGCGCCGACGGCCCGCCCTCGAAATTGGATCGCGCGCCGCAGATCGAATTCGAATAGATCACGACGCCGGTATCGCCGAACGCGACGTGCTCGTTGCGGGTGGGCGCCTGGATGGTCTGGTAATTGATGCAGGTGTTGGTCATGGCCACGCCGAGCTTCTCGAAGGCCGAGATCGCGCGCCGCTCCAGATCGAGCATCCCCGAGGTCTGTCCCAGCAGATCGGCATGGGCAAAGTCGGTGCCGCGCGGATCGGTGATGGTTGGAATCCGCACCCTTGCTCGGCGATCGCCGATGTCAGCCAGCCCTTCGAGCCATCGCACGCCGGCTTCGCCGAGGCTTTCGGTGTCGGCCATCAGATGCGCCTGCGTCACCGGCACGAAATCCGCAGCGCCGAAGAACTCGCCCACCTTGACCTGGTGCTGCAGGGCGAGCTGGGCGACGGATCCCATCTTGCCGGCGAGAATGTCAGTCTCTTCGTCGTCGAGCTTCATCGCAATCATTCAATCCTTGTTCCGGTGTCGCGCACGGCCTTGCCCCATTTGACCAGTTCGCTGTGCTGAAATTGGGCGAAGGCCTCGCCGGTCAGATCCTTCAGGAATACACCCAAAGGCTCCATGCGGCTTCGGAAGGCATCGCTCTGGATGATCTTTTCAATTTCGCTCGCCAACGCGGCTGCGATCGCCTCGGGCATCCGGGCCGGTCCAAATACGCCCCACCACGCCGTCGTTTCGAAACCGTCATATCCGGATTCGGCGATCGTCGGCACGTTGGGAAGGACCGGCGAACGCTCCTTGCTGGAAATGGCGATGGCCCGCAGCCTGCCGCCCTGCACATTCGACAGCACCGATTGCAACGGATCGGACATGATCTGGATCTGGCCGCCGAGAAGGTCGGTGATCGCCGGCGCACTGCCCTTGTAGGGCACATGCTGGATGTCGATGCCCGCCGCCGCCTTGAACATCTCCGCGGTGAGGTGCCCCGGCGTGCCTGCACCCGCCGAACCGTAGTTGAGTTTGCCGGGCATGCGCTTGGCGAGTGCGACCAGGCCGGCAAGATCGTTGATCGGCTGCGACGGATGCACGACGATCGCCACCGGCGCCATCGCGACCAGCGCGATGGCGGTGAAATCGCGGGCCGGGTCGTAGGCCAATTTCGGGTAAAGCGCGGCATTGATGGCCTGGGTACCGACCGATCCCATCAGCAGCGTCTGGCCGTCGGGCGCTGACCTCGCCACCGCCTCGGCCCCGATCGAGCCGCCGGCCCCGCCGCGGTTGTCGACCAGGACCGTCGATTTGAGGGCGTCACCCAGCATTTGAGCGACCGGCCGCGCCACGATGTCGGTCGGCCCACCGGCGGGAAACGGCACGATGAGCCGGATCTGTTTGCCAATCAGGGATTGCGCCTTCGCAGACCCGGCGGGTGCCAGCAGGGCATAGCCGGCTGCGGCTGAAGCAATCTCCAGAAAATGTCTGCGCTGCATGAGGCCCCCGGGGATACCTAGCATTTTTCGACGCGGCGGCGAGTGGGAATCGCGGACCGCCGAGCGCGCCGCAAACTTGCCCGCTTCGGACTCCTGCGGAACCCGGATCAGTCGGGCTGTCACAAACCCCCGCAGCTTGCTTACAAACGTCGGGCCTATATCATCTCCGAGGGCTGAGCCGAATTTTCTCAAGACGGGGCTAAATGGCGTCGATTGTCGATCGAGTTGCCGAACCATCCCTTGCGGGCGCAATCGGCGCCGTCGCGCCCGAACCCGCGCCGGCAACCATCTCGACGCCGGCCGTTTCGCGTCCCGCGGCCGAACGGGAATTGCGGATCGACCTGTTCCGGGGTCTCGCGCTGTGGCTGATCTTCATCGATCACGTCTCGCCGGATGTTTTGACCTGGTTCACGATCCGCAGTTACGGATTCTGCGACGCCGCCGAGATTTTCATTTTCATCTCCGGCTACACCGCGGCATTCGTTTACGGCCGCGCCATGCTGGAGTCCGGCTTCGTGATCGCGACCGCGCGCATCTTGCGCCGGGTCTGGCAGATCTATCTCGCGCACGTGTTCATCGTCACCATTTTCCTTGCGGAGATTTTCTATGCCTCCATCAGTTCCGACAATCCGTTTTACTCGGAAGAAATGCGCGTGGTGGATTTTGTCAGCAACCCCGGCGCCGTTCTGCTCCAGACCCTGCTCCTGAGATTTCGACCCCTGAACATCGACGTGTTGCCGCTTTATGTCGTGCTGATGTTTTTTCTCCCCGTGATGCTGTGGCTGATGAAGTGGCGAGCCGATCTCACGCTGTTGCTGTCGGTCGGGCTCTATGCGCTCACCTGGCACTATGACTGGTACCTGAGCGCTTATCCGAACGGCTACTGGGCCTTCAATCCGTTTGCCTGGCAGTTGCTGTTCGTGTTCGGGGTGTGGTGCGCGCTCGGCGGCGCCCGGCGGATGGCGCCGATTTTGTCGTCACCGGTCACGCTGTGGATTTGCGTCGCCTATCTGTCGGCGGCGTTCTTCGTCACCATGACCTGGTATTTTCCGCAATTGGGTTACCTGATCCCGCACTGGGTCGAGCAATGGATGTATCCGATCGACAAGACCGATCTCGATGTGTTGCGGTTCGCGCATTTTCTGGCGCTGGCGGCGATTACCGTGCGCTTCGTGCCAAAGGGCTGGCCCGGATTGAAATCGCCCTGGCTGCGGCCGATGATCCTGTGCGGTCAGCATTCGCTGGAGATCTTCTGCCTCGGCCTGTTCCTGGCGTTCGCGGGGTATTTCGTGCTGCTCCAGAGTTCCGCCGGCCTCGGTCTGCATGTCCTCGTCGGCATCATCGGAATCCTGATCATGTCCGCCGTGGCATGGCTGAATGACTGGTACAAGCGCTCGGATGCCAAGGCCGCGTCGTGGAAGGCGGGCACTGGCGGAGATATTGTCGGAGCGGGCTGATCCTCACCCGATCGGCAGGTGT
>JGI12635J15846_10005068_pt1 | contig 11384 bp, 10 predicted proteins | sample BlaSpr_A8_OM2_M2_FD_15846 | JGI IMG/M metagenome (IMG submission 15846) | reverse complement strand
GTGGGTGTAGCCAGCGCGAAGAGCGCGACAACAGGGCGTACGTATTGGGCGATGGAGATTGCAGGGGACTATGAACGTCCCAGGTTGACGACCGGTACGAAGCAGGCAGCTGTTGCAAAGCCCAAAGCTCGCACAAGGCAAACCTGCCGCTTGAAGATTCTGAGTATCTGCCTCTAATGCAGGATTTTTCGAGTCCGCCTTCCGGCCTGGCTCATTTCGCGAAAGCGTCGTTGCGCCTGGCGGCACTGGCGGCAGTAACGCGTGCGAGAAAGCCTTGGGTGACGCTTCAGCGTTTGTCTACACGTTCAAGCGCCATCGATCCACCTTTATCTCGCCGTATCATTTATGCGGGCTACTCCTTGCAGGAGTGCTTCGCCTCGACTACGAACGACGCCCATCCACAGATCAATTTGTTTCGTGCTGCGGATTGATGAAGCGGTCGGCGATGGTCCATAAGCATGCTCTCGCGGCTGGCGATTCACCCGCCGCGACGGCTTCGGAAAGATCGCGCGTGGCAAACATCAATCGGCAGATCGCGGAAGAGCTGGGCGTTCGCGAACAACAGGTCGAGGCGACGGTGGCGCTGCTCGACGGCGGTGCCACGGTTCCCTTCGTTGCGCGATACCGCAAGGAAATTACCGGTGCGCTCGACGATGCGCAATTGCGCACGCTGGAGGAGCGTCTGAATTATCTGCGCGAACTGGAAGAACGCCGTATTGCGATTCTCAATTCCATCCGCGAGCAGGACAAGCTGGATGCCGCGCTCGAAGCGGCCATTCTGGCGGCCGACAGCAAGGGTCGCCTGGAAGACATCTATCTCCCGTTCAAGCCGAAGCGCCGCACCAAGGCCGAGATCGCCAAAGAGGCGGGGCTGGAGCCGCTGGCCGATTTGTTGCTGGCGCAGCCGGAGAACGATCCGCAAACCGTGGCCTTAACCTTCATCGATCCCGACAAGCAGGTGGCCGATGCGGCTGCCGCGCTCGATGGCGCGCGGGCAATTCTGGTGGAGCGCTTCGCCGAAGACGCCGACCTGATCGGCGCGCTGCGCGAGCAGATGTGGTCGAACGGGCTGATGGCGTCCACCGTGCGTAGGGGCAAGAAAACCGAGGGCGAGAAATTCAAGGACTACTTCGATTTCAGCGAGCCGCTCACCAAACTGCCATCGCATCGCATCCTCGCGATGTTCCGCGGTGAGAAAGAGGAGATTCTCGACCTGCAGATACTGCCCGAGCCGGTCGCCGCGACGTCGGCCGCGATCAGCTCGTATGAACGCAAGATCATGCAGCGCTTCGCCATTTCCGATTCTGGCCGCCCCGGCGACAAATGGCTGGTGGAGACGGCGCGGTGGGCGTGGCGCACCAAGATCCAGGTCCATCTCAACATCGACTTGCGGATGCGGCTGTGGACCGCGGCCGAGCAGGAAGCGGTGCGCGTGTTCGCGTCGAATCTGCGCGACCTGCTGCTGGCGGCGCCAGCGGGCCCGCGCGTCACCATGGGCCTCGATCCCGGTTTCCGGTCCGGCGTCAAGGTCGCCGTCATCGATGCGACCGGCAAGGTGGTTGCCACCACCACGATCTATCCGCACGAGCCGGCGCGGCGCTGGGACGAAGCACTGGCGACGCTGGGCAAGCTCGCCGTGCAACATCGCGTCGATTTGATTGCGATCGGCAACGGCACGGCGTCGCGCGAGACCGACAAGCTCGCCATGGATCTGGTGAAGCTGCTGCCGGATCTCAAGATGTCGAAGATCGTGGTGTCGGAAGCCGGCGCCTCGGTCTATTCGGCGTCCGCCTTTGCGTCCGAGGAATTGCCCGAACTCGACGTCACATTGCGCGGTGCCGTGTCGATTGCCCGGCGGCTGCAGGACCCGCTGGCCGAGCTGGTCAAGATCGATCCGAAGGCCATCGGCGTCGGNCAATATCAGCANGACCTTGGCGAGAGCAAACTNGCGCGCTCGCTTGATGCGGTGGTGGAGGATTGCGTCAACTCGGTCGGAGTCGATGCCAACACCGCNTCGGCGCCGCTGCTGGCGCGGGTATCGGGGATCGGCGCGGGGCTGGCGCAAAGCATCGTCCAGCACCGCGACGTCAACGGTCCGTTCAAGTCGCGCAAGGCGCTGAAGCAGGTGCCGCGGCTGGGGCCGAAGGCGTTCGAGCAATGCGCCGGCTTCCTGCGTATCACCGGTGGCGACGATCCGCTCGATGCCTCCGGCGTCCATCCGGAGGCCTATCCCGTCGTGCGCAAGATTCTTGCCGCGACCAGGAGCGACATCAAGGCGCTGATCGGCAACGCCGAGATCCTGCGCCAGGTCAAGCCGCAGAGCTTCGTCGATGACAGCTTTGGTTTGCCGACTGTAACCGACATTCTGCGCGAGTTGGAAAAGCCCGGCCGCGATCCGCGGCCGGCCTTCAAGGCCGCGGTGTTCAAGGAGGGTGTCGAGACGCTGAAGGATCTCAAACCCGGCATGGTCCTCGAAGGAATGGTAACCAACGTCGCGGCGTTCGGCGCTTTCGTCGATATTGGCGTGCACCAGGATGGGCTGGTGCACATCTCGGCGATGTCGAAGTCCTTCATCAAGGATCCGCGCGAGGTGGTGAAGTCGGGCGACATCGTCAAAGTCAAAGTGCTGGAGGTCGAGGTCGCCCGCAAGCGCATCGCGCTAACGCTGCGTCTGGATGACGAACCCGGTGCCAGGAGCGAACGTCCGGCGCAAGGCATGCCGCGCGACAATTCCCGCGCGTCGATGACGTCCTCGGCGCCGCCCAAGCCGCAACAGCCCTCCGGCGGCGGAGCGCTCGCCGAAGCCTTGCGCCGCGCCAGTGAGAAAGGCGGGAGCGGCAAGAACAAGGCTTAGCTGGAGTGAAGCTGGCCCAAGCCGGGCGCTTGCGCGGATCTATACGGCCGCGATGCATACCGGGCTTGCTCGCGTCGCGTCGGCTATCCACCGATGGTACCGAAGCCGGTCAAGTCAGACGTCCATCGACACAATTTTCGAAAACCGGTGAGCGCTTCAAGGAACCCCCGGAAAGGAAGCTCGAGCCGAGGCGTTCAAATCCCTGTTTCGACATGGCAGGGTCGCGCGCCCACAGGCCGGCATCGAGATAGCGTTGCAGAGAACGAACGAGCAGTTCCTGCGGTACACGGGGAAAAAAGCAAGCGACGACCTCAGCGACCTCCTTTCCGCTGTGGGCGTAGAGCCACTGCTGCATCTTTGCAAGTGCGTGGGTCACTGCGACAAATGCATCACGGTGTGCCGCGACTTTGCTCCGGGTTGCGATAAAGGCAGTGTAGACGGTTGGCCCCCGTGAACTGGCTGCATACAGTATTTCGCCGGCTCGATCTATTTCGGCCTGCGAAGCAAATGGCTCGAACGCTTGCATCACATCAAGCTGTTTGCCGCGCAGCGCCGCGTAATTATCCGGCATTGTTCGATCGGAAATTCTCGGGATCATTGCAGGATCAATACCGGCTTCGCGCAGATCGTGCTGCAGGCACATCCAGGGTGTCGGCACCTCCGAGACAGCAGCAAAACGCAGGTGCGCAAGGTCCGCAAGCTCAAATCGCCTGGAATTGCCAATCAGAAAAAACGGGTCCCGGGATACAACCTCGCCAAAGCAGACCAAGGGACTTTGATCGTCCCGATCGTGCGCAGTCATCACGCGCATCGGACCGCCCCAGGTCAGATCAATCGCGCCATTTGCAAGATGGGCAATTGCATCGCCCGGTGCATCGCTGGAGACCAATTCGACATCGACGCCCTCATTCGCGTAGAAGCCAAGCGCGTGAGTGGCGTAATACGGCGCATAGAAGATCGCGCGGAAGTTCTCCATGAGTCTGATCTTCACGTCGGTCTCCAAAAATCGGTCAAATCTATTCCAAAGCCAGGCCGGAGGACTTGATCGGCCCGGCCCACTTGGCGATTTCGCCGCTGACGAACCGGGCGAGATAAGCCGATGATCGCCGCTCGTCAGCGACGAGATCAATGCCGTTTTCCTTGAAGCGTTTTTGCGCCGCCGGATCGTTCATGGCCGCGACAGTGGCGTCGTGCAGCCTTTGGACGATAAAGGCGGGCGTGTCCTTGGGCAGGAAGAGTGCGCTCCAGTTGGATGCCTCGAAATCAGTCAATCCCTGCTCATGCGCCGATGCCAGATTTGGCAAGTTAGGTGAGCGCCCGCGGCTCAGTATGGCAATCGGCTTGATCGCGCCGCTTTCAATTTGAGGAATCGCGGCCGGAGTATCGATGCACAGATAGTCGACGCGTCGGGCTATCAGATCCTGCATCGCCAGCGCGCCGCCACGATATGGGACATGGGTGACATCGACGCCGATTCGCGCGTTGATCAATGCGCAGCCGAGATGGGTGGCGGAGCCTGCGCCTGCCGAAGCAAATTGCATCGTCTTCTGGTTGGCCTTCGCGTAGGCAATGAATTCCTGCAAATTGTTTGCAGGCAGGTCCTTGCGCGCCACCATCACCAGCGACAGATCCGCGATTAGCACGACCGGAGTGAAATCGGTTATCGAATTGTAAAATGGAGTTTTATAGAGCGTTTGGCTGACGGCCTGCGTGCCGACGTTGCCGAGCACGAACTGATATCCGTCTGGCGCCGACTTGGCGACCCGGGCGGCGCCAATCATGCCGCCGGCCCCGCCGACGTTCTCGACGATCACCTGCTGCTGCAAGGCGTCGCTCAAAGCAGATTGCAGAATGCGCGCAACCGCGTCCATCGGACCACCAGCCGCGAACGGTACCACCATCGTCAGCGGCCGGCTCGGCCAGGTTTCGGCTTCGATCGGTGTAGCGAAGATTGCAAGCAGGGCAATCAGGACAAGCCGAAGCATTCTTGGCTCCCGTGGTGTAAGCTCGCAGCTTTGTGTGGATCTAGTTGATCGAGATATCGGTCTCAAGCGCGATCTTGCCGTATCTGGAGATTTCGCCCTGGATGAATTTCACGTAGTCGTCGCTGCGCAGTGGCGTGCTGGTAATCCCGAACGATTGCAGCTGGTCCAGAAACGTCGGGTCAGTGTTGATTTTCGCGAGCTCAGCGCTCAAGCGGTCGACCACTTCCTTGGGAAGACCGGCTGGTCCCGACAATCCAAACCACAAGCCGCCGAGAACGGTCGGGTAACCTGCTTCCGCCATCGTTGGGACGTCAGGCAACATCGGCGAGCGGGCAGTACTCATCGCCGCCAGCGGTCGGATCGTGCCGGCCTGCAGGTTGGAAAGTTGCGACGGAAGGCCGTCGAGGATGACATGAATCTGGCCCGAGACGAGGTCGAGCATGGCCGGAGCCGTGCCTTTGTAGGGCACGTGGACCATGCGGACCTTGGACGCGGTCTTGAACATCTCGCCCCAGAATTGGCCCGGGCTGCCGACTCCCGACGATCCGTAATTCAATTGGTCTGGATTGTGCCTGGCGTAATCGACAAATTCGGCAAGGGACTTCGGCGGAAGCGCGGCATTGATGCTCAAGACCGCGGGAGCGGTCGCAATCAGCCCAAAGTGTGTGAAATCCTTGATCGGGTCGTAGGGCAGGGACTTGAATGCGGCCGGCGCGGTAGCGTGAGTCGTGCTCGATGAAAGCAGAAGGGTGTAACCGTCGGGCGCGGCGCGAGCGACAGCCAGGGATGCGATGGTGCCCGAGGCGCCGCCGCGATTGTCTACGATGACGCTTTCTCCGAGCGCATTGGACAATCGACCCGCAATGAGTCTTCCTACGAAGTCGCCCGCGCCACCGACCGGCACGGGAACAATCAATGTCAGGTAACGCCTGGGATAAGATTCTGCGAGCGCGAGGCTGGACGTCGCAAGCAGCGGGATGATCCAGGCCAACAGAACCGTCAGGATTCTCACATCAGATCTCCTCGTTTAGTAGCCAAACCTTGGCTTACGATTGTGCCGCTTCTTGGCCGGGACAATTGTCGGTCTGCTTTCCTTCGCACCGAGGGTTCGCCCGCGGCCGGCCCGACGTGTCGGTCTACGGCGCAAAGCGGGCGTTGGCAATCGACGTCGGTTAAGTGCCCAATAGCGGAAGAGTCCGGATCTCCCGCTCGCATCCGTGCGCAAAACATCCATCGCTCCGGTTTTGCGGCGTCAGCGACATATCGGTATATCCGATGGATATCATCTGAATAAATCGGCTGTTGCCATGGCGGCCGGCATCCTAGCTTCTCCTCACTTTCAACCTCACACCCAACGGAGACCGATATGAGTGCAACTTCCATCCAATCAGTTCGTCCCACGCGTCGCATCGGCGCCTGGACATTGCAGGGTATCCTCGCGGCGGCGTTCCTTGCGGCCGGCGCCGCCAAGCTGGCCGGCGTGCCGTATATGGTCGAATTGTTCGGGCAGATCGGACTCGGTCAGTGGTTCCGCGTCCTGACCGGCGTGGTCGAAGTGACCGGCGCCGTCGCGTTGCTCGTTCCGGGCCTCGGTTCGATCGGCGCCCTGTGGCTCGGCGCCACCATGGTCGGTGCCGTCGCAACCCACCTGTTCGTCCTGCACACCAGTCCGGTCCCGGCGATCGTCCTCGGAGTCCTCAACGCGGTGGTTGTCTACCTGCGGCGCGATGAACTCGTGGCCTTGCTTCAGCGGATCAAGGGCTGAGCTTTTTGAAACTTAGAGATAGCCAAACCACAGGAGAACGAAAATGAAGACCGATGCAGCGTTCACGCGTCCGATACGCGCTGAAGAGACTTCCCGGCAGATTGCTGTGCGTACGCGTGGACGCTCGCATGGGTCCATCACCCGACTGGTCAGTCCGGGCGACGTTGGTGAACTGATCAAGCCGTTCGTCTTTCTCGACTACTTCGACGCCGATCCAGCGGCTGCACCAAAATTCGGCTTTCATCCCCATTCAGGCATTGCGACTCTAACCGTAATTCTGGCCGGGCAGGCTTTCTACAAGGAGACCACCNGCCGCGAAGGCNTCATCGAGACCGGCGGTGTTGAGTGGATGCGCGCCAGCAGTGGCGTTTGGCATACCGGNGGAATGTTCGGCAACGAGCGGATCAAGGGCTTTCAGCTCTGGGTCGCTATGCCGCCCGAGCTCGAACTTGCCGAACCCCAAAGCCAATATCTTGNCGCTTCCGACTTCCATTTTGCCGGTCCCGCGAGGGTTATCGCAGGCGAATACGACGGTGTGAAAAGCATTGTCGAGTCGCCTCGTGGCATCACTTACCTCGATGTGCGCCTTAAGGCCGGAGAGCGCTGGATCTTTCACCCGACCAAGGGGCACGACGTCGCCTGGATTGCATCGCACCAGGGGATCGTGACAACGCCGGAGCAGGTATCGATGGGCGAAGTCGCCGTGTTCGAGGAGGGCGATCAGGCGATCGAGTTTGAAGCGCTCTCCGATGCCGGCTTCATCGTCGGCTCTGCGGTCAAGCACCCTTACGACCTGGTGACCGGGCACTACTCCGTGCATACCAACGCGGATTCCTTGCGCATCGGGGAGAGCAACATCGCCGATATTGGCCGCCGGCTGCACAACCAGGGTGTTTTGGCACGGGCAAAACGCTGAAGATTGGAGCGATTAGCCTGGTTGAGGACTCACTGAGCATAGAAATTCAACGTATGGAGGAAAGCGATGTTTGGATCAGGTGGAGTTCAGCTTTTTCGACGCATAGCCGAGCCCCGGGAGTGCCCGGACCGATCCGACAGACGCTTGCCGCTCCGATCAGAACACTTTCCGGTCCTGGCAAGAGGCCGCGAGATCGTCACCCAGCACGGCGTCATTATCGCGTCAGCAGCCGATGCGGCGATGAGCGAGGAGATAGCCCGGCGCTTAAACGAAAGCGATTTGAGCGGCCAGGAGGATCAATGGGCGCTCTGACCAGAGACCTCAATGGTTGATATGACCGCCAATTGGGCGGTATATCATGCGTTTTAGCATCGGTTTGGTCGATAGGTAGATCCCATGCTCGACGCCGTCTCTCTCGATCAACTGCGCACGTTCATCGCCGCGGTCGATCAAGGAAGCTTTTCTGCCGCCGCCCGCAAGTTGTTGCGCTCGCAGTCTGTGGTGAGTGAGACAATCAGCAATCTTGAGGAACAGATTGGCGTGCGGTTGTTCGACCGCTCTGGCCGCTATCCCAAACTCACCCCGGCGGGATCAGCCATTCTGGGCGATGCTCGCAGCATCATCGCCGGGGTCGACTTGCTGAAGGCCCGGGCGAAGGGCATGTCGGGTGGCCTGGAGCCGGAATTGTCCGTGGTGATTGACGTCTTCTATCCGATCGACGCGATTACTCAGGTGGCCAGGGAGTTTCGGCAGATATACCCGGGCGTGGCGCTCCGCATCTATGTCGAGGCGCTCGGAGGAGCCATTAAACCCGTGCTTGACGGCCGTTGCAGCATCGGCATCATCGGATCGCTTCCGGTGATTCCGGATACGCTGACCTATGAGCGGTTGCCCAGCATTGCATTTCTCATGGTTGCCGCCCGCGATCATGCGCTGACGTCCTACCGAGGCAAGATTCCCAAGGAAGTTCTTGGAAAGCATACGCAGATCGTTCTCACCGACAGGTCGGAGCTATCCGCAGGACGCGAATTCGGCGTCATGTCGCCTGCCACCTGGCGGCTTGCCGACCTTTTCGCCAAGCATCATTTTTTGCTCAAGGGTCTGGGTTGGGGCGGCATGCCCTTGCATGCCGTGCGCAGGGATTTGGAAGAGGGGCGCCTTTCCGCCCTGTCTATCGAGGACGTGCCTCCGGATGGTTTGTTCCTCCCGATGTCGGCGGTGTGGCAAACCAAGTCACCGCCTGGACCTGCCGGCCGATGGTTTGTCGATCGCCTGAAGCAAATTCCGGTGGAAACGGGCAAAGTTGCGTCCCCTGCCGGAAAGAAAGCAAAGCGGTCCAGGAAGACTTAGGTCCGCCCGTGCCGCTCGCGGCAATACCGCCCCCTTGCGCACCGCGGCGCAGCAAGAGCGCCCTCAACTCGTCGCGCCCGCAGCGGCTTTGAGATCGCGCCCCATCCGCGTATCCAGACTGTAGGACCCGGCGCCAAAATGCGCGATCTGCAACAGCCCGCCGATGATCATGATGTTCTTCAGAAAATGAATCATCTGGTTCTTGTCGGCGAAGTTGGTGTGAAAAAATAGCGCCGTCGCCAGCGTGAACGCGGCGACGGCGAGTGCCACCTGCCGCGAACGAAAGCCGAGCAATAGCAGCAGCCCGCCGCCGATCTCGAAGACGACGGCAATCGCCCAGCCGAGAGACGGCAGCGGCAGGCCCACGCTGGCAATATAGGCCGTCGTCGCTCCATAGGCGGTGAGCTTGCCAAGGCCGCTCATCAGAAACGGCAGACCGATGAGCGCGCGACCAAGCGCGGGCAGGAATCGTGTGGCTTCCATGTTCAATTCTCTCTTTGCTGGTTTGGGGTCGATCGTTTCGAAATGGTGTCAGGATCGTTTCCGATATTATACTTTACGAACGTAAAGTAAAGTGGCATAGTTCGCCCGGTTAAATGGACAGAGGTCGGCAGGCGTCGCGCCGAACGGCTTGGTCAAACGGGCGGAGACGAAAGATGATCGAGGACCGGGACATCAGCGTCGCCATGAGGGATGGCACGCGGCTTGCCGTCGACGTTTACCGCCCGGATGCGCCAGGCAAATACCCCGTGCTGTACGCGTCAGCGCTGCACAACAAGGACATCCAGGGTCCCGACATCGCGGATATCTTGCCGCCGCAACCGGCGCACGCGCCGCTCTGGTTCGGCCCCATCGAGGCGGGCGACACACGACGGTTCATCGCCAACGGCTATGTCCATGTGATCGCGCAGCCAAGGGGATCCGCAAAATCAGAAGGGCACTACGGCAACGAGGATACCGATCACTACGATTTGATCGAATGGATCACGCAGCAACCCTGGTCAGACGGCAAGGTCGGGATGGTCGGCATCTCCGGTTATGCCGGTGAACAGTGGCGCGCCGCCGCGCAGGGACATCCGGCGCTGAAAGCCATCTTTCCCTACGACGCCTGCAGCGCGTATGGCGGCATGTTTGGATTCCGGGATTTCAATCCTGGCGGCGTCCTGCACAGCTTTCCTTATTTGCTCGACGTCTTCAGCACGGTTCATGAGTCGCGTGACCGGCCCGCGGAACTTCCCGCCGCGGAGGAAGAGCTCTGGCGCCGAGCCATGCGGAATCCGGACTACAAGCAGTACATCAACCTCTACAACATTCTCACTCAAAAGGGCCAGCGGACGTTCATCATGTATCTCATGATGACACATCCATGGGAGTTCGACGGCACTGTCGAGCGCGCGGAAGAGACCTTCAGGAAAATCAAAATACCATTCTATACCGGCTCAGGAGCCTACGCCTACACTTACAAGCTTCATTGGCTGGGCGCGCAGCACTACTTCGGGAATGTCGATGCGCCAAAGAAGCTGCTGTTTACCGGGCCGGCTCACCTGGAGCGGCCGTTCCATCAATACCACGACGAAATCATCCGGTGGTATGACCATTGGCTGAAGGGGCAGAACACCGGCATCATGGACGAACCGCCGGTGCGCTACTGGCTCATGGGCGCCAACGAGTGGCGCACCGGAGCGAATTGGCCGCTGCCGGAGACGCAGTGGACCAAATACTATCTCTCCCATTGGGAGACGCTGTCGACCGAGCCTCCGCGACCGGCCTCGGAGCTTGGCGCGGCGGCGCGCGAGCCCGATGTCTTCACGCAGATGCCGGTGACGCGGACGACAAAGGTCGAGCGGCTGCGCTACATGACTGATCCCCTGCCGCACGACGTCACCGTCGCCGGCCCGATCACGCTGACGCTGTATGCGGCAATCGATCAGGAAGACACCAACTGGATCATCGTGCTCAAGGACGTTGGGCCTGACGTCTCTGTTCGGACCGCACGCGAGGGTGAGCGCGATGTTCCGTCGACACTGCCCGAACGCGAGCTGACCCGAGGTTGGCTGAAAGCGTCCTATCGGGCGCTCGACGAGAAGCGCTCGAAGCCCTGGGAGCCGTTCCACAAGCTCACGCAGGACGCAATCGCTCCCGTGAAACCGGGAGAAGTGGTCGAGTATCAGGTGCAAATCCTCGCCACGGCGAACCAGTTCAAAGCGGGTCACCGGATCTGCGTCGACATCACGTCCATGGATGTGCCCACCGGCACCGGGGCGATGACCAATGTCGAGTACATCCCGTACCACGTCTGCAGCAGCAAGACCGTCACCCACAGGATCTACCGGGACGCGGAGCGGCCGTCACATTTGCTGCTGCCAATCATCCCTGAATCCGCCGGCCGGCGTCCGGCCTGACCTCTGCACTAGGGAGCACGTGTTGCAATGACAACGATCCGATTTGAACGAGACGGCGCCATCGGAAATATCGTGTTGGCGAACCCGCCCTTTAACCGACTGGACTTGCGCT
>JGI12635J15846_10005067_pt1 | contig 11384 bp, 7 predicted proteins | sample BlaSpr_A8_OM2_M2_FD_15846 | JGI IMG/M metagenome (IMG submission 15846) | reverse complement strand
GTGTGCGAGCGGATAGAAATGCGCACGGTGTGCAGAATCTCCACCAGCATCAATACGACTAAAAGCTGATCGAGTACGCGAAGAACCAGGTCGGTGTCAGTAACCACCATCCACTGATGCCAGGTGTCCCACAGCAGTTTGCTTGAGCGGGCGATAGTCGCGAGCGCCGTGAGCGAAATGAGCACCGCGAGAATGGTGAGAATGGCAACTTCGGCCATGCCCAGGTAATCGCCGAAATGTTTGCGTAATTTCTCGTCCGCCATTTGGGGCAAATCGTATCAGCCGCAGCCGTAACCTTCAAGAAAACCCGGAGAGTGAACGACACTCACCCAGGGCTTTCATTAAAGAACACAGGTATCGGGTAATCAATCTTTGATGTGCTGGCGGACGATTTGCGCGCCGACCCCACGCAATTTTTTGACGATGTCTTCGTAGCCGCGGTCTATGTGATAAACGCGATCGATCGTGGTTTCACCGTTGGCCATCAAACCGGCCAGAACCAGAGAAGCGCTCGCCCGCAGATCGCTGGCGATTACCGTAGTTCCCGTCAACGGCGAAGGCCCGCGCACCACCGCGCGACGGCCGTCGACAGTGATGTTCGCTCCCATGCGCAGCATTTCGCTGGCGTGCAGATAACGATTTTCGAAAATTGTTTCCGTGATCACGGAAGCGCCTTCGGCCTGGGTCGCCAGCGCCATGTATTGCGCCTGCATATCCGTAGCGAAACCGGGATATTCCTCGGTTGTGATATCGGCGGCGATAAGTTTCTTCGCGCCCCGCACGCGCAGAGTGGTTTTGTCGACGGCTTCTATGCGCACACCAGTTTGCTCCAATTTGGCGATGATGGCGGCCAGATGCTCTGGCGCGCAATTCGTCAGCGTTAAGTCGCCGTCGGTAATGGCGCCTGCGACGAGAAACGTGCCGGCCTCGATGCGGTCGGGAATCACCGTGTGTTCGGTGCCATGCAGGTTTTCTACTCCGCGAATGCGCAGTGTGGAGCTGCAATCGCCTTCGATCTGCGCACCCATTTTGCGCAGCATCTCCACCAGGTCGGTCACTTCCGGTTCGCGCGCTGCGTTGTTGAGAACCGTTTCTCCTTCGGCAAGCACGGCGGCCATCAGAATATTTTCGGTGCCGGTGACGGTAATTTTTTCGAAGGTGATATTTGCGCCCTTGAGTCGCCCTCCATTTGGAACTTTGGCTTGAATGTAGCCGTGATCCGTGGTGATCTCCGCGCCCATTTTTTCGAGCGCCGCGAGATGCAAGTCCACCGGACGCGCGCCAATAGCGCAGCCGCCGGGAAGCGAGACCCGCGCGACGCCCATGCGGGACATCAGCGGACCAAGCGTAAGGATAGACGCGCGCATGGTCTTAACCAGTTCATATGGGGCGACCGCATCGCTCAGCGTGACCGCCTGTATGACGTAATCGCTGGCCGGAATATCCGTAATGGAAACTTTGGCGCCCATGAACGCCAGCAATTTGCTCATGGTGATGAGGTCGCGGACCTTGGGAATATTGTGGAGGGTGATGCGCTCCTTGGTGAGTAGCGCCGCAGCCATCACCGGTAGCGCGGAATTCTTCGCGCCACTGATGGCTACCTTTCCGTGAAGTGCCTTACCGCCCTTGATTAGAAATTTGTCCATGAGAGGGAATCAACCAAAATTCAGTATGCGAACCATTAGTCCGCCCAAACACTCGAACTCGAACGGGTCCCGCGCGTCGCGGTCACTCACCCAGTCCTGCACGCAAATGTCCTTTCGCGTCGCGCAATCTCTTTACTGCATCTGCCGTGTTCAACCGCAATTTCAGCATCACCAGCGCCACGCGCAAATTGCGTCCCGATTGACGCAAAGCGTGTTCCGAGGCAGACATACTCTTCCCGCTAGCCTCCGCCAGGATGCGCACCATTCGTTGCGAAACTTTGCGATTCGACGCTTTCACATCGATCATCAAGTTTTCATAGACGTGTCCAAGGCGCGTCATCGCTGCTGTAGTAAGCATGTTGAGAACCATTTTCTGCGAGGTTCCAGATTTCAGCCGCGTCGATCCCGTGAGTATCTCCGGTCCGACGTCGGTAGCGATTAGCACGTCCGCTAGTCGCGCCACCGGGGTATTGCGATTCACCGTAATCGCGATGGTCGCCGCGCCAGTCTTGGACGCGAAGCGCAGCGCACCCAGCACGTACGGCGTGGTCCCGCTGGCGCAAATCCCTGCGACTACATCCTTTCGCGTTAATTTGATTTTTCGCAGATCTCGCTCGGCATTTGCCGGTGAATCCTCGGCTCCTTCCACTGCGCGGGTAATCGCCGGGCCGCCACCCGCAATCAATGCCTGCACCAGTTTCGGCGATGTCCGAAATGTCGGCGGGCACTCCGCGGCGTCCAGCACCGCGATGCGCCCACTGGAACCCGCGCCCACGTAGATGAGCCGTCCCCCGCCGCGAATTGCCTGCACGATGAGGTCAACTGCGCGGGCAATAGCGGGAAGCGCCCGGCCAACCGCAGCGGCCACTTTGCGGTCTTCCCGATTCATCAGCCGCACGATTTGTAACGCACTTAAACGGTCGAGATTTTTCGACGCCGGATTCCGCAGCTCACTGCGTCTGTGTTCCCTGGGTCCTGAAGGCACAACAGAATTATAGCTGCGGGCTGCCGTAATCCGGAGGACTGGCAATAAAAAACGCGCATTCCTTGCCAACAAATTGCTAATACCTTCACGAAACTACGCCTTTGCTATTTGCCAAGACCAAGTGGCGATTCGGCTATCATGAAATGACGGTTTGGCAGCGGGGGCGGACTCCTTGGAAATCGCATTAATGAACATTCTGAACCGGCTCTTCGAGGAGCGATTCCATTCGCCCGTCACCCACGTACATCCGCTACAAGGGCAACTGGGCGGTTCCGGGCGTCAGATTGTCCGGCTTTCCAACGAAAAGAACACCGCCATCGGCATCGGATACGGCGTACGCGAGGAAAATGTCGCCTTCCTCGAATTTTCCAAACACTTTCGCGCACATGGCTTGCCCGTACCCGAAATTTACGGCGAAGACCTGGACCATGGCGTCTACCTGGAAGAAGACCTCGGCAATACTACGCTGTACGAATTTCTATCGAAAAATCGCAACGCCGCGACGATTGCCCCGCCGGTGGTGGAAGCGTATCGAAAAGTCGTAGCGATCTTGCCGCGCTTTCAGGTCGAAGCCGGCCATGATGTGAATTATGAAGCGTGTTATCCCATCGGCAGTTTTGACCGTCAGTCCGTCGCCTGGGATTTGAACTACTTCAAATATTATTTTTTGCGTCTCGCTGGTGTGCCCTTTAACGAACAAGCGCTGGAAGACGATTTCGGGCGTTTGACCGATTTCCTGATGACCGCGGAACGGCACTATTTTCTCTATCGCGATTTTCAGTCAAGAAACATTGTGTTGCGCGATGGACAAACCTATTTCGTGGATTACCAGGGCGGACGCAAGGGCGCGCTGCACTATGACATCGCATCTCTTTTGTTTGATGCCAAGGCCGACCTACCGCCGGAGCTGCGCCAGGAACTTCTCGATCATTATCTGGATGCTCTAAGCGGCTACATAAAAGTGGATCGCGACGCATTCATGAAGCATTACTACGCGTACGTCTACGTGCGCATCCTGCAGGCCCTCGGAGCTTACGGATTTCGCGGATTTTACGAGCGCAAGCAGCATTTTCTGCAAAGCGTGCCGTTCGCCATGAAGAATCTGCGCTGGCTTTTGCATCATGTCACGCTGCCCATCGAGCTGCCGACACTAATGGCCGCGTTCCAAAGCATGCTGGCCTCGGAAAAATTGCAGGGGTTAGCCGGTCAAGCCGAGCCTCTTACGCTGCGCATCTTCAGTTTTTCCTTTCATCAGGGAGCGCCGAAGGACGAAACGGGTCATGGCGGCGGATTTGTTTTCGATGGACGGAGCTTGCCCAATCCCGGCCGTGAAGAGCGCTTCAAGGCTCTCACGGGCAAAGACACTCCGGTGATTGAATATCTCAATCAGCAGGAAAGCGTGCATCAATTTCTGGCCAGTGTGATGTCTTTGGTCGATGCCAGCGTCGCTAGCTACCGCGAGCGAGGGTTCAAAAACCTCATGGTTTCCTTCGGCTGCACCGGTGGCCAGCACCGTTCCGTTTATCTGGCGGAACAATTGGCAAAACATTTTCGCGCCAGGAACGGCGTGGAAGTGGCTGTTCGGCATCTGCAACTCGAGAAGATGGGCAAACGAGGCGCCAGCGATGCAGGCTTGGTCTCGTGATGACGGCCCCCCTGCTGAAAGCCATTCGATGAAGGCCCCGCGATGAAAGCCATGGTGCTCGCTGCCGGGCTCGGTACACGATTGCGGCCTCTCACCGATGATCGCCCAAAAGCTCTTGTGGAAGTCGGCGGGCGGACCCTGCTGGAAATTACGCTGGCTCGCCTGCGTGCTTTTGGAATTCACGACGTGATCGTCAACGTGCATCACTTCGCCGACAAAGTGACCTCCTTCCTTGAAGAGGGAAAAAATTTCGGAATGCACATTGAAGTGTCACGCGAGGACGTGCTGCTCGATACCGGTGGCGGCCTGAAGAAGGCCAGCTGGTTTTTTCTTGACGATGCCCGTCCAGCAGCGGAACCGTTTCTTCTTCATAACGTCGACGTCGTGAGCACCATTGACATTCAGCGCATGGTGCAGTTCCATCGGAACAATCAAGCGCTCGCCACACTTGCAGTGCAGCGGCGTGAAACCAGCCGCTACCTGCTATTTGATGAGCACCTTCAGTTGTCTGGGCGACGAGTTGGGCGCGATGCGAAACCAGAAATTGTTCGAGCTGTGCCAAAAACGGAGGCGTTGGCATTTTCCGGCATCCACGTCATTTCTCCGCGCTTATTAACGTTGATGAAGGAAGAAGGTGTTTTCTCCATCATCGATACGTATCTGCGCTTGGCCCGTGGCGGAGAAAAAATCATCGCGTTTCGCGCCGATGATTACTATTGGCGCGATCTAGGCAAGCCCGCCGACCTCCAACAAGCCGCCCGTGATTTGGAGCAGGGAGTGTTTTCGGCATAGCCGCATCATCCCAGTGTAAATCAAACAGAAAAAACACCACGAGAGAATTGCGCGTGTCGCGAATGTTTAGCGAGAAGCGTGAGCAGGCTCGGCGAGTCCCAACGACTCCATCACCGCGTCATGAAGGGCCGGGCGAACCTGCGCCATTTTTTGATTATCGCGCGTAGGATTGACGCGATTGGTGAGCAGCACAACGAAAAGTTCGCGATCAGGGTCAATCCAGATGGAAGTGCCGGTAAATCCGGTGTGCCCAAAACTATGCGACGAGAAAAAGTGGCCGCTGGAGCCACCTTCGGTGGGCACTGCCCAGCCGAGCGTGCGCGTACCGCTGGAAAGCTGTTGCGGCGCCGTGAATTGAGCGACGGTGGCGCGGCGAAGAATGCGATGGTGCGCATAGCTGCCGCCGTTCAAAAGCATCTGGCAAAATGCGGCGAGATCCGGCGCGGTACTGAAAAGCCCGGCATGCCCCGCAACGCCGCCGACGGCGAAAGCATTCTCGTCGTGCACTTCGCCTTGCACCAGGCGATGCCGCAAATTGTTGTCGATTTCCGTGGGCGCGATTTGCTGCCAAAGTTTCTTCGCCGGACGGAACATGGTGTTAGACATTCCCAACGGATCGAAAATGTAACTCTTGGCCAGGTCGTCGAGAGTGCGGCCGGTAAGGCGCTCGATAATTTCGCCCATTAAAATGATGCCCAGGTCGGAATAGACTTCTTTCGTACCCGGCTCGTAATCCAGCGGCTCAACAAAAATTCTACTCAACGTTTCTTGCTTGCCTTTGGAAGTACGCCAGTATTCCTTAAACGGAGGCAGCCCGGAAGTGTGCGTGAGCAAATGGCGTACGGTGACTCTACTGCGCCATTCTTTTTGCCCTGGCGTCGCGCCCCATTCCGGAAGATATCGCTCAACCTTGGCATCCAGATCAAGCGGCACAGGAAAATCACCTTCAACCAGCTTAGCGACGAGCGTGGTGGTGGCCACCACTTTAGTGAGTGACGCGATGTCGTATTTCGTTTGTTCCACTACGGCGGGAGCTTGCGCATCGTAGCTGAGCTTGCCGAAAGCATGAATCGCAACTTTTCCGTGGTAACCGACAGCAAGCGTGGCGCCAGGAAAAGCTTTGTCAGCGATGGATTTTTCGAGGACCCGGTATGCCGGCTGCAATTCTTTGTCGGCTACCGCGTCCATGGGCTGAACTGTACCGGGATTAGCGGGGCGTGAAATGCCGAAGCCTGCTTTGAGGCCAATTCCAGGAATCGTCACCGGCAGATGGCCCCGCACGGGAATTTCTGCAAACAGCGCGCGAGCCACCGAAATTTGCGCCACATCGCTGATACCGAAAACAGCCAGCCAGGTTTCCGCCTGCGGAAAATTTTCAATCAGATAAGGGCTGCCAAAGCCCACCGCGATAACTGGCTTGCCAACTTTAAAAACCTGTGCCGCAAACGCCGCTTGCTCAGCGGGGATATCCACATCTCCTTTACGATCGCTGACGCGTACAAACAGCGCGAGGATGGCCACGTCGTAGGAATCGGCCGGTGGCAACTTTAAGGTGTCGGCTTTTACAAAGCGCGTGTCCGCGCGCAGCGTGGTTACCGAATCGAAGCGTGTGCGCAGTTCGCGCTCAAGATCTTCACCGGGATACGGCTCGGGGTCAGCATAAAAAGCCAGCAGCAGAGCGCGCGACGGTTTAGCGGCATTTAAAGGCAAGCGATTCACGGTGTCACGCAGCAGCGTAACGCCGCGATCGGAAATGTCTTGCGCCTCTTTTTGCCAGGGCGCGCGGCCAAATGTTTCGTTGATGGCGTTCAGATTGACCAGCTTGTTCTTGTTGAGTTCCAGGCGCGCTTTGGCTTGCAAAATGCGCCGCACCGATGCGTCGAGTCGCTCATGCGAAATGCGGCCTGATTTCATCGCGCCTTGCAGCGCTTCGAACGCCGCGTCAGGAACAGGCGACATCAGCAGCGCATCGGCGCCCGCGAGAAAAGCGCGCACCGCAGCTTCGCCGGGAGCATAGCGTGTAGTGATGCCGCCCATATCCATGGCATCGGTTATAACCAGGCCCTCAAAATGAAGTTCATCGCGCAAAAGTCCTGATAAGACATTGTTAGACAGCGTGGCTGGTGTATTGGGATCGGGCTCCAACGCGGGAATGGAAAGATGGCCGGTCATGATGCTGCCAACGCCGGCGGAAATCGCGGAGCGAAAGGGAATCAGTTCCAGATGCTCTAAGCGATCTTTGTCAGCGCGAATGACCGGAAGATCAATGTGTGAGTCCGCCGCGGTGTCACCGTGTCCTGGGAAATGCTTGGCGGTGGCCAGGCCGCCGTTCTCTTGCACGCCCCGCACGAACGCGGCCACGTACTCCGCGACGCGCTGCGGATCTTCACCGAATGAGCGCGTATTAATAATGGGATTGCCCGGATTGTTATTTACGTCGGAAACCGGCGCATAAATCCAGTGAATGCCCACAGCGCGAGCTTCCAGCGCAGTGATTTTGCCCATGCTGTAAGCGTCGGCAGGATTGCCTGCCGCAGCCAAAGCCATCGCCGTTGGGAAAGATGTGCCTTCGTCGAGGCGCATGGCCGAGCCGCGTTCAAAGTCGGCTCCAATGAGTAAAGGCAATTTGGAACGCGCCTGAAGCTGGTTCGTCAGCACCGCCGTGGGGTAAGCCTGACTTTTAATAATGCCCAGCGGCGACATCTGCGTGACATTGATAAATCCGCCGACGTGCAAATCATCGACGTCGTGCATCATCTTGCGATACGCGTCCGCATCCGTGGACGTGAAGCTGCCGTGATAAGTAGTGAAGAGCAGTTGACCGATTTTTTCGTCGTCGGTCATTTTGCGCAGCGTGGCGTCGACCCATTGTTTATTTGCCGAAGGAAGCGCGCGGGCTCGCGTCGCGGATTTGGGAGCCACGGATTTCTTCGCGGGTAGGGAACTGTTTTGACTTCGCGCGGTGTAGGCCATAGGAAAAATAATCGCAATCAGAACTAGCGGCAGCAGGCCGACGCAGGGATTTTTCACCGGGCCATTATCGCCCTTCATTGAAACCCTTCATCGACAAATGGATCCCGTTGGGTGCCGCCCATGCTCTGACTTTGTATATAGCACACGCACATGGAGGCCACAAACAACACGCGTGAGAGACGTTCCAGAATATTATTGCGACATGTGAGGCATGCGATGACGACCATGGGGCGGAATGAGTGTAAAACGTCGCAGCGACTACCGCTGCGATTTTTTCTGGCGCCTTTGCTGTGCTGCTTTGCTATGGCCGGGCGGGCTAGCACTGCGCCCATTGGGAACGTTGCGAACGTACAGCGCGGGCGGCATTCCCGTCATGCGGCAAAGGTGATAGTTGGCCTCGACGTACTGGAGGCCGAGCGATTCGCTCCAATGCACGGGAAACACGTAGGCGTGATTACCAATCACACCGGCCTCGATGCGCAGGGCCGCACCACAATCGATGCGCTCACGCATGCCCCGGGAGTTCAGGTAGTGGCGCTTTTCACTCCGGAACACGGCTTAGGAGGGAACAAAGACGAAAATGTTTCCTCCACCAAAGATCCAGTGAGCGGGTTGCCGGTCTACAGTTTGTACGGCGAGACGCGTCGGCCCACGGACGAAATGCTCGCTGGCATCGACGCGCTGGTTTTTGATGTACAAGACGCGGGCGTGCGGTTCTACACCTACACCGCGACGATGGCGTACTGCATGGAGGAAGCCGCCAAACGCAAAATTGCATTTTTTGTCTTGGACCGGCCCGATCCGATTGGAGGAGAAATCGTGGAAGGCCCGTTGTTGGACGCGGACAAGACCAGCTTCACGGCCTATTTTCAGCTGCCGGTTCGTTACGGGCTGACCATCGGTGAATTAGCCCAATTATTCAACGAGGAAAATCACATTCAATGCGATCTGCACGTGATCGCGATGAAAAATTGGCACCGCAATTATTTTTATGAAGAGACCGGCCTACGTTGGTTACCCCCTTCGCCCAACCTGCGCACGTTGAAAGGCTCGGTGCTTTATCCCGGCCTTGAGATTTTGCAGAATGGCGGAGTTTCGGTGGGACGCGGCACGGAGGCGCCCTTTGAAGAATTTGGCGCGCCATGGATGCACGGGGAAGAAGTGGCAGCGCGTTTGAATGAACGCCACATCGTGGGAGTAAGATTTGTCGCCGCGGATTTTATTCCTGTGGCGGGATTGTATGCCGCGGAGCGCTGTGGCGGAGTCGCCATTCGAGTTTTGGATAAGCGCGCGGTGCGGTCCATGACCATGGGGATAGAAATCGCGAGCATATTGCGGCAACTTTACCCCGATAAATTCGACGTGCAGAAAATGTTGTTCCTGGTTGGCAACGACCAGACCATTCGCCAGTTGCAGGAAGGCGTGCCGGCTACCGGAATTGTAAAGGGCTGGGATGCGGATTTGAATACGTTCGACGCAATGCGGCGAAAATATTTCTTGTACAAGTGAAAATTCCTCCAAAGTGATAAAGTTTTGAGATGCGAATTGTCTCCTTGTTGCCTTCCGCTACCGAGATACTTTTTGCGCTGGGGCTTGATGCTGAAGTCGTGGGCGTGAGTTACGACTGCGATTTCCCCCCGCAAGTGAGCCAGCGGCGCGTGGTAGTCGATTCGCGGATTCCTCCAGGCCTCCCTTCGCTGGAGATAGATCGGCAGGTTCGCCAGTATGTCGAGCGCGGAGAGAGCCTCTACACCGTCAACGCTGATGCGCTAAAGGAGTTGGCTCCCGACCTGGTGGTCACGCAGGATTTGTGCTTGGTTTGCGCGGCTTCTCCCGATGATCTGGCGGCCGTTTTGGCGAATTTTGAAAAACGCCCCAGAGTGCTGTCGCTGAATCCGCGAAATCTTGGCGATGTGTGGGACGACATTTTCAAGGTGGCACGCGAAACCTCGCGGCAGGGTGCCGCCGAGAAGCTGTTAGCCGAAATTGAGCACCGTTTGCACGCGCTGAAACGCCAGGTCGAAAAAATTTTAGCGCGGCCGCGTGTGGCTTTTCTTGAGTGGCTGGAGCCGTTCTATGTTGGCGGCCACTGGGTTCCAGAGATGGTTGCACTCGCTGGCGGAGAAGATGTTTTTGGACGGCTAGGCGCGCCCTCGTTTCGCATCGAATTCCAAGACATCATCGCTGCTGCACCCGACATCATCGTGGTGGCGCCGTGCGGCTACGACGCAGAGCAGGCCCGCAACGAATACTGCGCCATGCCAATTCCGCCGGAGTGGAATGCCATTCCCGCGGTCCGTAACGGCCGTGTTTACGCGTTCGAAGCCAACGCGTATGCTTCGCGGCCCGGCCCTCGGTTAGTGACCGGAGTTGAGGCCTTAGCAAAAATCTTTCATCCTGAAATCGTGGTCGGCGACCAAGCCGCGAGTGCGTTTGAAATTGCGAGTCCGACACGCGAAAACTACGCCGTGAATTCGTTGGCGCTGGATCTCTCGCGTCGCGCCCACATTTTATAAAACGGCAGCCCCGCCAGGATCAAAAGCAGCCCGATAGATGAGCGGCCCGGGCGCTGGATCCAAATATTTATAGTCAACGCCAGCGCGCCAGCCACGAAAAGTCCTGGAACCCAAGGGTAGCCCCAGCAGCGATACGGCCGCGGCAAATCCGGTTCGGTTCGGCGCATCCGGAACAGAGCAACCACCGCGAAGCCGTAAAAAATCCATCCGGCAAAAATAAAAAGATTGGTTAGCTCCTCGAAGGTGCCCGTAAGTGCCATAAGGCTCGCCAGGACACCTTGAAAAATTAGTGCGCGGGCGGGTGTACAAAATTTTGGGTGAATGCCGCCGGCAATTTTGAAAAAAATGCCGTCGCGTGCCATGGCGTAGGGCACTCGAGCGCCGCTTAACACCGAAGAATTCATGGAGCCCAGCGCGGAGATGGCCATTGCGACGGTAATCCACGCGGCAGCGCCTCGCCCGATGACATGCTCGACGACGTCCGAAGCAATGTGCTGCGAGCTGGCGACGTTTTCGAACGGAAGAACTTTTAGGCACGCGGCGCTGAATAGTAAATAAATGATAGCGACAAACGTGACGCCGCCGACCAGCGCTCTCGGAAAATTGCGCTGCGGGTCGGCGACTTCAGACCCCACCAGATTTAAATCTTCCCACCCGTCATAGGCCCACAGCGCCGCTGCCAGCGTGGCGAGAAACGCGGCGAATATGACTCCGACACTGTCGCCCGCCGCCGGCCAAAACGGGTCTGGAGCGTGCGGCGGTCCCGCCGGCGAAAAAAATGCTACCCCTATAACAATGACGACGGACATAATTTTTATGGCCGTCAG
>JGI12635J15846_10005066_pt1 | contig 11385 bp, 12 predicted proteins | sample BlaSpr_A8_OM2_M2_FD_15846 | JGI IMG/M metagenome (IMG submission 15846) | reverse complement strand
CCTGTCTATCTGACCTTCTCGGCCATGCCGGACCTCTTCACCATTCACGCCGCGAGCCTCGACGATCCAGGCCGATACGAGCCGCAGATGGTGACGTACACGGTGCGCGGCCACGCCTGGAAACGGCTCGATCCGGACCTGCCGAAATTCGAGCACATGCCGCCGATGTGAGGCGCCACGACAGGCTGTTATGGAAGTTCGGCGTGCATGGCTATCTTTCCGCCGAACAGCGGGCGACTCGCATGGCGTTCGAAGACGGCGGGAGCCCGCGGCCCTGTGTTGCCGGCGTGCTGCTTGACCTAAAGCCCCAACCGATCGCGAATGCGTCCGTAGAGCACCACGCTCCTGACGGCGACCGGCCAGAGCGCGTGGAAGCGAATGGGTTTTGGCATCGTGATCGGCATGTCGATCCCGGCCGCCCCGCCGCCGATCAGCCGCTTCGCCAATTGCTGCCCCATGGCGGTCGCGAGCGCAACGCCACGGCCGTTGCAACCAAGATAGACCAAAGCGCCCGGTCCCGGCTCGTGCACATGCGGATAGTGATCGGCGGTCATGGCAAGCCGGCTGTTCCAGCCATGGGTCCAGCGGGNGCCGGCAAGCGCCGGCCAAAGCCGGGCGGCGTAACGCGNGAGATAGCTGACCGCGGATGGATCGCTGATCCATCGCATCGGACCGCGGCCACCCATCAGCAGGCGGTTCGCTGAATCGATGCGGTAATAGACCGTGATGTGGCCGCTCTCATACAGTACCGATCGCGTCGGCATGATCCGCCGCGCGATGTCGTGGGGCAGCGGCTCGCTCGCGGCGATCGAACTGAACACCGGCACGATGGTGCGGCGCAGGCCGGGCCAGAGGTCGTCAGTGAAACCGTTGGTCGCAATCAGGATCTTCTCGGCCCGCACCACCGCGCGCGGCGTGTCGATGCGCCATCGCCCGGCTTCACGCCGCAGCGAAGTCGCCGGCGTCCGGCCGTGGATCGCCGCACCCGCCGCGAGCGCCGCCCGCGCCAGACCCCGCGCATAGCTCAGCGGCTGCACATCGCCACCGCGCGCGTCTCGCATCGCAAGGAGGTATCGATCCGTTCCCGTCGCTTCCCGCACGGCGTCGCGGCCGAGCACGCTGACCGGTATGCCGCGCCGGATGCATTGCTCCGCGGTGGCCTCGACTTCGGCGGCGTTGTTTTCGTGATAGGCCGCGCGCAGCGTGCCGTTCTGCCGCGCCTCGCACGCCAGTCCGAGCCGGCGGATCAGATCGAGCGTGAACACCGGGGTGTTCCAGGCGAAGGCGATCATGCGCCGGCCGAGGTCGGCGCCAAAGGTCGCCTCGATCGCGTCGGGATCGAGTTTTAATCCCGGATTGAGCTGGCCGCCATTGTTGCCCGACGCGCCCCAGCCCGGCTCCTGCGCCTCGAGCACGATCGCTTCGGTGCCCAGCTCGGCCAGATGCAGCGCGGTCGAAAGTCCGGCAAAGCCGCCGCCGATAATCGCCACCGGCACATTCCGATCGATGTCGAGCGGCGGCGTTGCGACGGCGGGCGCCGCGGTGTCCGCATAAAGGCTCGGCGGCAAGGCAAGCGGAGTATCGGTCACCGTCATATGTTCCGGTCGGTTCGCGTCATAAAGGATGCAGCACGCGGCGCAGGAAATCCTGGGTTCGCGCGTGCTGCGGCTGGTCGAGTACGGACTTCGCCACGCCCTGCTCGACGACGACGCCGCCATCGATGAACAGCACGCGATCGGCGACGTCCCTGGCAAATCCCATCTCGTGCGTGACCACGACCATCGTCATGCCGTCATCGGCGAGCTTGCGCATCACCGAAAGCACGTCGCCGACGAGTTCCGGGTCGAGCGCCGAGGTCGGCTCGTCGAACAGGATCGCCTTCGGCTGCATCGCCAGCGCGCGCGCAATGGCGACGCGCTGCTGCTGGCCGCCCGAAAGTTGCGCCGGATAGGCGTTTTCCTTTTCGGCGAGCCCGACCTGCGCCAGCAAGGCGCGACCTCGCTCCAGCGCCTCGCTGCGCGGTTCGTTCTTCACATAGATCGGTCCTTCGACGACGTTCTCGATCGCGGTCCGATGCGGAAACAAATTGAAGCGCTGGAACACCATCGACACCTGGGTCCGGATCGCGACGATCGATGATCCCTTGCTGTCGACGCGGGCACCCTCCACCAGGATGTCGCCGGCGTCATAGCTTTCCAGGCCGTTGATGCAGCGCAGGATGGTCGACTTGCCCGACCCCGACGGGCCGATGATGCAGACCACCTCGCTCTTCTCCACGGAGGCGCTGATGCCCTTCAGCACCTCGAGGCGGCCAAAGCTCTTGTGGACGTTGCGAAGCTCGATCATCGCCGCTCCGCCCGCTTCTCGAGATGCCGGACCAGCAGGATCAGCGGAATACTCATGGTCAGATACATCAGCGCGACCAGCGTGAACACGCTGGTGTTCTTGAAGGTCGACGACGCGATCAGCTTGCCTTGCAACGCGAGCTCGGCGACCGTGATGGTCGAGGCCTGGGAAGAATCCTTCAGCAGCATGATCATGATGTTGCCGTAGGGCGGCAGCACGATGCGGACCGCCTGCGGCAGCACCACGCGGCGCATGGTCAGCCACCAGCCCATGCCGATGGTCTGCGCGGCCTCGATCTGTCCCTTGTCGATCGCCTCGATGCCGGCGCGGAAATTCTCCGCCTGATAGGCCGAATAGGCGATGCCGAGCCCGAGGATCGCCGCCTGCAGCGCGGTCAGGGTGATGCCGAAATCGGGCATCACAAAATAGAGGTAGAACAACAGCACGATGATCGGGATGCCGCGGATCACGTTGATCAGGCCCGCGCTCACACCGGACAGAACGCGCAGGCCGGAAACCCGCATCAAGGCCCAAACCAGACCGAGAATCGTCGACAGCACCAGCGAGCCGAGGGTGACGAGAATTGTCAGGCCTACGCCCTGCAGCAGGATCGGGAAAAACTCGGTGGCATCGCGCAGGAATTTTTCCATTGATTCAGGTCACGCGTTGCACCCTGCGATCATGCCTCAGGCGGCCTTGGCTTTCAGCCCCCATTTGTCGAGGATCCTGTCGACGGTGCCGTTCGCCCTGAGCGTGGCCAGTGAAGCGTTGATCCTGGTCAGCAAATCCGGATCGCCCTTGCGGACCCCGATCGCAACGGTGCCGATCACCGTCGGCTTGTAGGAATCGACCAGCCGAACATCCGGAAAGCCGCCCTGCTTGATGTTGTAGGCGAGGATCGGATAGTCGCCGAAGCCGGCCTTGAGACGGCCGGTGTTCACATCGCGCAGGATGTCAGGAATCGTGTCGTACGCCTTGACCTCGCTGAACAATCCCGTCTTCTTCAGCGCGTCGACAAAGGCGGTGCCGACCTGGGCCCCGACAACCTCGCCCTTCAGTTCGTCCAGCGTGGTGTAATTTTTGGTGTCGGTCTTCGGCACCAGCAGGCCCTCGCCATAGGTGTAGACCGGATCGGAGAAATCGATCACCTCCTTCCGCGCCGCGGTGGCGAACATCGCCGCCGAGATGATATCGATCTTGTTCGAGGTCAGCGAAGCGATCAGGGTCGAGAACTGCATCGGCTCGATCTGGACCTGGAAGCCGGCATCCTTGCCGATCTCGGTGATGAGATCGACCATCACGCCCTGGATGCTGTTGGTCTTGGTGTCGAGGAAGGTGAAGGGTATGCCGGTGGGCGTCGAGCCCACCTTGAGCACCTGCTGCGCCGAGCCGGGCGTTGCGGCAGCCAGCACGACAGCCGCGATCGCGGCCTGAATGAGACGTTTGAAAAGCATCATACCCTCTCACAAGGTTGGGCCCGGCCGGCGCATTCGGCCCGCGTTTCGCGTCCAAGCCTATTTTCACAATCGTGAAATTATGATCACCTTGCCAGTGGGTGCGTCCTCAAGCAAGGCGACAGTTTCCCCTACGCCGTCGCCGCCGGCATCGGGTCAGCAATCGTGCTCGATTTGACTGGCGAGATCCCGAGCGGCGAACGGCCGAATGAAAGCAGACGCGCGATGAAGGCCCACGAACCGAAATACGTGCCATCGCCCCGCGTCCGGACCGTAGCGATCATTCTTCGCGCGTCGTTCCTCATCATCCTGATTGCGGTGACCGCGCGCGTCGCGAGTCCGCAAATGGAAAGATTCTCGACCCTGTACGAGAGCCCCGGCGATCTCATTCGAACGGCTCTGGGCCTTTCGGTCTGCCTGTGGCTCGCGGTCCACATCTTCATTCTGCCCAAGGACGCGGAGGCGTATCGGACCTGGCTCTATCTCGGTGTCGCCGTCCTGCCGCTGGCCATCCTCTGCGCTTTCGTTATCTGGTAAGGCCGGCTATACGGCCTTTAGATTTCCTGCGCGCCTCACCCACAAACGGACATCCGTCTTTCACTGGATGGCCGCTTACATTAACCTTACAGACCTGTTCGTCGGGCCGGCCGAACCTTGCGCGACGCCTTGAATCGTCCCATGGCTAGGCGCGCCGGACTGTAGGTAACCGAAGATGCGATTGTTGGTCGTCGAAGACAACGAGCAGCTTGCCGAGCTCGTGACCAAGGGCTTGCAGGCGGCAGGTTATGAGACCGATGTGCTGTCGACTCTCGAGGAAGCCAGCGCGGTTCTTCGCACCACATTTTACGCCGGCCTGATCCTCGATCTCGGATTGCCCGATGGCGACGGCCTGGCGCTGCTGCGCGAAATACGCCACCTCGGCAATCCGATTCCCGTCATCGTGCTGACCGCGCGCGGCGGTCTGCACGATCGCGTCCAGGGCTTGCGCAGCGGCGCCGACGACTATCTGGTCAAGCCGTTCGCGCTGGAGGAACTGATCGCGCGGCTGGAAGCCCAATTGCGCCGGCCCGGCCACCTGCTCGGCAGCTCGCTGCGCATCGCCAACCTGGAATTCGACACCCAGAACCGGCAGGCGTCGATCGACGACCAGCCCCAGTTGCTGTCGGCCCGCGAAACCGCGGTGCTCGAACTGCTGATGCGCAGCAAGGGACGGGTGGTTTCCAAGAAGCAGGTCGAGGATCACATCTTCGGACACTCCGGTGACGTCGCCTCGAACGCCATCGAGGTCTACGTTCACCGGCTGCGCAAGCAGCTTTCGGAGCGCGGTGCCAGGGTCCAGGTTCATACCATTCGTGGCGTGGGCTACCTGATCGCGGAGGAAAAATAGCGTGATCCGGTTCAAGTCGATCATCTCCCGTATCGTGTTCCTGCACGTCGTCGCCGTCATCATCACCTCCATCTTCATGTCGCTGGCGCTGTCGTGGCTGCTGAATTTTGCGACCAACAACATCCACAACAAGGCGATGCAGGAGCAGGCGGATTCGGTCGGGGAGCACCTCACCGCCAAGCCCGACGGCAGCCTCGAACTAAATCTTCCGCTCGACCTGCTCGGGCTCTACTCGCAGGCCTATGGACGCTATTCCTACGCGGTGCTCGACGATCGGGGTCGCGTGCTGTTTTCCTCGCTCAGGGATCAGGCGGCGCTGTTTCCCGCCGATACCGAATCCGACGATGTCGAGTATCTGGAGCACCGCCGCGGCGATGCCACGGTGTCCGGCGCCAGCATCAGGAAAACCGTCGGNGGCCAGACCGTCTGGATCCAGGCCGGCGAGGACCTCGCCAACCGCGATGTGCTGATCGACGACATTGTCGCCGACTTCTACAGNAANGTCGGATGGATCATCCTGCCCATCCTGCTGGTGCTCCTGATCGCGGACATTGCGATCTTCCGCCGCGCGCTGCGGCCGCTCTGGGAAGCCTCCGAGATCGCCCGCGACATCGGCCCCNCGCGCACCAGCCTTCGGCTGCCGACCGAGGAAATTCCACGCGAGGTGCGGCCGCTGGTCTCGGCCGTCAACCAGGCNCTGGACCGNCTCGAGGAAGGTTTCAGGATTCAGCGCGATTTCACCGCCGACGCCGCCCATGAACTGCGCACCCCGCTGACCATCCTGCGAACCCGGCTGGATATTCTGAAGGACGAACAGGTCGGCCAGGCGCTGCGGCAGGACGTCGAAGGCATGGCGCATATCATCAGCCAGTTGCTCGACATCGCGGAACTGGATGCGTTCGTCGTCGATCCCAAGGAAAAGGCCGATCTTCGGTCGGTGGCCGCAGGCGTCGCGGAGTTCGTAGCACCGCTGGCGCTGGCGCAGGGCAAGGACATCGCCTTGCTGGGGACGACCGAGCCGGTTTGGGTCAAGGGCAATCCCGAGATGCTGAGCCGCGCGATCCGAAACCTGGCGGAAAACGCCATCAACCATACCGCACCGGGAACGGCCGTGGAATTTGTCGTCGAAAACAACGGCACGGTGAACGTTCTCGATCACGGCCCGGGCATCACCGAAGAGGAGCGCAAGCTCATCTTCCAGCGCTTCTGGCGGCGCGACCGCCGGAAGGCCGGAAGCACCGGCCTTGGGCTTTCGATCGTGCAGCGCATTGCCGAATTGCATTCGGCCATCATCACCGTGGAAAATCGCCGCCCCAACGGCGCGATCTTCTCGCTCAAATTTGCGCCGTCAAGCCCGTAGCGGGCACTCGACGTCAAGGTTGGCCGCCTTCAGCGCGGCGATGGTCGAGGCAAGATGGGATCGGTCGCGGGTCTCGATGACAAGCTCGAGCAGCACCGTCTTGGCCGGCAAATCCGTGAAGATGCGCTGATGCGACACCTCGACGATGTTGGCGCCGCACTGGCTCAGCACCGCAAGCACCGCGGCCAGTTGACCCGGCCGATCCGCGATGTCGAACCGCAATTGCGACAATCGGCCCTCCCTCGCCAGTTGGCGGGTAAGCACGCCAGCCAGAAGCCGGGTGTCGATATTGCCGCCGCTCAGCACCAGGCCGAGCGAGCGGCCCTTGAAACGGGCCTGATCGGCAAGGACCGCCGCGAGCGCGGCAGCGCCGGCCCCTTCGGTCACGGTCTTCTCGATCGTGATCAGCAGGCATACCGCCTGCTCGATCTGCCGCTCGCTGACGAGCACGATGTCATCGACCAGCGCGCGGACGATCTCGGCCGTGAGGCGGCCGGGCGCTTTCACGGCGATGCCTTCCGCCAGCGTATCGCCGCGCATCGGAAGCGCCTGGCGTTTGACCAGATTGTACATCGAGGGATAGAGCGCGGCCTGAACGCCGATGATCTCGATGCCGGGCTTGAGCGTCTTGGCGGCAACCGCGATGCCGGATATCAGGCCGCCTCCCCCGATCGGCACCAGCAGAACGTCGAGGTCCGGCATCGCCGCCAGCATTTCGAGCGCGATGGTGCCCTGACCGGCCATGATCAGGGGATCGTCGTAGGGATGGATGAATATCAAACCCTCTGCGCGGCCGTGCTCGATGGCAAGGCTCGCTGCTTCCTCCAAGGTTGCGCCGCCCTCGATCACGTTGGCGCCGTGCCGGCGCGTGTTCTCGATCTTCACGGTCGGCGTCCCGACCGGCACGAAAATCGTCGCCGGTATGGAAAGCCGGGCCGCATGATAGGCCACGCCCTGGGCGTGGTTGCCGGCCGAAGCCGCGACCACGCCGCGCCGCCGCTCGTCGGCCGACAAGGCAGACAGCCGATTGAGCGCGCCGCGCTCCTTGAAGGTTGCGGTGAACTGCAGATTTTCGAACTTCAGCCACAGGCTTGCGCCGGTGATATCGGAGAGCGTACGGCTGCGATCGAAGCTCGTCCGCTTCACCAGACCGGCAAGCACGCCCGCCGCCGCCTCGACATCGCCAAGGGTGACCGGCAGCCGCGCCAGCGATTCCTTATCCAACGGGTCGTTCCTGGGCATGCTCATTGCTAGGCGAGGCCATTGATTGCTGCAAGGGCTCGACCGGGCCGGCTGGCACGGCTACCGCGCGGCGTGAGCCGGGCGCTGTTTCCGCGATCCGGCGAAAATCACCGGCGGCACCGCCCGGTTCACCACCTCGCGCATCGCGAAGCTCGACTGGATTCGCGACACCCGCGGCAACCGCGATAGCTCGGTGCGGTGAATGCGCTCGAAATCCTCGATGTCGCGCGCCATCACGATGACGATGTAATCGTCGCTGCCGGACATCAGGAAGCACCGCACCACTGACGGACAGTTGATGACGGCGGCTTCAACGCGTCCTCGTTCTGGCTCTCAAGGGTGACCCTGACCAGAACGGTGGTGGAAAGACCGAAGCGCGCCAGATCCAGAACCGCCTGATAGCCGCGGATGAAACCTTCTTCCTCGAGCACCTTCTGCCGCCGCGCGATGGCCGTGCTCGATAGCCCGACGCGTTCGGCGAGCTCGACCTGGCTCGCGCGGGCATTGACGGTGAGTTCCGACAGAATTGTCGTATCGACGTTACCGAGCTTCATTAGTTTTGATTCCTGCGCAAATGTCCGTGATCGCGTCGATTTCCGGCGAAATTTTGGATCAATGACTCAAATTCGCAAGGACCTAAACCCGAATCTATCCCTAGATAAGCAACNGTGGCCTTCAGGAAGGGAGCGTCCCGCGATGCGCATCGGAGTGCCGAAGGAGATCAAGGCCCAGGAGTATCGCGTCGGCCTCACGCCGGGCGCGGTGCGGGAATACGTCGCCGCCGGCCATAGCGTGGTGGTCGAAACGGGTGCCGGCGCGGGCATCGGCGCGACCGATGAAGCCTACCGCACGGCGGGAGCCGTGATCGCCGACAGCGCCGCCGAGGTCTTCGCCACCGCCGACATGATCGTGAAGGTGAAGGAGCCGCAGTCGAGCGAATGGTCGCGGCTGCGCGAGGGCCAAATCCTCTTCACCTATCTGCATCTGGCGCCCGACCCGGCGCAGGCCCGGGGCCTGATGGCCTCCGGCTGCACCGCGATCGCCTATGAGACGGTCACCGATGACAAGGGCGGCCTGCCCCTGCTCGCGCCGATGAGCGAGGTGGCGGGAAGGCTTTCGATCGAAGCCGCGGGCGAAGCGCTCAAGCGCAGCGCAGGCGGCCGCGGCATCCTGCTCGGCGGCGTGCCGGGCGTGGTTCCGGCCCGGGTCGTGGTGATCGGCGGCGGGGTCGTTGGCACCCATGCGGCGCGGATGGCGGTCGGGCTCGGTGCCGAGGTGACGATCCTGGACCGGTCGCTCCCGAGGCTGCGTGAACTCGACGAATTGTTCGCAGGACGAGCCCGCACCCGCTTCTCTACCACGGAGGCGATCGAGGAAGAGGTGTTCGCGGCCGATGCCGTGATCGGCGCCGTCCTCGTCCCCGGCGCCAGCGCGCCGAAGCTCGTCACCCGGAAGATGCTGAAATCGATGCGACCGGGTTCGGTGCTGGTGGACGTCGCCATCGACCAGGGCGGCTGCTTCGAGACCTCTCGTCCGACCACGCATGCCGATCCGACCTATCAGGTCGACGGCATCATCCATTACTGCGTGGCGAACATGCCTGGCGCGGTGCCGCTGACCTCGAGCCATGCCCTGAACAACGCGACGCTGCCGTTCGGCCTTGAGATCGCGCGCCTCGGTTTTGCCGCGGTGACGCAGAATCCGCATCTTCGGGCGGGGCTGAACGTCCACCGCGGCCGCATCACCAACCAAGCGGTCGCCGAAAGCCTCGGCCTGTCCTGCCCGCCTGAGCCGATCGCCGCCTGAACCGCGGCCGCTTGCCGTGACCGTGGAGCAGCGACGCCGCCAGCGGACGGTGTCGAGGAGGGTAGGTCGGGTCAACACGAAGACCCGGTCGTCGTGGGAACCCCGCCGCCGCAGTGGCCGGGAATCCCCGTCCTGAAGGGGGTAAAAGCCTTTTCCGCCTGTACGGTCGCCGACATAGAGGCGCGCGGGGACCGCGGGCCGGTAAGTGGCATGCCCGAGGAAACTTGTTGGGCGCGATTTCGTTGAAGGGTGGACCCGATCCTGCACTAGGAGGTTCTCGTGGCGACGCGCATCATCCACCTCATCAATCCGAAGACCGACTCGCTGACGACCCGTCCCATTTACCTCAATCGCGCGCTTTACTCCCCGCTGGCCGGCTTGCTGGCGGTGGCCGCGTGCATTCCGCAGGACCAGTATCAGGTCGTGCTGACCGACGAGAATATCGAGAGCATCGACTTCGATCTGAAGGCCGACCTGGTGGGAGTTTCCGCCATGACGAGCTACGTCAATCGCGGATATGAAATCGCCGACCAGTTCCGCGCCAGGGGCATTCCGGTGGCGATGGGCGGCGTCCACCCGAGCTTCATGCCGCGGGAGGCCTTGCAGCATTGTGATGCCGTCGTGGTCGGGGAAGTCGAGCTCGTCATCGACAAGCTGCTCGACGACCTCAAGCACGGAGCGATGAAGGGAATCTACAAGTCCGAGAAGCTGCATCCGATGGTCGGAATGCCGATGCCGCGCTATGACCTGCTCAAGAAGCACCGTTACGTCAACAAGACCTTCGTGCAGACCTCGCGCGGCTGTCATCAGGGTTGCACGTTCTGCGCCGAACCGCTGATGAACGGCCTCAAGTTCCGCTACCGTCCCGTCGACGAAGTCATCCATGAGATGGAGAGCTGCGGCTCTCGCATCATCTCGATCAACGATGCCGACTTCTTCGGCACGCCTGAACGGCCCAAGGAGGTGATGCGCGCGCTGAAGGGCCGCGGCATGCAATGGCAGGCCGGCGTCACCTCCAAGCTTGCTCAGGATGACCGCATGCTGGAGCTTGCGGCCGAAAGCGGCTGCACCATGCTGAGCATCGGGTTCGAATCGATCTCGCGCGAGACGCTGAAAAGCGTCCACAAGCACGTCAACCGTCCCGAGAATTTCATGGCGCTGATGGAGAAGGTTCACTCCTACGGCATCATGGTGTTCGGCCTGTTCATGTTCGGATTTGACGGCGACCACACATCGGTGTTCGACGAAACCGTGAAGTTCAACATCGCCGCGCACTACGATGCCTGCGCCTATTCGGTGCTGACGCCCTATCCGGGCACGCTGACCTGGTACGAGATGAAGAAAGCCGGACGCATCGTTTCATTCGACTGGACGATGTATGATCAGGGCCATGTCGTTTACCGTCCCGCGGGAATGTCGGCGGATGAACTTCGCCTCGGCCAGGCCAGCGCCTATGAGGGATTTTATTCGACGTCCTCGATCGCCGATCGCTTCCCGTTGCGCGGCAAGCGGCATCGCGCGCAATGGCTGATCTACAATCTTTTCATGCGCAAGGCCTCGCGAACCGAGAACATCGATTCGATTGCGGCACCGACCCCGGAACCGGAGCAGGCGCCGATGCCTCCGATCCTGCCGGTGAAGCGCGAGTGGCGCGCAGCCGTGCTGGAGGCGGCCGACACCGCGGCGAGCCACTGGGGCGCCTAGCAGGGGGACGAGTTTAGGTTGATGCGGCAGCGCCGATCGATCGCTTCTCCCTCTCCCCGCTCTTTGCGGGGAGAGGGTTGGGGTGA
>JGI12635J15846_10005065_pt1 | contig 11387 bp, 12 predicted proteins | sample BlaSpr_A8_OM2_M2_FD_15846 | JGI IMG/M metagenome (IMG submission 15846) | reverse complement strand
CCGATTGGGATGAAGGCTTAGTCATGACCGCATCGGAAAGTTCGACGTGAATTCGCCCGAGCCGGCGCGGCGAGGGCTTGCGGCTTGGCTGTGGCGGCGTCCGCAGCGTTGGTTCTTGCTCGGAATACCGGCCGGAGGGCTGATCGCCTTCATCGTCGGCATCGCCTTCACGGGCGGCTTCCTCGGCGGGCTCAAACTCGCGGAGACCGACAAGTTCTGTACCTCATGTCATGAAATGAGTACCCCGTTCCAGGAGCTCACGCAGAGCGTGCACTACTCAAATCCCTTCGGCATCCAGGCGAGCTGCGGGAATTGTCACGTGCCGCCGAAGTTCTTGCCGGGCCTGTGGCGGCACATCCAGGCGTATGCCGAAGTATGGGGGCACGTGAGAGGCGAACTCGATACGCCCGCGAAGTACGAGGCGCATCGCTTGCAGCTCGCGCAGAAAATCTGGAAGGAGCTGAAGGCGAACGACTCGGCCGAATGCCGGAGCTGCCACACGCCGGCCGCCATGGCGTTCGCGCAGCAACCGCCGGAGGCGGCGAGCGCGCATCAGTCCTTGGCCAAGGACGGCATGACGTGCATCGATTGCCACAAGGGCGTCGCGCATACGCTGCCTCAGGGAAGTTGACCGGCCTGCTGTAGCGGACGTGAACGCCGGCGGACGTACCGGCCGAGAATGCGAACGATCTCCGTGATCCTGAAATTGAATACGCGCCTCGGCCAGAACAACTCGCGCTTGTCGCACACGGTCGAGATGCTGAAGCGCGATATTTCGCCCTTCAGCGCCTCGACTGCGGCGCCCGAGTCTCCTCGAGCGATACCGGCATCGAGCCGCGCGCGCAGCGTCCGCGCCGCGGCAATGCCTTTCGCCACGCCGCGGCCCCGCCACTTCGAAAGGCGCCCGTGCTCCACTTTCAGCTCATTGAGCCGCTCGGCGGCATCGTAGGTCGCATCGACGAGCTCCCGGCGCGTCATCCATCGAGTCTCGTAGTTGAGGATATGCTCCCAGGTCGGCTGTATCAGCAGTTGCCGGTGCTGCTCGAGCGTGCGGGCGAACAGCCGGTAGCCGAACCGGTCGGGCTCCTCGAAGCCGCGGCTGCCGGGATCGATGAAAGGCCCCATCGGCGAAATGAAGCAGGAGAGCCGCTTGTCTCCCAATTGGAATAGCCGTCCGCAATACTCGACCGTGTCACGCACCGATGTGGTGGTCTGCGCGGGCAACCCGATCATGAAGAAAATATCGATACGCGAGCAGCGCAGGCGGACCGCTTCCTTGATGATCGACTCCATGTCCTCGGTCGTGTAGCCGGATTCCCCCTCCTGGGCGTCGCGGACCGACTGCTCGTGACTTTCGGGACTGAACTCCATGCTCCAATGGCGTACGCAGCGGTCGATGTCTCTGAGAAACGACACGGGCGGCAAAGCAAAAAACTCGAACACGATGGTGTTCGGCAGATCCGCCTTGCGCAAGCGCTCGAGAACTTCGGCCGCGTGATCAGGGCCCGCCATGAGCAGATCGCCGACCAGGACGATCGGGCCGTGGATGAGGCGGCCAATGTCCTGCATGTTGGCGACCAGACTCTCGGGACTGCGGTACACCGGCTTCTGACGCTTGGTCAAATGCGTGCAGCTGGTGTGAGAGCTTCCGCAGGTGACGCATTCGAAGGCGCATCCCTTGACCGTGAACACCGTCGTGATCGGGTTGTTCCACCAGCCGTTGAAGGGCAGCGTGCTCTCGAGGTCACGGTAGCGCAGCACCATGTCGACCATCAGATCCGGCCGCAGGTCGACGTAATCCAGCGTCGTGGGCACGAACGACAGCGGATTGACGTGAATCCCTTTGGCATCTTTCCAGGTGAGATTCGCAATCCGGTCGAGCGGCTGGCCCTGCTCGAGCGCGATCAGCAGCTGGTGCAGCGGTGGTTCGGTGCTATCGCCGCGAAGTACGTAATCCACCTGAGGGTAGGCGATCAATTCGCGGTGAAAATAAGTCGACGACAACCCGCCCATGACGATGGGAACGTCGGGGTGCAGCTCTTTCGCGATTCGCGCCACTTCCAAAGCACCATGGGCGTGCGGCATCCAATGCAGGTCGATACCGATCGCCTTGGGCTTCTGGCGCGCGAGAAAGCGCGGCACGTCGAAGCGGCGGCTGTTCATCATGCGGAGCGCCAGATTCACGATCCGTACCCTCATGCCGCGATCGTGCAGATAGCTCGCGATCGTGAGGAATCCCAGGGGATACATCTCGAACACGGTGGAGGAGGGAACCATGTCGCTGACCGGGCCGTATAGGATGGCGCGTTCGCGGAAATCGTAGACGCTCGGCGCGTGCAGCAGCAAAAGATCCGTCTCTGAACGAGGTGTTCCGAACACGCGGCGCCGGCTTATTGGATGCGAACCCGAATCAGCTCCTCGCCGTCCGGATCGATGACGTGCACGGCGCAGGCGAGGCAGGGATCGAAGCTGTGGATCGTGCGCAGAATCTCGAGCGGCTGCTTCGGGTCTTGCACGCTTTGGCCCTTGAGCGCCGCCTCATAAGGGCCTTCTGTGCCGGCGGCGTCGCGCGGGCCGGCGTTCCACGTGGTCGGCACCACTGCTTGATAGTTGGAGATGATGCCGTCATCGATGACGATCCAATGGGCCAACGAGCCTCTGGGGGCCTCGACGAATCCCACGCCCTGCGCATGCGTCGGCCATGTGGAGGGCTCCCACAGGGTCTCGTTGAAGGTGCGCACATCGCCGGCCGCGATGTTCGCCATGAGGCCGCTGTACCATTGCGGCATGGCGTCGGCGAGGATCTTGCATTCGAGCGCGCGGGAGGCGGTACGCCCCATGGTCGAAAATAGGGCCTCGAGCGGCAGACCCAGTTGCGCCAGTGCTTTATCGGCCAGATCCTTGGTCGGTTCGTGCCCGGAGGCGTACAGCATGAGTATTCGCGCGAGGGGCCCCGTCTCCATGGCATTGCCCTTCCAGCGCGGCGACTTGAGCCAGGAGTAACTCGCCGAGGTGTCCAGATGCTGGTACGGCGGAGCAGGCCCCGAGTAATTCAGCTGAGTCTCGCCTTTGTAGGGATGCAAACCGGTGTCCTTGCCCCCCTGGTAGTCGTACCAGGAATGCGCCACGAATTCCTGGATGCCCTGGTCCGCCGTCAGATCGACTTCCTGGAGGTGGGAAAGATCGCGGCCGAGAATCGCGCCGCGCGGCACGAGGAAGGTTTTCGGATCCTGACTGCCCATGGCGGGGAAATCGCCGTAGGTGAGGAAGTTTCCGGTGCCTTCGCCGCTCTTGAACCAGTCCTTGTAGAAGGAGGCGATCGCGAGGACGTCCGGCAAATAGACTTCGTCGACGAACCGGCGCATCTGCTCGATGAGCTCGGCCACCTTTTGCAGGCCGACCACATTGACCGCGGTGGAGCCCGTCCCGGCGCCGGCGTGGACGCTGATGGCGGACGGAGCGCCCCCTACCAGCACATTGGGGTGCGGGTTCTTGCCGCCGAAGATGGTTTGCACTTGTACGACCTGCCGCTGCCATTCGAGCGCATCCAGATAATGCGCCACGGCCATGAGGTTCGCTTCCGGCGGAAGCTTGTAGAGGGCGTTGCCCCAGTAGGCATTGGCGAAGATGCCGAGCTGACCCGATTCCACCAACGCCTTGACGCGGGATTGCACGTCGGCGAAATACCCGGGTGAGGATCGGGCGTAATTCGAGATCGATTGCGCGAGCGCCGAGGCAGCCTTCGGGTCCGCCTTCAATGCCGACACCACATCCACCCAGTCGAGCGCGTGCAGATGATAGAAATGCATCACGTGGTCGTGGACGAACTGCGTCGCGATCATGAGATTTCGGATCAACTGTGCGTTGGCGGGGATCGCGTATTTCAACGCGTCTTCGACCGCCCGCACCGAGGCAATGCCGTGGACCAGGGTGCATACGCCGCAGATGCGCTGAGCAAAGGCCCACGCATCGCGCGGATCGCGACCTTTGAGGATGATCTCGATGCCGCGCACCATGGTGCCGGAGCTCGACGCTTGTGTGATCACCGAGCCGTCGAATTGTGCCTCGATCCGCAGATGTCCTTCGATCCGTGTGACGGGATCGACCACGATGGTCTGTGCACTCATGTGCGGCGGGTTTCCCCGGTCAGATTGGCGGCCACCAGCTCCAGCAAGCTTTGCGGTGTCTTGTTCCAGGTGAAGTGCGCCTGGGCGTCGTCGAAGGTGCGCCGGCAATCCGAGCAACTGGTGAGGAAGGTGGCCGCGCCGGTATCGTCGATTTCGCGCAGCTTGTTCTCCATGGTGCGGTAGCGCAACGGGGCGGCCCGTTCGATATCGAGTACACCGCCTCCACCGCCGCAACAGAAACTGAAACCGCCATGATTCTTCATTTCGTGCAGGTCGATGCCCATGGCCTTCATGAGCGCCCGTGGAGCCTGGTTGACTCCGCCTTTGCGCGCCGACTCACAGGGGTCCTGAAAGGTCGTCGTGCCGGCGCCGGCCGCATTCAGTTTGAGGCGCCCCGCCTGGAGCTCCTCCGCGAGGAATTCGGTCACCTGCAGGACTCTGAAAGGCAGCGGCTTTCCATAGAGATCCGCCGCTTCCCACCGCAGCGCTGCGTAGGCATGACCGCATTCGGGGACCAGCAGGATCTTGGCCTTGCAGGCAATGGCCTCTCGGATCAGCCGCCCGCTGATCTCGCGCTGCCATTCCTTGCCGCCGGCGTAATAGCCGTAGTTCTCGGCCACCAGGCCATCGCTCCGGAACGTACAAGAGACGCCCAGATGTTGCATCACGCGTGCCAGCGCCGCGACGGCGGTAGGATAATGTTCGATGTCGGTCCTCGGCACGCACAACATGATCTCGGCTTCGGGTTTATCGAGCGGCATCTCGACGTCGAACCTCGAGCCGATCTCCAGAAGCTGGGCACGGTAAGGTTCCGTGCTTGCCTCCGGCTGGCCCGAAAGTCGTTGGTGCGCGGCCTTTTCGTAGAGTTCCTTCGGCGCGAGCCCGGCGTCGAACATGGCGTGCCGCGCCTGCTCGATGAGCGCAGCCACGTCGATGCCCATGGGACAGATCAGGCTGCAGCGGCCGCACAGGTTGCAGCTGTCGAACAGCAGATGCTGCCATTGCGCCAATTGGTCCGCCTTGACCTCGCGCTTCAGGCCGAGGAGTCTTACCAGCGGCGCGAACGCGCTCGCCTCGCGCTTGTAGGCTTGTTTGAAGGGCTCGACCTTCCAAATCGGCGTGTACTGCGGATCTTCGGTGGCAATATAGAAATGACAGGCGTCGGCGCAGATGCCGCAGTGAATGCAGGACTCGAGCCGAAAGGCACTGAGTGCGCCAATCTCCTTCGCGAAGCCGCTCATGGCGCCGGCGACCCGGGCTTCCGGTGTTCTGGCCTCTCCGGGCGCGAGGTTCGCGCCCGGCATCGCCGCCGAGACATCGCTCATGAAGTGGCTCCTTTCCGGGCGAGTAGCGCGCCGTTGATGGCACGGGAGGGGAAGATATAGAAGGCGTGCATCAGCTTGCCGAACGGGAACCACATCAACAGGATATCGACACTGAGGATATGCACGGCGAGTAGTGTCTCGTACGGAGCGCCGATGTGAGCGGTGGCGGCGATCCCGGTGACCATCACCGACATGGTGACGAACCAGCTGAAGTAATCATCGAAATTCGAGAGCATTTTCATCACGGGATTGGTCAGCCGCCGAAACAGCACCGCGATGAACAGCGTCAGCGTCAACACGGAAATCACCGTGATCAGACTGCTGGGTAGACCGGGCCAGCTAAAGCCGAAGAGGCTCCCGAGAAATAGGATGTGCGGCGTGAACAGCAGCACGACGGCGAACAGGCCGAGGTGATAACTGTAGCCGAGGGCCTCACCCGCTCCGGTGCGGCCGATGAATTCGCGATGCGGCCAGGAACGGGAACCCACGGTCAGCAACCCGCCTGCCATGGACTTGAATACGGACGCCCGTGGCTTGGAGAGATCCAAGCGAATGCGGAGCAAAGCGAAGGCGGCGATGCGCCAGACCACCCCCAGGCAAAATACGGCGATCGCCACTTTGAGCGCCGGGCCGCGTGCGAAACCCAAGAGGGTCATGCTTCAGCCGTCCTTCCGGTCAAAATCGTGCCCGTCATGATCGTGCGCGTCCTGCTCGCTGCGATGCTGGCGCAAGCGGCTGACACCGGCGGATGCGACTCCCAGCACGGCGCCCGTCGCACCGGCGGCGACCCCGAGTTCCAGGGCGCGCCGCGGCGAAGACGCACCCGCTTTGCCCCATCCGGCGCCGGATTGGGCCGCATAGAAACTGCCATGGTCCCAGAATCCGGGCTCGGAGCAGCCGAGACACCCGTGTCCCGACTCGATCGGGAAGCTGGTTCCTCCGTTCCATTTGATGGTCGCGCAGGCGTTGTAGGTGGTCGGTCCCTTGCAGCCGAGCTCATAAAGGCACCAACCGTTTCGCGCGCCTTCATCGTCGAAGGACTTGGCGAACTTCCCTTCGTCATAGAACGGCCGCCGATAGCAGCGATCGTGGATCGTATTGCCGAAAAAAGCCTTCGGACGAAGATGTTCGTCCAGATCCGGTGCTTTGCCGGTGGTCACGAATTGCAGCAGCGTGCCGGTGATCACCTCCGGAATGGGCGGACATCCGGAGACATTGATGATGGGCCTGTCTCCCACGATGGCGGTTACCGGCCATGCGCCCGTCGGGTTGGGATCGGCGAAGGGTATACCGCCGAATGCGGAACAGGTCCCGACGCAGACGATGGCCGCTGCCCCCTTGGCGGCCTCGCGCAGCGTATCGACGGCGCTTCGGCCGCCGGACGTGCAATAGGCGCCGCCGGCTCCCGTCGGCACTGAGCCGTCGATCACCAATACGTATTTGCCGAAGTTCTCCCGCATGGCCCTGGAAAGCGCCGCCTCAGCCTGATCGCCCGCCGCGGCCATCAGGGTGTCGTCGTAGTCGAGCGAGACGACGTTGAATATCAGGCTCTCGATGGTCGGCGCGAAAGAGCGGGTCAATGACTCGAAGCAGCCGGTACACTCCTGGAACGACAGATACACCACCGAGGGTCTGCGCGCATGCCGTAGCTGCTCCGCCATCGCGGCGCCCATCCACGGCGGCAGCGCCATGGCCGACGCCGTGGCCGTACAGAACTTGATGAATGCGCGCCGGCTGATGCCGGCCTTGAGCAGCATCTCGCCGACGGTCAGCTCTTCATTGACGGGCGGCATGGCTTTCCCGCGGGGATCGCGCCGGCCTCGAGGCGATGCGCGCCCGCAGATCGCGCGCGTCGGCGGCGATTTCGTCGGATGCGCTTGCCAGGATTTCAGGTACACGGCTCACGTCGATGAATTCGGCGACCGATTCGCCCTGTAGGTCGAAGTGCTCTATCCACCAGACCCCCGAAACGCGGGTTTCACGAACTTTCGACAGGCCTCGTGCGTTGACCGTCGCCTGCACCTCGCCATCGCCCAGCACGCGCTGCAACTCGGCTCGATCCTGCGGACTCATCGGCAGGCTGCGCAAATCGATCGCCCCCGGGGAATTCCCTTCGGCGAGTCGCTCGAGGAGCGATACCAGCTCGGAGAGAATCGCGTCGATCCCGCCGCCCAAGCCGCCCGCGGCCGCCGGCGACTCGATCCGCACCGTGGCCTCGATACGAACCGGAATTTCGGCGAGCCGGGTCAACTGCTCCTCCAACGCTGCAAGGTCGACCGCGCTTGCAGCGCTGCTTCCGGCATCGCCCCAGCTACCGGCGCGGAAAGTGCCTCGCTCCAGTCGATCCGGCCGGGTTGAATACACAAAAGGGCGCGCCGGCTGGGGAGGCAGCACCGAAGCCGCGCCATATCGAGCAAATCGATCAGGCCAAGCTCGTGTACCGTGCGTCGGCGCGATGTCTTCAGAAATTGGTCCATCGCCGCACCCTCGAAGAGGCCGACGGCGCCCGGTACGCCGCCGAAATCGGCGGCATCGAGCACCAGCATCGAATCCGTCGACTCGACGTACGACAGCAAGCTGAAGCTCAGCGTGCCCCCGTCGATGAATTCGGCGACCTCGGGGTCCAACTCGTACCGTAGCCGCTCGACCAAGCGCACGCCGGCGCCGTCGTCGCTCAGGAGTACGTTGCCGAATCCGAGTACCAGGGCGGGCGGTGCACTCAGGGAAATTCGCGCAGCCGCGCCAGCGCCGCGACGGACCGGGCTGGAATCTTTCGTATCGTGCCCGTGCCTGAACGTCAACGCATATCCTCGCTTGAGATGTCAAATCTCAGCACTGCGCCCATCCAAGTGTCTGTACGGTGCCGCACATAACAATATCCGCCTATGCGGTAGCCTGCGGTGCATGCATGAGCTATCCATCTGCCAAGCGTTGCTGGACCGAGTCACCGAAATTGCCAAGGGACGCGGCGCGAGCGCGGTCGAACGGATCACCATCGAAGTGGGTCCGCTTTCCGGGGTTGAGCCTGAACTGCTCGCCCGCGCATTTGCGATCCTGCGCGCCGGCGGCTGCGCGGCGCGGGCTCTGCTGTCGATCGAGTCGACGGCGGTCACCGTCGATTGCGAGAGTTGCGGAGCGCAATCGCTGGTAGACCCGAATCGGCTGGTGTGTTCGCCATGCGGTGGATTTCGCACGCGCATCGTCGCCGGAGATGGGCTGCTTCTGCGCCGTCTGGAGCTGCGGGTGCCGCAACCCCGAGCGGCGTTGGCCGTCTAAACCACGAGGCTAGCGAATACCATGTGCCAAACCTGCGGTTGCGCCGTCACTCCGGAAAAAGGTCAACCCAGCGTGGTGATTGAAGTGCTGCAGGATTTGCTCTCGGCCAACAACCAGGCCGCGGCGCACAATCGCGAGCACTTCGACGAGCACGGCGTGCTTACCATCAACCTCATGTCCTCCCCGGGGGCGGGTAAAACCGCCTTGTTGGAAGCGACGATTCTGGCGTTGCGTGACCGATATCGCATCGCCGTCATCGAGGGCGATTTGGAAACGGACAACGACGCGGCCCGTATCCGTGCGCACGGCGTACCGGCCATACAGATCACGACCGGCACGGCCTGTCACCTCGATGCGCACCTGGTACATCGCGCCATGCACGAGCTCCCGCTTGCCCGCCTCGATCTGCTGTTCATCGAAAATGTCGGTAACCTCGTTTGTCCGGCGAGCTTCGATCTCGGGCAGCACCGCAACGTGACGCTGCTCAGTGTCACCGAGGGCGATGACAAGCCGGCGAAATATCCGGTGATCTTCCGCGCCAGCGATCTGGTGGTGCTCAGCAAAGCGGACTTGCTCGACGTGCTGGAGGATTTCGACCCTGAGCGCGCGGCTGCGGCGTTGCGCGCGCTGGGCCGGGACACGCCGATGATTCGAACGGCCGCACGCCGCGCTCCGGCGATCGAGTCCTGGTTGAGCTGGCTGGAGCGGGAATTCCTCGCGTGGCGCCCGGTTTTGCGCGTGCCGCGGCCGCTGATGACCGCCCCGGTTCGAGCCTGACGCATGTGTCTCGCGGTTCCGGTGCGCGTCGTGGCATTGCTCGGCAACCAATGGGTCGAGACCGAAGTCGGTGGGATTCACAGCCGCACCTCGATCGCGCTGATCGATGACGTCGCGGTCGGCGACTATGTCATCGTTCATGCCGGCTTCGCCATCTCGCGCCTCGACGTGGAGGAAGCCGAAAAGACACTGGCGTTGTTCGATGAGATCGCCGCATGCCTCGAGAAGCCCGTCGATGCGCTACATCCGCGGTTTCCGTGAAGGCGCGGCCGCCGCGGCTCTAGCGCAACGGCTCAACGCCGAGGTCGACCCGACACGCGAATATCACTTGATGGAGTTCTGCGGGGGGCACACTCATGCCATTTTCCGCTACGGCGTCGAGGACCTGCTCCCGCCCAATATTCGCCTGGTACACGGGCCGGGTTGCCCGGTGTGCGTGCTGGCGGTGCCGCGACTGGATGCCGCCATCGAGCTGGCCCGCCGACCCCATGTGACTCTGGTCAGCTACGGCGACATGTTGCGGGTGCCCGCATCACGTCGACGGAGCCTGCTCAAGGTAAGGGCCCAGGGGGCGGACGTGCGCATGGCTTATTCGGCGCTCGAGGCACTGGACGTCGCCGCGGCTCATCCGGAACGCGAAGTCGTATTCTTTGCGATCGGTTTCGAAACGACGACTCCCGCGACCGCGTATCTGATTCTCGAGGCGCGCCGTCTCGGGCTATCCAACTTCAGCGTCTATTGCAACCACGTGGTCACCCCGGCAGCCATCCAGAGCATTCTCGATTCCCCGGAGGTCCGTGAATGGGGTCGGGTGCGCGTCGACGGATTCATCGGACCCTCGCACGTGAGCGCCGTGATCGGCAGCAGGCCCTATGAGTATTTCGCGGAGGAGTATCAGCGGCCGGTCGTGATCGCCGGCTTCGAGCCGCTCGACGTGCTGCAGGCGGTCCGGATGCTGGTACAGCAGCTCAACGACGGCCGCGCTCGTGTCGAGAATCAGTTCACGCGAGGCGTCGTTCGGGAAGGCAATCGCAAGGCACAGCAACTCGTCGCCGAGGTTTTCGAGCTGCGACCAAGCTTCGAGTGGCGCGGACTGGGCCCGCTGCCGTACAGCGGATTGCGGATCAAGTCCGCCTTCGCCGATTTCGACGCCGAGCGGCGCTTCGCGATGGAGTTCCATCCGGTGCCGGAGAACGCCGCATGCCAATGCCCGGCGATCATCCGCGGCGTTAAAAAGCCCACCGATTGCACGATTTTCGGAACGGCGTGCACGCCGCGCAGTCCGATCGGCTCGTGCATGGTGTCGGCGGAAGGCGCTTGCGCCGCCTATTACAAGTATCGCCGGAGCGCCACGCAGGCGGCCGTCTGATGCGAATCTTGCTGTTGGTGCACGCGTTCAACAGCCTGTCCCAACGGCTCTACGTCGAGCTGGCCCGTGACGGCCACGAGCTGTCGGTCGAGCTCGACATTCACGATCGGGTCACTGCCGAAGCCGTGGACTTATTCGCACCGGATGTGATCCTCGCGCCGTTCCTGAAGCGCGCGATTCCGGCGTCGGTCTGGGGGCGATGTCCTTGTTTCATCGTGCATCCGGGACCGCCGGGAGATCGCGGGCCGTCGGCGCTCGACTGGGCGATTCTCCGCGGAGTCGGTACCTGGGGGGTGACCGTGCTGCAGGCCGTGGCTGACTGGGACGCCGGGCCCGTCTGGGCCAGCGCCTCGTTTCCGATGCGCGCCGCGCGCAAGAGCAGCCTCTACCACCACGAGGTAACGGACGCGGCGGTCGGCGCGGTTCGCGAGGCGCTCGCCCGCGTCGCGGCGGGGCTCGATCCGTGGCCGGTCGCGGCGTGGGGCGGGCGGGACGGCCGGCGGTACGGCTGGC
>JGI12635J15846_10005064_pt1 | contig 11390 bp, 9 predicted proteins | sample BlaSpr_A8_OM2_M2_FD_15846 | JGI IMG/M metagenome (IMG submission 15846) | reverse complement strand
GGCGCGAGACCGCTTCGCGCGCGCCTCGTCAGCTAGAGTGTTTCGACAAACCAATTGGTCGCCATCTTCGCTGCAGCTTCGACCTTTGACTTGTCGGAGTAAAGGGTCATGTGCGTGGTGTGGGGTAGGACTTCCAGTTTTTTGCGCACGCACGGAATGGCGTTGTAGGCGCCGATTTCGAGATCCCACAGGGTGAGGTCATCGCCTTCGGCGACAATCATGAGGGTCGGCGTGTTGTAGATGCGTTTCACGAACGGTCCGACGTCGTAATTCATGAGGAGATCGACAGATTCGACGGTGCTCCGGTTCTGATACAAGGGCGCCTCGCTCGCCTTGATCGCGAGGAAGGTCTGTACTGTCTCCGGGAAGGGCCAAGCCGACACCTCGGCTTCCGAATGCTCCGTGGCATGGGGCAAGTAGAGTCGCTGACCGGGCTTCTCGTAGCGCAACTTGCGGTCTTCGAGAATCATCGCCCATAGGCGGCGGAACTCCATCGTCCCATGAACTCGGCGCATGTTCTCGAAGCCGTCGACGACCGGCACCTGACTGACGATAGAGCGAACTCGCGGATCAGTCGCCGCAAGCACAAGGGCGTGGCCCCCTGAATAGGAGATGCCCCAGACGCCGATGCGGTGAGGGTCCACCGCCTGATGCCGTTCAAGGAATGATATCGCGTTCTGGTAGTCGTGGATTTGCGCCCAAGGGTCGAGATGCTGACGGTTTTCGCCGTCGCTGACGCCGAGGTTACGATAATCAAAGATTAAAGCGTTGAGGCCGGCCGCAGCGAACGCTGCCGCATAGGTCGGCATCACGACCTCGCGCACGTAACACCAGCCGCCCGCCAGAACGACGGTCGGCCGAGGCTTGGCTCCATCCGCCCGATAGAGCCACGCCCGGCACGTGACGCCCTCTGAGCCGAATTCGACGTCCAGACGTTCGACCATGCGCGTTATTCTCCCATTTGCTTATCAATCGATCTAATTGCCCGGTCGCAGCGGAGCCTTGGTCATTCGACAAGCGAAATGATATGATTCAGCAGACCTAATAGTAGCCGGCGTCTCGCATGACCCGGTCCGCCCTGCTCTGCGCCTTCGCCAGCGCGTCCTTGTCGGACGTCTCCCCTCGCAAAGCCTTGTGAATTTCGTCACCAAGAATGGCTTCGAGAGAGAGGTACTCAGGCACCGGCGGTCGAGGCCAGCCTTTGAGCATATTTCGCTTCGCGAGGCGGTCGACGACGCTCACGATCGGCGACGTCGCCGCAGCCTCGGGGTCAGCGGCGACACTGAATCGGGGTGCAACAGGAAAGCCGTTTTGCACATTCGCCTTCATCGCCTCGGGCGAAGTCATCCAAGCAATCGCTTCGAAGGCGAGTTCAATCCTGTCGGGCGGCAGGTTCGTAGGGATACAAAGCAGGAAACCGCCGATCGGGTTGTTCGAGGCGCCCCCTGGGCCGCGTGGCTGGGGTAGATAGCGCACGCGGCGTTTAACTGCCGAACTGACGTCAGTCTCAAAACGCGCGGCGCGCACCGTCCAGCAATAGGCGAGCGCGGTCTCTCCCGAAAGGAAGGACGTGGTTCTGCGGTCCCAATCCATCTCGAGAATATCGGGTGGGGAGAACTCCTTCAGCTTGTGCAGGTAGTCGAGGACGCGCAGGCCTGCCTCGGATTCAATTTGCGGCCGCAGCTGTTCACCCCTGGCTTCGTCGACGCCAGTTCCAAGGCTGGTTTTTTGGATGCGTAGGATAGACTCTCCGCAACAGCTCATCAGAAACATGAAGGTAGAGGCGATGGGCATTCCGCGCCCGCCGTTCCACGCTATGCCGTACCGGCCTTTAGCGGGAGCATGGAAATGTTTGGCGGCGCTGACCGTCTTCTCGAAGGTCGTCGGATATTCGATTTTGTCCTTCTCGAACAGGTCGGAGCGCGCCGCGAGCAATTCGATTGTACAATAGATTGGAACACCAAACTGTTCGCCGCGCCACGAGCCGAGCGACCACACCGAGGGGTGGAAGTCGAGCGAGGAGAGGCCCGCCGACTTGATATGCTCGTCGAGCGGTAGGACGAGCTTTTTCTTAACCGCCTCACCGAGCCATGGCGCATTGATCGCGACGATGTCGTATTCCGAAACCGCTCGGCCCGCGTTCTCGACCAGTCGCTCGTGCAACTGAGGCAACTTGCGCAGGTCGAAATTTTGGCGTGAGGCCATGTTGTTTCGGAAGTCCGCCCACATGTTGCGCATCGACAGGAAGTAGTTGTCGTCGTTGAGCAGGAATTTGATTTCGCGTTTGCCGCGAAACAAGCTTTCGATAAGCCGCGGCGGTGGAATGATTTGCGCCGCGAAATAGGAGCCGCCGAAATAAAAATCCTCGTCGCTGTCCGTCTTGGCCCGTAGGCCGAAGGTCTCGGCAAGTAAGAATTTGATTCTTCGCGCGTACTGAATAAAGCTTTCGAGCAGCGCCTCGCTCGGTCGTAGCTTGAACCGCTTGCTACCCTCGCCGAGCGGGTCCTGCAGGATGTCACCGCGCTCGATCAACGCGTGAATGCGCCGCATCGCCGTGGCGTGCGGCGCCTTGGCCACCGAGGCGAGTGTAGAGATGGCGACAGGCGTTCCCGTCAGATGGTTTTTGATGAGAAACAGCAGCAGATTCCATGTCGCGTCTTCTTCGGCGATTGGAACCAGCTCCTGGAACGGCTGTCGGACTCGTTCGAGGAACGCAATGATCCGCAGGAGTTCATGTTCAGTCATCGGATAGCGGGCGGGCCACGTTGGAGCGGATCCTCCCGATCCTTTCGGCCTCCGTCTCCGGTTAGGCGTCGAGACCTCGATTGTCGAGTCTGAGGCTCTGCCGCCGCCGTCCATCGCCAGGCCTTCAGTCCTAAGGAATAACCTTCTCCCCGCGCAGGGTTGCGAAGAGATCGTGGAAAGCCGCTTCCGTATTTTGATAGACATGGAAACCAAGTTTGCGACTCAGCGCCATGTCGGTCATCACCTCGATCGGGCGACCCATGTCGAGGTCGGTGTGCCATGGGGAGGCCACGCGCGAGAGATCAGGTTCGACGAGACCGTATCTCACAGCCATTTTCTTCCAGACGTCCCCGTCGTTCCTCATCTGGCCTTCCAAGGGGACTGGCGCTCCCTCGAAGCCTTCCCAAGGAACGCCGAACCATTCGGCGATGCGCGGCCACAGCCAGCTCCATCGAAAGATGTCGCCATTCACGATGTTGTAGGCCTCATTCTTCGCGGCGTCTGTGGTGCTCGCCCAGATGAGCTGTTTGCCAAGTACGCGCGCGTCGGTCATGTCCGAAAGACCGTTCCATTGCGCGGCGCTACCGGGAAATTTGAACGGGCGGCCGAGTTCTTTGCAAATCGAAGCACAAGCGGCGAGCGTCGAACCCATATTCATTGCATTGCCTATCGCTTTGCCAATGATCGTGTGCGGTCGATGGACGCTCCAGGTAAAACCTTCGCGCTTGGACGCCGCGTAGAGTTCGTCCTCCTGGCTATAATAGAAGTTCGGGAGGTCGAGACGCGGCTGTTCTTCTCGCAGCGGCGTCGGCGGAGCAATGCCGCCACGCACATAAGCCTCGAACGGACCAAGGTAGTGCTTCAGGCCAGTGACAAGGGCGACATGCTTGACGCTTCTCGCTGGCGCGACCACCTCGAGCACGGCTCGAACGATCCCTGCGTTGACTCTAATGTTTTCTTCCTCGGTGGCGCGGCGGGACCAGGCGGTTAGATAGACATGGCTCGGCTCTATTCCGTTCACCGCCTCAGTCAGACCCGCGGAATCGAGCAGATCAGCAGCGACGTGTTCGACTCCCGCGACGACGCCATCCCGATGGCGCGAAAGGCCGTAAACTCGTGCGCCAGTGTCGAGGAGTTCCTGTGACACGCCGCGTCCGGCAATGCCGGTCGCCCCAACGACAAGCGCTTCGATCTTCATCCCCATCTCCCAACCCGACAGTTAACGACCTGGGCCAGCGTTCGTGGCGGCCCTCAGCTGTCCTCAGACCATCTTCACCAGGACCTTCATTTCATGGCCGCTCGGATTGAGAAGCGCGCGGAATCCCTTCTCCACGATCGCTTCAGGTTCGATTCGCCCCGTGACTATTCTCTCGACCGGAAGTTTGCCGCTTGAAATCATCCGAATCACGCGTGGCCACATCGTCACCTCGAAACACCAGGTCGCCTCAATGGTGATGTCCTTCAACGCCCACAGCGCGGGATCAACCGTCGCTTTTTTCACGTGAAGCCCCGTCTGCACGACGGTGCCGTGGTTGCGCACTGCTTCGACGCAGGTGTTCAGCGCCGCTTCGAAGCCTGAACATTCGATGGCTGCATCTACGCCGACGCCCTCCTCGGTGTTCTCGCGAATGTATTCGACGACGCTGACCGATCTCGGATCGAGCAGCACGGCGTTGACGCCGAGGCTCTCGATATGCTTGCGACGGTTGGCGTTGGGTTCACTGACGAAGATCTTCGAGGCCCCGACGGCATGACAGACCAAGACGACAAGCGCCCCGATAGGCCCGCCGCCGGTAACAAGAACCGTACTGCCGCCAGTCACCTTCGAGCGGTCGACGCTATAAAGCGCCACCGCAGTCGGTTCAACGAGCGCGCCCTGTTCGTCGGTGACGTTGTCGGGAAGGATGTTGGCGTTGTAGTCGTTGATCACGGCCAGCTCGCCCATCCCGCCCCAGGCCCAACTCAGGCCTATGCAGCCCATGCTCGGGCTTAGATGGTTGAGACCGCGTCGGCTGTAGTAATCGTCGAGCGGCATGACGAGTGGCTGGATTGAGATCCGATCGCCTTTGTGGACTCGTTTCACGTTGCGGCCGGTATCGACCACTTCGGCCGAGAACTCGTGCCCCAGAATCTGCGGCAGCACGGCGCCTGTAAATTTGTGCGGACTGGCTGGCGTGACGATTGGTCCGCCAGCGAATTCGTGCAGGTCCGTGCCGCAGATGCCGCATGCTAGAGGCTTGATGAGCACCTGGGAGTCGCCGAGCGAATTCGGTGGTGGAACGTCTTCGACGCGAACATCCTCCTTGGCATAGAACCTCACCGCTTTCATTTGTTTCCTTCCCTCTTCGTTTATCCGTCGAAGCGCCGCGCCAAAATCTTGACCGCAACTTCGGCGGGATAAGTCATCGGCGGCCTTACGGGCGATCTCAAGATTCACGCCTCATGAGGCGACCGATCGCGAGAGCTGTGTTTGCATCTCATCTTGCTGCGACACGCATAACGTTCGTGGCCCGCGGGCCCTTACGCTTCGCGGCCGCGACTGCCGCGATGGCGACCGATCTCGCAAAGTTCCTCGCGGTTACTTTATGACACAGCGTTCAAACTCGGCAGTTTGCGAAGCGCCAAAGTCCTCCCTTGTCCGGGCCGATATAGCAGGTCTGGTTCTCCTCGGCGGGTCTATTTGTCCAAAATGAGAATTCCTATCAGGTCGGTTATTTGAAGCGGACCGTCCGGATGGACGCATTGAGGAAATCTCCATTATGAGAATTTTTTTCGACGTTGGGTAACCGTTCTCTGCCAATTTCCTCTCGCAACGACGTTAGGTAGGAAACGACCGATATGGCCTCCGCGAAGGATGCGACGGCGCCAAACGAGAGCCTTGCGAACGACGACATAGGTCTCGATCGGCGTCTGGAGCTGTTCCGCCTTCAAGTTGAAATCCGCGACTGCGAAAAGCGCGCCTTCGACCTCTTTCTGCAGAACCTGATTAAGGGGACGAGCCATCTGTCGATCGGGCAGGAGGCTGTCGCTGCGGGCTTTGGCGTGGCCATGCGGAAAGGCGACAAGTCCTTTTGCACCTACCGCGGGCACGCGCACACGCTTGCTCGGGGCGCGTCGATGGAAGGCATGCTCGGAGAATTGATGCTGCGCGACATCGGCTTAATGCGCGGCAAGGGCGGCTCGATGCATCTGACCTCGGTCGAGCACGGCGTCCTCGGCTCCTATGCGATCATCGGCGCGCATCTCCCGATTGCCTGCGGCTCGGCTTGGCGCGCGCAATATCTCGGCGAGAAGGACGTGTCGGTTTGTTTCTTCGGCGATGGCACGACGAATATCGGCGCGTTTCACGAGGCGCTCAACTTCGCCGCCGTCTGGAAGTTGCCGGTCGTCTTCGTGTGCGAGAACAATCTCTATATGGAGTATACGCCAATCAGTGAGGTGACGGCGGTGAAACATCCGGCCGCCGATCGCGCCGCGGCCTACGGCCTCGAGCGCATCGTTGTCGATGGCAATGACGCCGACGTCGTCTATCGCATCGCGCTTGCAGCGCTGGAAATGGCGCGGAATGGGGGCGGTCCCTCGCTTATCGAATGCCTGACTTATCGCCATTCCGGCCACTCGCGCGCTGATCCCGCCAAATACCGACCGCCCGGCGAACTCGAGGAATGGCTGAAGCGCGATCCAGTTGTGATCTATCGCGAACGTCTTAGGGAGTTCGGCGTCAAGCAAGAGACGATCGACGCCGTCGAAGCCGAGAGTAAACGGAAAGTCGAGGCCGCGACAGAAGCGTGTAAGGCATCGCCGCAGGCGCCTGTCGAGTTGCTCACCGCGGACGTCTACGCAGACGGAGGCTGGGCGTGGCGGAACTGACCTATCGCGACGCCGTCGCCCGCGGCATCGCTCAGGAGATGGAGCGCGACGAACGGGTGGTCTTCCTTGGCGAGGACATCGGCAAGGCGGGCGGCGTATTCAAGACGACGGTTGGTCTTTATGAGAAGTTCGGACCGCGGCGCGTACGTGACACGCCGATCTCCGAACAGGCGATCCTCGGCGCCGCAATGGGCGCGGCCATGACGGGATTGCGGCCGATCGCGGAGATCATGTTCGCGGACTTCCTCGCCGTGTGCTTCGACTATGTGGCGAATGAAATGTCGAAGCTTCGGTACATGTCGAACGGTCAGCTCGCCTGCCCACTTGTGATCCGCACTGGCAACGGTGGCGGAGTTCGTTTCGGCGCACAGCATTCGCAAGCGGTCGAAAACTGGACGATGATGATCCCAGGCGTGAAAGTCGTCGCGCCGTCGTCGCCTGTCGACGTCATCGGGTTGATGGCGGCGGCGGTGCGCGATCCCGATCCTGTGATTTTTCACGAACACAAGGCGCTCTACGCGATTAAGGGCGAGGTGCCGGACGGCGAGATCTTGGACAAGCTTGGAACCGCGAAGATCCTTCGCCCAGGGCGCGACTGCACGATTGTCGCACTCGCCCTGATGGTGCCTCGCGCGCTCGCTGCGGCGGAGATCCTGCGGCAGGAGCATGGCGTCGACGCGGAGGTGATCGACGTGCGCTCGCTTGTGCCGCTCGACACACAGACCATTCTCGCTTCTGTAGCCAAGACAGGTCGCCTGTTCACCGTTGAAGAAAACCCCCGGCTTTGCGGATGGGGCGCGGAAATCGTCTCCATAGTCGCGGACGAGGCCTTCTGGGATCTCGACGGGCCGATCGTCCGCATTACCACACCGCACATTCCGCTTCCGGCAGCCGACCATCTCGAAGACCTGGCGCTGCCGAGCGCCTCACGCATCGTCGACAAGGTGCATCGTGTTTTGAACGGATAGACTGATGACCTCGACGATCATCATGCCGCAGCTCGGCGAGACCGTTGCGGAAGGGAAAGTTCTCGCTTGGTTCAAGTCGATCGGCGACGAAATCCGGGAGGGTGACAACCTCTTCGAGGTGGAGACGGACAAGGTCACCATCGAGGTGCAGGCTGTTGTCGCAGGCCGCCTTTCAGAAATCCGTGTCGGGGTCGGCGCGACCGCCAAGGTGGGCGAGGTCGTCGCGGTGATTGGCGGCGATATGACCGCGAAGGCGCCGGTACGGACCGAGGCGCGGGCGGCAAGGGCCTCACAGTGGCGTTCGCCGTTCGAGGAGGTGTCGACGCCAACCGAAAAATTTGGTTCCTCCAAAGGGCCGAACGGCGTGCGGATCACGCCACTGGCTCGTCGTCTGATTTCGGAGCATGGGATTGACGTCGCGCGGCTTTCGGCCGACGTCGCACGACGCGGCGCAACGAAGGTCGACGAGGCGGCTGTACGCGCGGCGCTCGCGGAGCGTCCATCGGAGCCCGCGACCCCTTCTGTCGTGATTGCGCCGCCTCCAAAGCCGGCGGACTCTCCCCCTCCCGAGGGCGCCGTCATCAGCTTGAATGCGGTGCGGCTGAGGACGGGGGAACGCCTCGCCGAAAACTGGCGGACGATACCGCACGTCTTTCAGGCGATCGAGGTCGACTTTACCCGCGTCGATCGCGTGCGCAAAAGCCGCAAGGCGGATTTCCAGGCTACGCACGGCTTCTCGCTGACCTTTCTTCCGTTCATCGCCCGCGCAACCTGCCTGGCGATCTCGGCCTATCCCCAGATAAATGCGCGCTTCAGCGGCGCGACGCTTATCCTTTCACGCGATATCCACCTGGGCATCGCAGTAGACCTCAACCACAACGGCCTCGTGGCGCCAGTCGTGCGCGAGGCTGGGGAGCTCACGGCGATCGGGCTCGCAAAGGCCATCCGACGTCAGACCGAAAAGGCGAAAGCCGGCAAGCTTTCCGCTGATGATCTCTCAGGTGGCACCTACACGATCAGCAACAACGGTGCGTTCGGCACGACCCTTACGACGCCAATCATCAATGCGCCGCAAGTCGGCATTCTCTCGACCGATGCGATCGGCTTGAAACCCGCGGTGGTGTCAACTCCCGAGGGCGACTTTCTCGCGCCACGTATGATCGGCATCGTCGGGCAAAGTTTCGACCACCGCGCCTTCGACGGCGCCTACTCAGCGGCGTTCCTTTCCCGACTCAAACTGATCCTCGAGACGCGCAACTGGGACGAAGAGTTTCCGTCAGATCGTTAAGCGCAGATGCGCCGTCGAAAGAAGAGTTTTAGGAAGGGCCCATGAAATACAACAGACCGCACTCGACCGCTGCCTGGGGCCTGATGGCCAAAGACTGGGAACAAGGAATCGACTACCATCGACTCTCGCTCGAGCGTCTTAAACGTGCGCAAGAAGCGATCCGCTATGCGGGGCTTGGAGGGGTGCTCTGCTTCAATTTCGACAATATCCGCTACGTCACTGCGACGCACATCGGCGAATGGGCGCGCGACAAGTTCTTTCGCTATGCGCTGTGTCCCGCTGAGGGCAAACCGTTCCTATGGGACCCGGCGCCGCCAGCCAAGAGAATCTCCTCGCCCTGGATCGCCGACAATGTCGCCGCCCCAATCACAACAATGCAAGGCGCGATCCCGCCGTCGATGAATGTTCAGCACGATTTCGCCAAGCAAATTAAAAAGGCGCTCGTGCATTATGGAATCGACAAGGAGCCGCTCGGCATCGACATGATGGAGATCGGCATGCTGCGCGCGCTTGAAGCCGAGGGTATCGAGGTTGTCGATGGCCAGCAGGCTCTCCTCGATGCGCGCGAGGTCAAGACGGAGGACGAGATCGAGTTGCTCAGGGTCGGCGCTTCGATGGTCGACGCCACTTATGTCGACATTGCCCGAGCGATCAGGCCGGGAACAAAGGAGAACGAACTCGTCGCGATCGCCAACGACCGATTGTTTCGCATGGGCGCCGAGCGCGTCGAATGCGTGAACTCGGTATCGGGCCGCCGCGGCCGGCCTCATTCGCATACCTTCTCCGACCGCATGATCCAGCCTGGCGACATGATTTTTCTCGACATCATGCCTTCGTACAACGGTTACCGCACCTGTTACTACCGAACCTTCATCTGCGGCGAGCCGAACAAACATCAGATCGACGCCTACGAAACGGCATCGAAGTGGATTAGCGCTTCGATCGACATGATACGCCCGGGCGTAACCCCCGATGAGGTTGCGTCGGTCTGGCCGGACGCACAGGAATTCGGCTATCGCGACGAGGCGGAGGCCTTCCTTTTGCAATACGGGCATGGCGTCGGATTGTCCTTGTGGGAGCGCCCGATCTTTTCCAAGCGCTTCCGCGGCCAGAACCGCCCCCTGGTCAAAGGCATGGTGTTTGCCCTTGAGACCTGGAAAGGAGCAGACGATGGCTCCGGCGCCGCCCGGATTGAGGAAGAGGTGGTCGTCACGGACGACGGATGCGAGATCATCACAAACTTCCCGTCGGACCGGCTTATATCCTGTGGCCTCCCGGGTTGTGAGGTGTTCTGACCGGTGTCCTCGATGACCGTTGCAAGCCCGTCAATCGAACTTAAGGGGCGGATACCCGTAACCCTTGTGACCGGGTTCCTAGGAACCGGGAAGACGACGCTCATCAACGCGGCGCTGCGCTCGGCCGAGCTCGCAAAGACGGTTGTGGTGGTCAACGAGTTCGGCGAGGTGGGACTGGATCATCAGTTGTTCGCCAGCAGTTCCGACTCTGTGGTTGTCCTCGAGAACGGTTGCCTTTGCTGCACCATTCGAAGCGATCTGGTNGGNACCCTNAACGGCCTGTACCACGCGCGNGAACGCGGTGACATTCCGGCGTTCGACAACGTCGTAATCGAGACATCGGGCNTGGCCGAGCCGGGCCCGGTCCTTCAGGCGTTCCTATCGGAGCCGACGCTGGACGGCCTGTACCGTGTTGCGAGCGTGCTGACGCTTGTCGACGCCGTCAACTGGGCAGGAACGTCGGAGGCGCATGACGAGTCTGTCCGACAGGTCGCCTTGGCGGACCAGATCCGGATCACAAAACTCGACATGCTCATTGGCGATCGGCAGAACGGCTCGTCGCGGATCCGACTGGAACTCCGTCGGATCAACCCGTCAGCGGTAATCGACGAGGTCGATTGGTCGGCGACGGCAATCGCCAAACTTCTTTCGTCTCGGGGTTTCGACGCGACGGACCCCCAAGCGGATCCCCGCCCGTGGCTCAACGTTCAAGCCTACGGGAACGCGCCGCGCGACCATGACGCGCACGAAGGCGACCATCACGATCACAGCGGCCACTCGCGCAGCTTTCATCTTGAAGGTAGGGGAATCGAGAATTTCGTTCTCACGCGCGAGAGCCCTCTCACGCGCGATGAAGTCCAGTTTCTTCTTGACGGAATTGCCCAAAACCTCGGAACCGGGCTTCTGCGGGTCAAGGGACTGGTAAACGTCGCAGAGGAACCGGGCCGGCCAGCTGTGATCCAGGGCGCGCAACATCTTCTCCACACGATGACTTGGCTCGACCGCTGGCCGGATGGCGATCATCGGTCGCGGATTATCTTCATCACCCAAGGCATCCCGCGAGACAGCCTCAGGGAGATCATCGATCTGCTTGATCGCGTCAGTGCTCGGACGTTCAAGGCGCGAGCCCGCGGCCGAGAGTCGCGTGAGGTCGCGAGATCGATGACGCAGACTGAATGAAATTTGACATCATTGTTATCGGCTCCGGGCCCGGCGGCTACGTCG
>JGI12635J15846_10005062_pt1 | contig 11394 bp, 7 predicted proteins | sample BlaSpr_A8_OM2_M2_FD_15846 | JGI IMG/M metagenome (IMG submission 15846) | reverse complement strand
TGATGCTCTACACGGCGCCCGAAGCGCGCAGCATGACCCCCCGTCAACAGATTGCGGATACCACGCGGGAAACGGTACTGCGAATGCTGGGCAAATAGGCCGCCGCGCTCAGATGCGCGCGCGGCGGCGCTCGGGGTCGTAAGGAACACCGGCAACGACGTGCGCGGCGACCGCAGTATCTCGGTCCTTGATGGCGACCCGGGTGCCTGCCTCCGACAGCTCGGCGGGAAGGTAGGCAAATGCCAGGGTGCAACCCAGCGTCGGTGCCGGATCGCCGGAGGTTACGGTACCGATCACCTCTCCGCGGACGAGCACCGGCTCGCCGTGCACGATCGGATGAAAGCCGTCCGCTTGCAACAGGCATAGAGTCCGCGTCATACCGCGCGCCGCCACACGCTCGAGCGCGCCGCGCCCGAGAAAGTCCCGGTCGTCGAAGCGCACCGCCCAGCCCACGCCGGCGCTCAGCGGATCGGTCTCGATCGAGACGTCGAGGCCGTAGAGCAGGTAGCGCTTTTCGATGCGCAGCGCGCGCATTGTCTTCATGCCGCAAATGCGCAGGTCGAACGGCGCGCCGGCCGCCACTACCGCGTCCCAAAGGTGTTCGGCATATTCGACCGGATAGAAGAGTTCGTAGCCGAGCTCGCCCGAGTAACCGGTGCGCGAGATCACCGTACCCGGCACGCCCGCCACCGTGCCTTGTGCAAACCGAAAATACGGCAAGGCGGCCGTGGCCAGATCCGCGTCGGTCAGCGTCGCGAGCAACTCCCGGGACCGCGGGCCCTGGATCGACAAGTACGCGTTGGCATACCCGAGATTGGTGACGACCGTGCGCTGTCCCGCGCCCAGCTCCTCGAGGTGGGCGGTGATCGCCGCCACACGCGATGGCGTCGGGCACACCCAGAACCGCTCGGCGCTGAACCGAAAGCAGGTCAGATCATCGAGCATGCCTCCCGCTGCATTGCAGGCCGGGCTGTACAGGGCACCGCCGTCGCCGATGCGGCGCACGTCGTTGGTCAACGCGCGCTGGAGCAGCCGGACCGCATCCGGCCCGCGCACCTCGACCGCCACTTGATAGTAGACGTCGAATATCCCCACGCGCTCGCGAACCGCGCGGTGCTCATCCTCGATCGAGGTCAGAAAATTGATCGTTGCAAATCCGCCGCGATCCTGAAACTTCGCACCGGCCGCGGCCAGCCTGTGGTAGTAAGGGGTGTGCTTGATCATGCGATGACCGGCCTCTCACGTAAGAAACTGTCGCTGCCGGCGGAGCCTATTTCGAGCGCGACGCGCGCTCCGTCATACACCGCGGCCGCCACGGTCCCGGGCGCCACGGCATCCCCGATGGCCGCCACGGACAGTACGCCGGCAGCGCGCCAATCCGGTTCGCGCGCCTCCAGCGCTTGAGCCAGCGCATCGCGCGGCAGGCGCAGCGTGACCGGGACGAACCACGCCGCCTCGATCCACTGCTCGCCGCCGGGCTGTGCGATCCTGACCCCTCCCCGCTCCACGCCGCTCACCTGCGTGCGCGTCAGGCATCGAATCCCGGCATCCGCCAGGCGCTGTTCGAGGCGTCGTAGTTCGAGCGTGTAGTAGGACCATTGGGACACGTCGGCCAATGGCGATATCAGCGTGACCTCGAGCCCGTGGGCGCGAAGCAACTCGGCCAGGCAATGACCCAGGTAATAGTGATCATCGTCATAGACGACCGCCGGACCGGCGAGCCGCGGCCCCCGGAGCACACGCTGCATCAACTGCTCCGGTGACAGCACCCACTCCGGCGCTTCGCTCGAGGCGCTGAGTCCCATGATCCCGGCCGGGGTCGAGGGCCCCACGCCGTCCACGCGCCAGCTTGCGCCCGTCGCCAGCACGACATGCGCCGCGCCGAACTCGATCACCTCATCGGCACCCACCGGCGAATCGCGCAGGATTTGCACGTTNGCCATGCGCTGCAGCTGGTAGACGCGGTAGTCGCGAACGCGGCCGAGCGTCTTCGCCCCGGGTAGCTGTGCCTCCCATGCGAGCCGCCCACCGAGNTCTAGCCGCGCCTCGACCAGCGACACTTCGAGTCCGCGGCGGGCGAAGGTCAGCGCCGCCTCGAGGCCTGCGGGACCCGCGCCAACGACCAGGGCGGTCGCGCGCGGTTCGTGGATATGGAACCGTTCCGGATGCCAGCCCTTGCGCCACTCCTCGCCGATCGTCGGATTCTGCGTGCAGCGGATCGGAACCCCGTACATCTCGGTGGATGCGCAGACATTGCAACCGATGCATTCGCGGATGTCCTCGATCCTTCCGGCCCGGATCTTCTCGGGCAGGAACGGATCCGCAATCGAGGGGCGCGCCGCGCCGATCAGGTCCAGGACTCCACGGCGCAGCTGCGCGACCATGACGTCCGCGGATGTGAAGCGGCCGACGCCCACCACCGGCTTGTCCGTGAGCTCTTTGACGAAGCGCACGTAGGGTTCCTGCCAGCCTTCCTCCTCGAAGCGCGCCGTCGAGGAATCGTGCGACCAGGGGCTGACGTTGACGTCCCACAAGTCAGGCAGATGACCGAGGGCGCCGAGGACGGCGCGACCTTCCTCCTCGACCGAGAGGCCGCCGCTGAAATCGTGCACGGCGAAGCGCACGGCGACCGCCGCGCGGCCGGCGACCTCTTCCAGAGTGTCCTCGATGAGCTCGCGCAGCAGGCGCATGCGGTGATCGACGCTGCCGCCGTAGGCATCGGTGCGCTGATTGTATCGGCGCGACAGGAAATGCAGCGGCAGCGCCCGGTCATGGCCCGCGTATACATAGACGATGTCGTAGCCCGCCTGCAGGGCGCGCCGCACCGCGGCGCGATGCCGCGCACGAAAGCGCCCGATATCCTTCAGCGTCATCGCCTTGGACTGCACCGGCACATAGGCCGACGTGCATTTCAGGCTCGCCGGCCCCAGCGAAGGCACGCGGCTATAAAGATTGCGGGCACCCAGCCCGAGATGCGCGAGCTCGACGGCGGCGAGCGCACCGTGGGCCCGAATCGCATTGGTTGCGAGGCGATGACAGGCGACGTCGTGCTCATCCCAGAGCCGATCGTTCTGGTGGCCCATCATGTCGGAGGTCGCGTCGATCTCGCACACGCCCGTGCAGACGACGCCCCAGCCGCCTTCGGCCTTCATTCCACGCAGGGCCGCAGTCGAGTGCGGCATGGCATATCCCATGCCGGCACTATGGGCCACGGCAACGAAGCGGTTGCGGGCGATGCGCGGTCCGATCGCGATCGGTTGAAACAACGGTTCGTATCTCGGGTCCATGGGTCGTGCCGGGCTAGCCGCGCGTGCGCGCGTTTTTCGGGTCATAGAATCCGCCGAATTGGAGATCGACGGGATGACGGGTCCCGGCCACCTCGACCTCGAAACCACCCTCGGCGAGCCACGCCCCCGTAACGCCGCCGGCGCGGCGCACAGACGCCATCGCGAACGAGCCGCCGAGGCGAAATCCCCATGCGCCCGATGTCACGTACCCGATGAGCGCACCATCGCGCCACAGCGGCTCATTACGGTACAGGTACGGACCGGATTGCGGCGTAGCATGGCGCACTCGAAGGTTGACGAGTCGGCTCTCGAGGGGCCCGGCGCGCCGCTGCGACTCGAGCGCCTCGCGCCCGATGAAGACATCCGGCTTGCCAAACGCCACCGCGAAGCCGAGCCCCGCCTCCAGTGGCGTATCGTCCTCGCCGATATCATGGCCGAAATGCACATAGCCTTTCTCCTGACGGCAGTGATTGAGCGCGAAGAATCCGCCATGAATCATGCCGCGCGGCGCCCCTTCCTGGACCAGGGCTTGGTAGACGTGGCGCGCCAGGTCCGTCGTCGGATAGATCTCGTAGCCCAGCTCACCGAGGAATGAGCGCCGCAACACCCAGGCGCGCGCGTAGCCGATATCGATGAACTGTGCGGCGCCGAACGGCAGCTCCCCATTCGACAGGTCCACGTCGGTGAGCGCCTGCAGGATCTCGCGCGCACGCGGCCCGCTGACCGAGAACATCGCATGGTTGGCCGTGACATCGTGACACTGCACGTGCCAGGCCGGATCGGCGTTCGCCCGAAACCACGCCCCATCGCGCACCTGGCTCGGATGCCCCGTGATGACCAGGAACTCCCGGTCGGCGATGCGCGTCAGCGTCACGTCCGCCTCGATGCCGCCGCGCGTATTGAGCCATTGCGTATAGACCGAGCGCCCGACGGGTACGTCGACGTCATTGGCGGACACCCGGTTCAGCGCCCTCACGGCGTCAGGCCCACTGACCAGGAGTTTCCCGTAGCAGGATTGGTCGATCAGCAATGCCGCATCGCGCGCCGCGAGGCACTCGCGCTCGACCTGCGCAAACCAGGGCTGCAAGCCGAAGCCCGGCTGCTCCGGGATCGAGGCGCCGGGCCGGTCGTAGTAAAGCGGGATCTCCCAGCCGATGCGCTCGCCCATGACCGCACCGGCGGCCAGCAGACGATCGTGCACGGGGAAGTGCCGCACATGGCGCGCCGTCGAGACCTGCTGCCCCGGCCAATGCAGCGTCATGTGGATGCCGATGGATTCGACCACGCGCTCGCGCAGATAGCGCGTGTTGGCCTGGAACGGCAATGCGCGCTGCGCGTGCAGGGCACCCATGCCCACGGGTGGCAGTCCCTCGATCAGCCACGCCGACATCACTTTGCCCGCACCGCCCGACGACAGGATGCCGTTGGAATTGAAACCCGCGGCGACGTACAGGCCGCGCACCTCGGCCGCTGGACCCAGGTACGCGCGGCCATCCGGCGTGAAGCTCTCGGGGCCGCAGAAAAACAGCTTCACCCCGATCTCGTTGAGCGACGGCACCCGATCGAACGCCCGCGCGAGGATCGGCTCCATGTGCTCGAGATCGGGCGGCAACTCCTGGAAAGAAAAGCCGGCCGGGATCTCTTGCCCGGCTTTTGGCCAGGCCTTGCCGGCGGCCTCGAAGCCCCCTATCAGCAGTTTGCCGGCGTCCTCCTTGTAATACGCCCGCTCATCGGCAACGGTCAGGATCGGCGTCGTGCGCGAGAGTCCCGGCACCGGCTCGGTCACGATGTAGAAATGCTCGGCGGCATGCAGCGGCACCGTCACGCCGAAGCGTTTCGCGAATCGATGCGTCCACAGGCCGCCCGCCAAAAGCACACGCTCGCAGGCGATGTCGCCGGCGCCGGTACGCACGCCGATCACGCGGCCGTCCTGAATCAGAACATCCTCGACGCCGGTATTCTCGATCGCGACGGCGCCGTGCTGCCGGGCACCCTTGATCAGGGCAACGGTCACGTCCAGCGGATTGACCTGCCCGTTGGCGGGCACGAACTGGCCTCCGAGCACATCGTCGATGCGCAGCAACGGCCAGCGTTCATGGATTTGTGCCGGGGTCAGCAGCATCGCGTCGACGCCCATGCGCTGCGCGGCCGACACGTTGCGCCGGATCAGCTCGAGCCGCTGCGGCGTCAGCGCGACCGACATGGAGCCGTTCTCGCGATAGCCGGTCGCCTGGCCCGTCTCTTCTTCGAGCGACTTGAACAGCCGGGTGGTGTATTGCGCGAGCTCGGTCTGCGCCTTCGAGTCGCGCAGCTGGCCGACGATGCCGGCCGCGTGCCAGGTGGTCCCGCTGGCGAACCGGTCCCGCTCGAGCAGCACGGCGTCGGTGACGCCGTCTTTCGCCAGGTGATAGAGCACCGAGGCGCCGATGATGCCGCCGCCGATGACGACGACGCGGGCCCGCGGTGGAATGGGATGGTTCATGAATCTGCTACTGCGCCCGGGCGGCCGCCACGATGCGTGCGCCGCCATCGGCGACCAGCACAGCGCCGGTGACGAAGGACGCATCTTCCGAGGCGAGGAATAGCGCGCAGGCCGCCATCTCCGCGGGGCTCGCGATGCGCTGGAGCGAGATGCGCCGGCTCAACGCGGTAAATTCTGCCTCGGCCGTGCTGCCGTTGACGCGGGCGAGGTCCTGCATCTCCTGCTCGCTCATCGGCGTGCGCACCCAGCCGGGGCACAGGCAATTGGCGCGTATGCCATCCTGACCGTAACGGTTCGCGATCGCGCGTGTCAGCGCCACCAGCCCGGCCTTGCTCGCGGAGTATGAAGCCATGCCCGGAGAGGCATTGAACGCCGCCACCGATGCGACGTTCACGATCGCGCCCCCGCGCTGACGTTGCATCAGCGGCAAGGCCGCCCGGCAGACGCGCATGACGCCGGTGAGGTTCACATCGAGCGCACGGCTCCACATGGCATCGTCGATGTCCGCCACATCGTCGCCGTGCACGATGCCGGCCGCATTGACGACGATATCGATCCGCCCACGCTCTGCGGCTCCGTGCGCGATCGCCGCCCGCACGGCCGCTTCATCGCTGATATCGCAAGCATGCCATTGCGCACCGCTGTCGCGCGCGAGCGCCTCCAGACGTTCCGGCTGCAGTCCGATCGCCAGCACCGAGGCGCCCTCTCGACGGAATCTGCGCACGATCGCCTCGCCGATCCCGGAGGCCGCGCCGGAGACGACGGCAAGCTTGCCGCCGAGACGCCCGCCGCTCACGGCACGGTCATCGGCCACGGTCAGGCCTCGCGATCACGCCCGCCGCGACCCACTGATCGAAGATCTCCAGGGATTTCGCGACGAACTCCGCGTCGTTGATGTGCAGATCCAGGTCGTGCAGCACCACCGGTGGCCGCAGCGAGCGCCGGAACTCATCGACATACGCCTGGTGCCCCTCGGGATCATGCAGACCCTGGCCGGGGCGATCCCATGCGTGCAGGCCGCGGCGTGGCAGCAGGAAGGCGGTCGGTCCTTGCGCCCGGTTGAGCTTGCCGGCGATGAAGCGGGCGAGCTCGCGCCGCTCCTCGCTGCTCGAGGTGACCGATCCGATCAGCCGGTTGTGGGCGTGGTAGGGACGGCCCTGGTACTGTGCGCTCAGCGGTAGCCAGGATTGAACATCGATCATGTCGCTTGCGCCCGGCGATACGATCTGTGGGATACCGAGCCGGCCCGCCGCTTCGAGGCGCGAAGGCCCCGCGTTGACCACCGAGCCGCGCAGCTGGTTCGCCAGCTCGCACAGCGCGAAGTCGAACACCGCGACGAAGGTTCTCTGTTCGATCAGCCATTCCATCGCCCGCCCTCCCATCCCCGTGCAGTGAAACACCACGGGCTCGAATCCCCGCTCTTCCAGCGCAGGTTTCAGGTCCACCATGTAGCTGAGGCAGGATTTGCCGAGCGAGCCGATGGCGACGCGCGGACGCTGCGAGGTCGGCAAGACCGCCGTGCGACTGGCACCGAGGATGGCGCCCGCGGCCTGGCTGAGGATCGACCGGCAGATGCTGTTGAGCCCGTACAGTCCGCCCGCCCAGAGGATCATCATCAGGTCCGGCGCGAGCCGCTCGGGCGGTATCAGGTGCGAGTAGGACACGGTGCTGACGATGAACTTGGGCATGCCGAGCGGCAGCGCCGCCGTCACATCGAGCGCAAGATCGGTGCCCATGGTGCCGCCGAGCGCGAGCAATCCGTGGACTTTACCCTGCGCATACAGCTCGAGCGTCAGCCTGACCGCTCCCTCGGCCATCTTCTTCATGGCCTCGTTTTCATCGCCGAGCGCGGCGATCGCGCCGATCGTCGAGCCGGCCGCCTCGGCGACGGCCGTGTTGGGGTAGTCGGGTGCGAAGGGGGGCTGTCCCAGTACGCCCACGTCCATGATCGCGCCCGAGGCGCCCTGCGCCTCGATGCAGCGCTTCATGAACAAGAGTTCGTCGGCCTTGGTGTCCGCCGTGCCGACGATCAATATCCGGGTCCCTGCCGTCATTCCAGGCCTCGCATTCAGGTCCATTGTTCTTCCATCGCGTAGCCTGTCTCCGGCAATGTGGCGCCGCCATCGACGACCACGGTCTGTCCCGTGATCCAGCAGGCCTCCGCACTCGCCAGGAACAGCATCGCATGCGCGATGTCCTCGGGCCGGCCGGCCCGGCCGAGCGGAATGTAGCGCTCGATCCGCTCGCGCGTGGCCGGTGCGCTGAGGCGGCCGCGATCCTTGGCGACGAATCCCGGCTCGACACCGTTGACGGTGATCCGATGCGGCGCCAGCTCCAGCGCGGCGGCCCGGATGAAGCCGTTGACGCCGGCCTTGGCGGCGGCATAGTGAGCGGAGCGCATCATCGCCACGCGGGGCCCCGTGATCGACGAGGTGATGACGATGCGGCCGGAGCCGCTTTGCTTCAGCGAGGGCAGCGCAGCCTGCGCCAGCCAGAAGCAACTCTTGAGATTCAGGCTCAGTGCATCCTCGAGCAGGCGCGCGTCGATCCCTTCGAACGGCGCCCAGGTGCAGCCGCCCGCATTGTGCATCAGGATATCGATGCGGCCTGCCGCGGCCAGCGCCTCCTGGACCGTGCGCTGCGACCCCGGCTCGTCTGCGCTGAACGACACCACGTGCACCCGGGCGCCGCTCTCGCGCAGCGGGCCCGCGACAAGCTCGGCCGCCTCGCGCGTGCGATTGGCGAGCACCACTTCCGCACCCGCCCCGGCCAGGCACGCGGCCAACGCACCGCCGATACCCGGCCTCGCACCCGTGATGAGCGCCACGCGTCCGTCGAAGCGAAATGGCGTCATCGTCGGGTACCGGGCGCGTCGAGGCGCGCGATTTCATCGCAAAAGTCATCGAGGACCGAGACAAAGCGCTGCGCGTCGCTGTCGGTCGTCGCCGGGCACATCAGCAGCATGCAATGGAAGGGCGTCACGAGCACGCCGCGATTCATGAAATAAATGTGCAGCAGGGCCTCGAGCGCATCATCGCGGCCGGCGGCGACGTCCGTCGCGTTGGCGGGTACCGCAGCCGAGAACATCAGTTCGACGCGCGCCCCCAACTGGACCACGGACCAGGAAAGCCCGTGACGCGAGATCACGGTCCGCATCCCCGCGGCGAGCGTGAGCGCGGTCTCGGCCATGTGCGCGAAGGCTTCCGGGGTGAGGACCTGCTCGAGCACCGCCCGCACCGCAGCCACCTGCAGCGCGCTGCCTGCGAGTGTCCCGCCAAACCCCAGATGCGCGCTCTGGCGCACCGTCGCCGGGTTGACTTTGGGCACCGCGTTCCACAAGCGCTGCGCGACTTCCTCGCTGGCTCCGTAGAGACCGACCGGGATGCCCCCGCCGATCGACTTGCCGGCGACGAGAAAATCCGGGTCGAGGCCGTGCCTCCCCGTATAGCCACCCGGTCCACTGGAGAACGTATGCGTCTCGTCGATGACGAGCAGCGTGCCGCTGCGCCGCGTGGCCTCGCGCAACGCATCGAGGTATCCCGGCTGCGGCGCGACCATGCCGAAATTGGTCATGAAGGGCTCGGCGAGCACGACCGCGACATCGCGTGTGGCCAGGGCCGCTTCCAGTGCGGCGACATCGTTGAACTCGATGACGCGCGATACCTTGGCGTGATCGACGCCATTCGGATGAATACCATTGCGCATCACCACCTGCCCATCGCGTAGCGCGACGTGGGCCTCCTCGACCGACCCGTGATAACAGCCGTTGAACACCAGGACCTTGGTGCGTCCGGTGATCATCCGGGCGATGCGGATCACGGCCCGATTGGCGTCACTGGCGGAAGTCGTGAACCCCCAGTACGGAAGACCGAAGCGCCGCGCCAGTTCGGCGCCGACCCACGCTGCCGCCTCGGTTGGCAGCATCAGAGTCGCGCCATGCTCGAGCTGAGCGGCCACGGCCCTGGTCACGGACTCGGGACCATGACCGCACATCGCGCCGCTGTCGCCGAGGCAGAAATCCACGTAGCGCAAGCCGTCGACACATTCGAAGTGCGCGCCGCGCGCGCTGCGGCAGTACAGCGGAAAGCCGCCTGCCCAGCGGCGCATCCAGTGCGACGGCGCGCCGTAGAGAAAATGCTGCTGACCTTCGTGGTAGGCGCGTAGCGAGCCCGGGTGCAGCCGCGCAAATTCGCGCTGTTCGCGCGCGATCAACTCGTCGAGGGCCACGCTACGGGGATTGTTCATGGGCTCGACGGATGCACAACGGGGGCAGTGGGCTCGAACAGCCCGCGCTTCATCACGAGCTTCACCCACAAGAACGACAGCACGGCAAAGATCCCCAGCACGATGCCGGTGTACTTGACGATTTGCGGCTGCATCTGCGGTGTCGGGGAACTGTTGATCACCACGTAGACCATGCCCGCGATCGCCAACAGCGGTACGAGCGGATACCCCGGGACCCTGAACGGCCGGTTGAGCTCCGGATGGCGCCTGCGCAGCACCATCAGGGATACCTGCGCCATGATATAGGCGAACAGCCAGGACACCGACGAAGCGATCATCAGCGGCAGGATCGCGTTCACGTCGCCGCCGGACCAGACCAGTCCGATCACCGGCAAGCACGCGACGAACAGGATTGCAACCATGGGCGTGCCAAAGCGCGGATGTGTGCGCCTCAACAGCGAGATGACTTGGCCGTTCTCAGCCATGCCGGCCAGCATGCGCGGCACGGCGGCGACCACGGTATTGATCAGGCTGGCAGAGGCAACGAGCGCCAGCGCGGCGAACCAGATGCGGGCCGATGGACCGAACGTCGCTATCGCGTAGTCCAGGTGCGGCGTCGCGGAGGCGACCAGCTGCGCGCGCGGAATGACGAAGACGCTGCCGACGGCAAACAACAACTGCGCCACGAAAATAACGATCAGGCCGCCGATCATCGCCCGCGGCAGATCACGATTCGCATTGCGCGCCTCGGGCACGAGCGGCGTCACGAACTCCGATCCCACGAACACCCAGAACGCGAGCGCGACGACCCCGAGGATCACGGTATCCTGGCTCATCGACGCGAGCGCCGTGGACGCACCCCCGGCGAGCGGCGCATGTGCGTGCCCGGACAGCGCCACGAGGCCGGTGAGCGCGAGAAACGTCAACACGATGAAGCTCAGCGCCGTCTGCACCCGGGCAAACACATCGGTGCCCAGGATGTTGAGGACTGCGAACACTGCGATGATCGCGATGGGCCACGTGTGCGCGGGCAGACTGATCGGCACGGTGTGCGTCAGGATCTGGTCGGCGAGAATCAGCTCCGCCGGCAATCCGAACATGGCCGGCACGACATAGCCGGCGAAGACCAGCAGGATCGCCGGAAAATTACCGATGGCGGCCTCGGCGTAGCTGCTCAGGCTCCCGGCGCTCGGCATCATCAGGGCCATTTCCGCGTATGCCATGGCATTGGCGATCGCGATCGCGAACGCGATGATCAGCGCCACGACGAATCCCCAGCCACCGAGACCGATACCCTGCGTCAGGGAGATCATGCCGATCTGGGCGACGATGACGCCGATCGACACCGAGAACAGCGCGCCGAGACCGAGGCGGCCGTCCGTCGCGGCGGCGGCCGGCGTC
>JGI12635J15846_10005059_pt1 | contig 11397 bp, 8 predicted proteins | sample BlaSpr_A8_OM2_M2_FD_15846 | JGI IMG/M metagenome (IMG submission 15846) | reverse complement strand
GGCGGTGAGGCGAGCCGTAGCCGATGTGGCTGTGGACGATAATGAGTTTGGGACGGTCTTTTACTTCGAGGGCCTCGGTGTAGGCCCTCGACAGAGCGGCCAGATCGTTGGCGTCGGCGACGTGTTGCACATCCCAGCCATATGCCTCGAAGCGTGTCGCCACATTTTCGTCGAAGGCAAGATCGGTATTGCCTTCGATGGTGATGTGGTTGCTGTCGTAGATCCAGCACAAATTTGAAAGCTTGAGATGGCCGGCAACCGACGCGGCCTCGGAGGAAATGCCTTCCATCATGTCGCCGTCGCCGCAGAAGGTCCAGATGTGGTAATCGAAGAGCTCGAAGTCGGGACGATTGAAATAGGTGGCGAGCCAGCGCTCGGCGATAGCCATACCCACGCTGTTGGCGACTCCCTGACCGAGCGGGCCGGTGGTCGTTTCGACGCCAGTGGTTAATCCGTATTCGGGATGGCCGGGCGTTTTGCTGCCCAATTGGCGGAAGTTTTTGATTTCGTCGAGCGACAAGGCAGGAGTGGAAAGAATTTTTCCTTCCGGACTTACTTCGCGCAACCCCGCTAAATAAATCAGCGAATAGAGCAGCATGGAGGCGTGGCCGTTGGAGAGCACGAAGCGGTCGCGGTTGGGCCAAATCGGATCGTCCGGGTCGTAGTTAAGAAACTGCTGCCACAAACAATAGGCGACGGGAGCCAAGGCCATGGGCGCGCCGGGGTGTCCGGAGTTCGCCTTCTGCACAGCGTCTATAGAAAGCGTGCGGATCGTGTTGATGCACAGCTGATCGAGCTGTGTTCCGGTGGTGGCGACAGACTGGTCACTGACGGCCATGGAGTCTCTCCTGACGACGCGGCTTAAGTTGCCCCACTGCTAACTTAGATGAAGCTATCCGCAAATGGATACACTGGACCCCATGCCCAAGTTTACCTCGCGATCGAAAAACGAGACGAGGAACCAGTGGACCAGGTTCGATTTTATACCGGGACGAATTTGGTTGTGCGTCGTCGGAGATGAATAATTTGAAGAGACTGGGCGAGGCGCAGCATTTTCGCCCCATCATTGGCTAGCCAACAGATACGAGTTCAGAGACGGAATTCAGGTCAGGAAAAGTTTGCTTTGTTTGACTCTTTGTTGCAGGCTGGAGGCCAATTCGTCCACATCCACGGCCGAAAGGTTCATCGTTGTGGGATCAAGGAGGGGCAGCCGATTCGTCCCGACGGCGTCGCGGCGCACCTGAATCAGCAATGCGTGGAGCGCTTGAGCATCGTATTTTTGTGGCGTGAGGCGGATCAGTTCCTGGAGCGCTATGCCGACCGACAGGCGTTCGCGGTAGGGGCGTTCGCTGGTCATGGCATCGAAGGTCTCGGCGAGGGCCACGATACGCACTGCTTGCGGTATTTCATCGCCGTGCAAGCCGTCCGGATATCCCGAACCGTCCGCGCGCTCGTGATGCCAGCGCACGACTTCTGGAATCTGCGGCCAGGGAAACTGCACCTGACTTACAATCTGGTGGCCGACGACGGTGTGATCGCGCATTTCGCGATATTCATCCAGGTCAAGTTCGGAAGGCTTTTCGAACAGCCGCCGATCGACGGCGACCATGCCGATGTCGTGCAGATAGGCGGCGGATCGCAGAGCCGCTGCGTCATTGGGGTTCATATCCATGGCCTCGCCGATGGCTTGGGAGTAGCGCCCTACGCGCAGCGAGTGGCCATGAATATTGACGTGCTTGACATCGATGGCGGTGGTGAAAGCCTCGAGGGCGTTGTCGTAGAACCCGTGGAGGGAGGCCACCAGCCGCAGGTTTTCCGCTACGCGTTGCGCCAGCGTCTGGCCGAGAGAGTGATTTTGAATGGTCAGCGCAATATAGTGGCTCAGCNTTTTAAGGGCATCGAGCCCGTCTTCTTCGTAGAGCGCGTCGCCGGCGCGGCGGCCGAGGGCAATCACTCCCACGAGCTTGCCGCGGACCTTCAGCGGACAGACGCACTTGAATAGTTCGGGCGCCACATTTCCGCCGGAACTCAGAAAAACATCGTGGGTGGAGCTGTTGAGCACGATCGGTCCAGAGGCGGCGGTCAGACTATGCAGATGCCGGGGGAGGAGGGGCATCACGGAAGGGTCCGGCATCAGGGCAAATCCCTGGGCGTCGACGGAAGTGAGCAGGGAACGCCGTTCGTCGAATGAAAACAAAACCGCCTCGCGCGCGCCGGCCGCTTCCATGAGAGCAGTCAGCATGGTGCGAGCGGTTTGGCGGAAGTCGCGGTCCGCCGTGAGTTCGGGCCCCAAATCCGTCAACGCTTCGAACGTCTTGAGAAACTTCTTGAAATCGGTTCCTTGCAATACCTCGCGCGGAGGAGAATGCTAGAAACCAGAGCGCAACAAGGTTAGCATCGCGTTCGCGACGCAATTGTTGGTTAGTTTGGTGCGAAAAAAGCATATGGCGATCGGGGTCGTCGGGTTAGCGATGATCTTCATTCCCCATTAACATTCATGACTATGCCGGACATATAGAAACTGGAGGTTTAGATCATTCGCGGACACGATCAACCCGCGACTTGCCTTGACAGGCGCGTCAAGTTGGCTCATACTTCGGCCCAATCGCGCGCGCCGCTTGCGTTTTGCCAGTTTTGTCCGGCGACTTACCGACTAAGTAATGACCGAGGGATTCTGTGGTTGCGTCCCAATCCAAGCCGTTCTCTGAGAAAATAATTAGTGCATCGGATCGTGATTCCTCGCCCGAGATTCGCGTCGGCGACGAAGCCGGCGCCTCCGAGATTGAGTCGCACACATCGCTTTCGTCGCTCAAAGATCTGATCGCGGGCGGAGATCGACGATTGGAGCCAATCCTTCAGACCATCACCGCCTCTGCACTCCGATTGACGGGCGCCACCGGAGCAGCGCTGGCGATGTGGAAGGATGGCGCGATGGTTTGCCGCGCGCGCAGCGGTACAACCGCTCCCGCCCTCGGTGCGCAATTGAGTGCGGATACGGGGATTTCAGGGGAGTGTTTGCGCAGCGGAAAGATTCAACATTGCGTCGACACCGAAAATAATTCACTCGTCGATGTGGAAGTCTGCCGCAGCCTGGGGTTGCGCTCGATAGCCGTTCTGCCGATTCAGGGCTGGCGTGGGGTCAATGGGATTCTGGAAGTGTTCTCCACCTCGCCGGCGGCTTTTACCGAACAGCACATTGATGTTCTGGTGCAGCTAGCGGCGCTGGCGGAGAGAGCGCGCGCCTCGCAACCGCATGGCGCATCGCCAGCTGCGCCAAAGGTTGCGTCGGGGATGGAGAAGGCACAACCGTCCGGCCTACTGCCGGCGTCCGATCGAGTAGGCGACGTGGCCATGGCGGTGGTGGGAAGGCGGTCGCGTCCGTTTGTTTTGACCGCGGTTGGCCTGGTGTCAATCGCGCTACTTGCTCTGGTGATCTGGCTGGGGTGGCGCGGTCCGTGGGAAGCCGACGGCAAGGCACACGCGGCGATGCCGGATTTGGTGGGCCGCGCCAACGTCGATACTGCCCCTATCCGGTCCTCAACCGACTCTGTTCCGAGCACCCAGGTCCCGGCTCAGTCTTCTGTAAGCGTTCGATCCGCGCTCAACTCTGCTCTCAAGAATGATCCGATCTGGAAGCCCGATCCTGGCGGACAACCTCTGTTCCCGACGGGTGGAAAGCCTTCCGCCGGAGCGCCGGTGAAGTTCGCTGCAAAAGTTGATGTGCTCACCGAGAAAAAAGCTGCCGCTGGCCGGGCGTCCGCCTCTCCAGCGTCAATCGATGGGTCAGCTTCCGTCGCCGATTCTTCTGGAAAAGTCGGCGATAAAGTTGCGCCGAATCTCGTTGTTGTTCATCGATCCCCGGTGGCGCAAACTGCGGAACGCGTCGATTCGCGCCCTGACTCAAGCGAATCTCCTTTGCATGACAGCGCGCCGTTGGCGCCGCAGACTTCCGTCAGCGAGACGAGTCATGCCGCTCGCGACGGCGTTCTGTCCGCTACGGCTTCATTGCCCGATCTCACCGCGCCGGCGTCGCAAGGAGTCTCAGGGGGTAAACTGCTGCACCGGGTTTCGCCGGAATATCCCATAGAGGCGCGCGTGCTGCGCCAGGGAGCGACGGTTGTTCTGGCAGCCACGGTGATGGAGGATGGGACGGTGGGATCGGTAAGGGTGATCGATGGCCCGCCGGTGTTCGCGCAATCCGCGGTTGAGGCGGTGAAGCAATGGCGGTACAAGCCCTTTGAACTCGACGGAAAACCAGTGAAGAATGAGGTTGGGATCACGTTGCACTTTAAATATCCTGCAGGTTCATCTTCGCAGTGAAGGCGCTTTGATTATCAGATGGCTACACTCCCACCGGGAAGGGTTTGCTGTGACGCTCCGAGCCTACGGCGAGTCCGGCGAAGCGGCCCTGTAACAGCGACATGAGGCCGGTCACCCAGTAGCCCAACACGAATAGCAATAAAAAGGGAACGGTGAAGTAGTTCTCGTTGCTGATGGCGTAATAGATCGCTAGCGCGAAATAGGTTCCGATAAGGAGTTCGATCCACGGAACCCATCCCAGGCGTTTGCGATATTTTTTTGCGCCGACCTTGTCCTTCTTCGATTCGACGCGATACTTGGGCGTGCGAGCAAAGGCGGTCTTCTTGCCGAGCACCGCTTCGAGGACGGCAATTGTATTGGTAACGGTTAGCCCAATTCCTAGAGCCATCAGGAGTGGCAAGTAGAGGAGCGCCTTCGGCCAGCTCTTCGGGAACAGCTCTTTTTGCGATACGAGATAGAAGCTGGAAATGGAAAAGGTCGATGCCATGAACAGGGGCAGGTCGATATAGAGCATCTGGAACCATCCCTGATAGAAGCGGATGATCATGGCGGGCATAAGCAAAACCGACAGCACGATCATCAGCGGATAACTGAAGTTCGCGGTGAGGTGATACCAGGCTTCGATTTTCTGGTGGCGCGATACGTCGCTTTTTAGCACCTGGGGAAGTATTTTTTTTGAGACCTGGATCAAGCCTTTGGCCCAACGCGCCTGCTGGGTCTTGAATGCGGTCATCTCTACCGGCAACTCGGCGGGGCATTCGACGTCCTGCAGATAAACGAACTTCCATCCTTTTAATTGCGCGCGATAGGAGAGGTCGGTGTCTTCGGTGAGCGTGTCGTGCTCCCAGCCTCCGGCTTCGTCGATGGCCCGGCGGCGCCACATGCCGGCTGTGCCGTTGAAATTAAAAAAAACTCCGCTGCGCGAACGGCCGGAGTGTTCGAGGACGAAATGGCCATCGAGCAGAATGGCCTCGACCTGAGTGAGGACCGAGTAGTTGCGGTTGATGTGCGTCCAGCGCGTCTGCACCATGCCGACTTTGGGATCGGTGAAGTGGTGGATGCATTTCAGCAGAAAGTCAGGCGGCGGTACAAAGTCGGCGTCAAAGATGGCGATGAATTCGCCCTGGGCGGTTTTGAGGCCAGCCTCGAGCGCTCCCGCCTTGAAGCCTTCGCGATGGCTGCGATGGAGGTAAACGACGGGATTGCCCAGCGCGGCATAGCGATCGACGAGGGCGCGCGCGACTTCCACGGTTTCATCGGTGGAGTCGTCGAGCAACTGGAGGTCGAGTTTATCTTTTGGATACTCGAGGCGACAGACGGCGTCGAGCAGGCGGTCGACTACGTATTGCTCGTTAAAGATCGGCAGTTGGACGGTGACGCGCGGCAGATTATCGAAGCGTGCCGCTGGCTCGGTCGTCTTTTTTTTCTTGTGCTTGTAATAAAGATAGACGAGCCAATAGCGGTGACCGCCGTACGCCGCCAGAATAACCAGCACGATGAAATAAGGAATCAGGAGAGCAAGATCGAAGGCATTGACCTGGTAGAGGCCTTGGAAGGTTTTATCCAGAAAATGCTGACGAAGATAGGGGCCCAAGCCTTTGCTGGCAAGAATAAACGTCAAGGGCAGGGGAGCAAGCGTCAGAGGCATGAAGTCAGCTGGACTATGAAGCGGCGGCGAAGACCGCAATCTAGGAATTGTAACTGATTGCTTGGCAGTCGTTTGCCCGGCGGTTGTTAGTCGCTGGCGAAGGATGCGAACGACCGGCGGCTACAAACCGGCGACCAGTCCTCACTCCTCGGCTGCCGAACTCAGTCGCAACTCGATTTTCTGGCTGGAGCCTTCTTCGACTTTTAAGGTCCTACCGTTCGCCTCCTGGGACTTCAAGAAGTCGGGATCGCGCCAGACCTCGTCATCGGCATCCTGCCAGGCAAAAAGAGTGTAGGTTCCCGGAACCAGGCCGCGAATGATGAAGTGACCACTCTGGTCGGTCGCGCCGATGCCGAAGCGATCGGGAAGTTTACGGTATTTTTCTTCTGGAACGGCGACCACGGTAGCGTTGGGCACGGGATTATCGTTGTCGATGTCTTTCCCTTTTTCAGCTTCTTTGCCAACGACCGCGCCGTCTATCACCCCTCCCCTTGAGCTCAGCACCAGGTCGAGCGAGGCTGGGCCGCTTGCGGTGAATCCGGCTTCGATGTTTCGGTCGCCGAGCCTGACCGACTTGAGGAAAAAGTTATTCTGCGGCTCGCCGCCAAACACTCGAACGATAAAATTTCCGGGACTCACATTCTTCCACTCGAAATTGCCCTGGCGGTCGACGACCGCGTTGGCGCCGAAGAAATCCTGCGACATGAAGAAGCCCGGATCCTCGGGCAGCTCCGTCTGGCGCAGGTTGACTGCGAATTGCGAAAGCTCTCCCGGCACGGCGCCTTCGACGTGGAGATGGCCCGAGATCGTGAAAGAAGGCTGCGGAACCAGCTTTACGCCCTCTACGTCAGAGGCGACGACGTTAATATCCTGGCGCGCCGTCAGTGCCTGCGTTCCGGATTCGGTCGCCATTTTCATGACGTACGAACCGGGAGCAACGCCGCGGATCTCGAATTGGCCGTCGGAGCCTATCTCGCTGGCATTTGCCCGCAACGAATCGCCGGACTTCGAGAACAACTCGACCGTGGGTTTCTGGCCGGCGGGGATGCCGGTCACGACACCCCGAACACGATAAGTTCTCTGCGGCACGAGCGTGAGATTGATGGGAATCTCGTCGCCTGCATTGACCGCGACCGATGTGGCCTGCGCTGGGTCGTTGGTTCCGGGATAGTAGGTAGTGAGATAGCGAGTGTCGGGCGCGGCCTCGCCTGGTGGCGATTTTTCAGGCTGTTTTTCGTAGTCACGGAAGTCGGGAGGCGGCATGGCCAGAATTGAATACTGGCCGGGAAACAAGCTAGCGAGGCGGTATTCGCCGAGATCGTTGGTGTTGTTGCTGGCAACGGCCTCACGCATGGTTTTGCCCGGTTTTTTTCGGAGTGCGATGATTCTCGCGCCGGGCAAGGGATCGCCATCTTCGTCGGTGATGCGGCCGGTGATGGTGGCTGTCGGCAACATGCGGAAGAGTTGGTCTTCCACCGACTGTCCGGCTTGAACGGTGACCACATTGACGTCAGACTCGCGGCCCTGCCCATTGACTCCGACGAATCCGGTGCGCTCGATGAAGATGCGATAACGGCCGGGCGCGACGTTCTCGACGCGAAAATGGCCTTCCGCGTCGGTTGAAGCGGTATAGCTCTCGCCTTGTCCTTCGGCGACGACCTGGACCAGGGCTTTCTTGAGCGGCTGGCTGCCCGGTTCTTTTACCACCTCGCCTGCGATGGAAGCTGTCTTCGCCGCGGGCGCGGAGTCTTGCGCACTCGCCAGGAGGGCGGCGCAAATCACTATCGCGAGGATGAGTGAGCGTCTCATGGGTACTTAGGAGCGGCGGGGCTTTGCCCCGCTGGACGGCCGGGGGCGGCCGTCTCTACGTGAGCCTTGCCGATCAATTTAGAAAATATTGGCGGTACAACGTGTCGCGCTGTGCCGGACGGAAGCCCGCATCGCGTATGATGAGCCGCAATTCTTCTTCGGTTGTGCAGTTCGTCACGCCCGCGGCACGGACTACGTTTTCTTCCAGCATGACGGAGCCGACGTCGTTGCCACCGAAGCGCAAGCCCATCTGGCAGACTTTTAATCCTTGCGTCACCCAGCTGGATTGCACATTCAGAAAATTGGACAGATAGAGGCGCGAAATGGCGAGCACTTTTAAATATTCGACCGCCGTTGCCTCATCCCATTTGCGTCCGCCGAGGGCGGTGTGCTGCGGCTGGAAGCTCCACGGGATGAAGGCGGTGAAGCCGCCCGTCTCCTGCTGCAAATCATAGAGAACTTGGAAATGATTAATGCGGTGCTCGATCGACTCGCCGACGCCAAACATCATGGTCGCGGTGGTGCGCATGCCGAGTTGATGCGCGCTGCGATGAACTTCGAGCCAGTCGGCGGTCAGACATTTGAGGCGTGCAATTTTGTAGCGGACTTCGTCGTCGAGAATCTCGGCGCCGCCGCCCGGGATGGAATCGAGGCCAGAGTCGCGCAGACGTGCAATCGTGTCGCGGATGCTGAGACTGCTGTATTCGGCGATGGCGAGGATCTCCGACGCGGAGTAGCAGTGCAGGTGAACGCTCGGGAAACGCTGCTTAATTCCGCTGAGCATTTTTTCGTGCCAGTCAATCTTGAGGTCGGGATGCAGGCCTCCCTGCATGAGCACGCCGGTGCCGCCCAGTTCGACCGTCTCGCGGATCTTTTCGTAGATGGTTTCGAAGTCGAGGATGTAGCCTTCTTTCGCCGCCGGACCTTTCAACGGGCGATAGAACGCGCAGAAGGTGCAATATTCGGTGCAGAAGTTCGTGTAATTAATGTTGCGGTCGATGATGTAGGTCACAGTGCCTTCGGGATGGAGCTTGCGGCGGGCCGCGTCCGCCTCCATGCCGATTCCGATCAGGTCATCGGAGCGAAACATCTCCAGAGCTTGCTGTTTGGTCAGGGACATCCTCGTCACTCCACGTGTAAAGGCTATTTTAGCTGGAGGACACTCTAATTCACCACCGAGGACACGAAGTAATACGAGGGTCCAAATCCTAGGCAGTGCGGCGGCGGATTTGCGGTTGGGGGCGGGAAATTTTGGGGTGATCGCCCTTCTGCCGGCGTTTGTATTGATACAGGCCGTACAGGCCGCCAGCCACCGAAAAAACGATGAGGACGATCATAACCGGCCAATAGTACCGGGCAAAGAACTCCACGATGCTGCGGCCATAGTGGTAGCCGAGATAACCGAGGATGGTGAACCGAATGCCGCGCCCTACGGCCAGAGCGGTCAAGAACTTCTTGGTTGGATATTGCATGGCGCCGGCCGCCAAAAGCATGGGAGTGATGGGAAATGGCGGCGGCAGGATGGCGGGAATGGCGACGGCGGCGAATCCCCAGCGCTCAAAAATCGCGTAGACCTTTTTTACTTTTCTCTGAGAGAACCGCTTTTCTAGAGTTTCCTTGCCGCCTTTGCGCGCCATGCGATAGGTGAGATAGCCGCCGAGGATGGCTCCAGCGGTTGCCAGGATGGTGTAGTAGAACCAGGGTTCGCGACGGTGGGCGGCGAGCAAAACGGTGACCACGTCGGTGCTGCCGGGGAGGGGGATGAGTGAGTTGTCGGCAATGCCCAGCAAAATGAGGCCCGGGCCTCCGAGATGGATCAGCCAGCGCATGGCGCTCTTCTTTGTCACCAGCAGAACGATGGCAAGCCAAGGCTTCATTCTTATTAGAACTCATCTGCCGCTAGTAAGTTGCAATCTAAAAACTTACGGTCTTATGTCGAGACAAAAATTTACAAGAATCGCAAGTTGGGTGCGGGCGGCAGGGCTCCAATTTCTGCGGCCAGTCGGTAATAAAGCCGGAGCCCTTCCGTGCACGGAGGGTCGAGATAATAATGGATGTTTTGCGTCAGATAGACCCGAATCGTTTCGAGGTTAAGGCCGAGTCGCGGCGCCCACTCTTGCGCGATGGCTTCGAGATTTTTTGGCGACAGGCCGTGATCGCGTGATTGTTTGAAGACTTGCGCAATCATGCGGCCATCTCGGCCCGCCAGCGCTTGCCGGCGAATTGCCCAGAAGGCGAAGACGAAGGACTTTCCCGTGCGTTCTGCCCATTCTTCCGCCAGGTCGATGGTGAGGTAGCGGGTGCGGTCGATTTGAAGAGCCGGGTCTCCGATGAGAACGGCGGCGTCGCAGGCGTCGAGCATGGCGTCGAGATTGGGGGCCATCGGCTTATAGTCGCGTGCTCCGCCTAACCATTTAGCAAAGAGAATCTTGGCCAGCGCAACTGAGGTCATCGAAGAAGTATCGAGTGCGACGGTACGCACTTGCTGCAACCATTCCTCTTTTGATGGTGAAATTCTTGACGAGTGCTCGTGTGGCGTGTTGCCTGGCATCTTGCCGACGAGCAGGATTGAGCGCACGGCGCGGCGAGCGGCGATGGCTACGTCGGGGATGATGACGAGATCCGGGACACTGGCATAGGCTGCGGATGGAATGATTCCAATGTCCGCCGATCCCTCTCGCAGAGCCTCGGCACAGGCTGAGGGAATGGTGTAGGAAATGTCGTAATCCGTGGTTTGGCCGGCGTTTGCCTCTTCGTGCTCAAAATCCCACATGAGAGGAGCCGTATTCAGGTAGGAGATGGCTGAGATCTTTAGCCGGCTCATCACTTTACGAATTGTACCAAAGACGATGTGAGCGGCATCCTTGACCGAGTTTTCGATCGCGGTTCCGCCGCCGCCGCAGAATTTTCCGATTCGCAATCGGATCATCAGCGGCGTGTCTGCGGGCGTGCTGGTCGTCGAAGCCGCGGAGTGTAGCGGCACGCGCATTACGTCGCGCCTCGCGCTCGAACAGAACCGCGGTGTTTACGCCGATCCGGGCAACGTGACCAATAAAAATGCCTGGGGGCCGAATACGCTGATCAAGCAGGGAGCGAAGCTCGTCGCCACTGGGGAGGACGTGTTGGGAAGAGCTGCCGACGGATGTGCAGCTTGCGCTCAGTTCCGCGCGCAGCATGAATCGCCAGAACCGGAAACCGCATCTCTATTCCCGGATGAGGTGAGCTCGCTCCACGAAAAAAAGATCCTCAAGTTGCTGAAGGCCGACGAATCCACGCACATCGATCAATTAGTGGAATTGCTCGAAAACGAAATGTCTCCCTCGGAAATCTTTGCCGCGCTGTTTGAGTTGGAGTGGNGCGGGAAAGTGAGGCAGTTGCCGGGGTGGTAGGAGTAAAAAAGATGCTCTCGTCCTTAATGCAAAGAGTAAAAGGGTTTGACTGACGGCTGAGAGCTGATAGCTGACAGCTGACAGCCATTCGTGCTAGCTTCAATTCCAATACCGTCATACTGAGGAACCATTGTCAAAAGGTCTAGTCATTGTCGAATCGCCGGCTAAGGCGAAAACTATCCAGAAGTATCTGGGCAAGGGATTCACGGTCGATGCTTCTTACGGCCACGT
>JGI12635J15846_10005058_pt1 | contig 11398 bp, 14 predicted proteins | sample BlaSpr_A8_OM2_M2_FD_15846 | JGI IMG/M metagenome (IMG submission 15846) | reverse complement strand
ATAGGCGACGCCCTTCAAAGCCAGCGGAATCAGCGCGATGATGATCAGCGCGTTGAAAATGATCGCCGACAGGATCGCGCTTTGCGGGCTCGTCAGCTGCATGATGTTGAGCACGGCAAGCTGCGGGTAGAACGCCAGGAACATCGCCGGGATGATGGCGAAATATTTCGCCACATCGTTGGCGATCGAGAACGTGGTCAGCGCGCCGCGGGTCATCAGCAGCTGCTTGCCGATCTCGACCACCTCGATCAGTTTGGTCGGGTTGGAATCGAGGTCGACCATGTTGCCGGCCTCGCGCGCGGCCTGGGTGCCCGTATTCATGGCGACGCCGACGTCGGCTTGAGCCAGTGCCGGCGCGTCGTTGGTGCCGTCGCCGCACATCGCGACCAGCTTGCCCTTGGCCTGTTCGTCCCGGATCAGCTTCAGCTTGTCCTCGGGCGTCGCCTGCGCCAGGAAGTCGTCGACGCCGGCTTCGGCGGCGATTGCGGCTGCCGTCATCGGGTTGTCGCCGGTGATCATCACGGTGCGGATGCCCATGCGGCGCAACTCGGCGAAACGCTCGCGGATGCCGCCCTTGATGATATCCTTGAGCTGCACGACGCCGAGCAGGCGGCCGTCCTTGGCGACCGCGAGCGGGGTGCCTCCGGCCTTCGAAATTTCGTCCGAGATCGCCTGGACCTCGCGCGCGGCATCCGACATCGCGCTTTGCAGCACGCGCGCGGTATTTCCGGACGCGACGATCCGCGACTCACCGCCGCCATCGACATAGTTGAGGATCGCGTCGACCGCGCCCTTGCGGACCGAGGAGGTGCCGGCGTCGACGCCGCTCATGCGGGTCTGCGCGGTAAAGGGAATGAAGGTGGCGTTGAGTTCCGCCATGTCGCGGCCGCGGATGCCGTATTTCTCCTTTGCCAGCACGACGATCGAGCGGCCTTCAGGGGTCTCGTCGGCCAGCGAGGCGAGTTGCGCCGCATCTGCGAGTTCCATCTCGCTGACGCCGTGGACGGGACGAAACGCGGTGGCCTGCCGGTTGCCGAGCGTGATGGTGCCGGTCTTGTCGAGCAGCAGGGTGTCGACGTCGCCGGCGGCTTCCACCGCGCGGCCCGACATCGCCAGCACGTTGAAACGCACCAGCCGGTCCATGCCGGCGATGCCGATCGCCGACAACAGCGCGCCGATCGTGGTCGGGATCAGGGTGACGAACAGCGCCACCAGGATCACCACCGAAATCGAACCGCCGGCGTAAGACGCGTAGCTCGGGATGGTCACGGTCGCGAACACGAAGATGATGGTCAATCCCGCGAGCAGGATGTTGAGCGCGATCTCGTTCGGCGTCTTCTGCCGCTCGGCGCCCTCGACCAGCTTGATCATGCGGTCGATGAAGGTCGAGCCCTGCGCCGCGGTGATGCGGACGCGGATCCAGTCGGACAGAACTTGCGTGCCGCCGGTGACCGCCGAACGGTCGCCGCCGGATTCCCGGATCACCGGAGCGGACTCGCCGGTGATCGCGGCCTCGTTCACGGAGGCGATGCCTTCGATCACCTCGCCGTCGGAGGGGATGTTGTCGCCGGCCTCGACCAGCACGATATCGCCGACCTTGAGGCTGGTGCCGGAGACCAGACGATAATTCTTGTCGGATCCGGTCAACAGCTTGGCCTGGCTCTCGGTGCGGGTCTTGCGCAGCGACTCGGCCTGCGCCTTGCCGCGGCCCTCGGCGACAGCTTCGGCGAAGTTGGCGAACAAGACCGTGAACCACAGCCACAGGATGATCTGGAAGGTAAAGCTGAGGCTTTCGCCACCCCCTCCGATCAGATTGCGCAGGAAAATCACCGTCGTCAGCGCGGCCACGACCTCGACCACGAACATCACGGGGTTCTTGATCATCTGTCGCGGATCGAGCTTGCGGAACGACGAACCGATGGCGGGCATCACGATCTTCGGGTCGAGCATCGCCGACACCGGTTTCCGCTTGTTCAGTTTTTGGACGGTTTCCATGGACGTAACTCCGAAAATGGGTTCGATCAGAACAGGGTGCCCGCGGTCATCGCGAGGTGCTCGACGATCGGCCCCAGCGCCAGCGCCGGGAAGAAAGTGAGGCCGCCGATGATCAGGATCACGCCGACGACGAGGCCGACGAACAGGCCGCCGGTGGTCGGCAGCGTGCCGGCGGACGGCGGGATCGATTTCTTGCCGGCCAGCGAGCCCGCCATCGCCATCGCCGGCACGATCATGAAGAAACGGCCGACGAACATCGCCACGCCGCCGGTGATGTTGTAGAAAGGAGTATTGCCCGTGAGGCCCGCGAAGGCCGAGCCGTTATTGCCGGTTTGCGAGGTATAGGCATAGAGCACCTCGGTAAAACCGTGCGGACCGGCATTGGCCATCGACGCCACCGCCGGCGGCAGCACCACGGCGACCGCGGTCCAGCCCAGATACATCAGCGGCAGCACCAGGATCGCGAGCATCGCCATCTTGACCTCGCGCGCCTCGATCTTCTTGCCGACATATTCCGGCGTGCGGCCGACCATCAGGCCGGCGACGAAGATCGAGACGACGACGAAGATGAGCATGCCGTAGAGGCCGGCGCCGACGCCGCCGACGATGATTTCGCCGAGCTGCATGTTGATCAGCGGGATCATGCCGCCGAGCGCCGTGAACGAGTCGTGCATGGCGTTGACCGCGCCGCAGGACGCCGCGGTGGTGACCACCGCAAACAGCGAGGACGCCACGATGCCGAAGCGGACCTCCTTGCCCTCCATGTTGCCGCCGGTCAGCCCCAGCGCATGGAGCGCGGTGGTGCCGCTGGATTCGGCCCAGTAGGTGACGGCGACGCCCGAGATGAACAGCACGCCCATCACGGCGAGGATCGCCCAGCCCTGGCGCTGGTTGCCGACCATGCGGCCGAATACGTTGGTCAGCGCCGCACCGATCGCGAAGATCGAGATCATCTGCACGAAATTCGACAGCGCGGTCGGGTTCTCGAACGGATGGGCGGCGTTGGCATTGAAAAAGCCGCCGCCATTGGTGCCGAGCATTTTGATGGCGACCTGGGAAGCAACGGGCCCCACCGCGATGGTCTGCTTGGCTCCCTCCAGCGTCGTTGCATCCACGTAGGCACCAAGCGTCTGCGGCATNCCCTGTGAGACCAGGAACAGCGTGTAGACGATGCAGATCGGCAGCAGCACATAAAGCGTGCAGCGNGTCACGTCGACCCAGAAATTGCCGATGGTGCGCATCGAGGAACGGGAGAAGCCGCGGATCAGCGCCACCGCCAGCGCAATGCCGGTCGCCGCCGACAGGAANTTCTGGTGCGTCAGCCCCAGCATCTGCACCAGATAGGACAGCGTGCTTTCGCCGCCGTAGTTCTGCCAGTTGGTATTGGTGATGAAGCTGATCGCGGTGTTGAAGGAAAGGTCCTCTGCCACGGCCGATTGCCCCGCCGGGTTGAACGGCAGCATCGCCTGCAGCCGCATCAGGCCATAGATGATCAGGAAGCCGCCGACGTGGAACAGCAGCATNGCGACCGTNTAGGTCAGCCAGTGCTGCTCGCGCCTCTCGTCGACGCCGCCGATCCGGTAAAGCACGATCTCGACCGGCCNNAGCACCGGNGAAAGCAACGTGCGCTCGCCGTTGAAGACGCGGGTCATGTACCAGCCGAGCGGTTTGACCAGCGCGACGATGATGACGCAGTACAGAATGATTTGAATCCAGCCGATGGCGGTCATGGTGGGTTGCCCTCAGGGTTAGCGCGTGATGTGGCCGGCGGTCAGAAACGTTCGGGCCGCAGCAGGGCGTAGGTCAGATAGAACAGCAGGCCCGCCGAGACGATGGCGGCGAGCGAATAATCGAAGATCATGACGTTGCTCCCTCTTAAAGCCGTTCGCAGGCGTAGGCGTAGCCGATGCCTGCGACGAAGAAGCCGAGGCCGAGGGCCAGCATGACGATGTCCAGCATGAGATGCTCCTTGTCGCGCGTGTCGCCACAGGTTCCGCGCGTTCCGGAAAGGCGGGTTGCGATGGAACAATCGGCCGATCGAACGCGCTTTCCGGCCTCGCCTGTCCGTGGCCGTGAAGTGCCACCTGGCGCATAGGTTTTCGATGCGACCCCGCGGGCAATGTTATAGGAATCTCATAAAAGCACGGCGCCCGACCGCGACTGTTGGCGCCGGCCATCGATCTTCTGCATTGCAGAATAATCCGTCGCTCAACCGTCCTTTATAACGGCTTTATTTTTCTGATCATCGCACCACCTCGTTTTCAAACAGGGTCTTGCCCACTCTTTGTAGATGCGGTCGCGGCCGCATCTTTGGTGAGAAGAGACCATGACGCTGCTTTCAAAACACCGTGATGCCGCCGGGCTCGACGATCGGCTGCACGACGCCGACGCCGTGACGGCAAAACTCCTGTCGGACGTTATCGGCGAAACCTGGCGCCGCCCGACCGCGAAGACGGCGAGGATCGAACGATTGATCGGGACTGGCGCCTGGACCGATGCGGCGCTGGCGCTGATCGAGCTGGAGCTGCCGCAATGGCAGGTTCGCCGCATCGTCTATGACGGGGGCGAATGGCATTGCGCGCTGTCGCGCCAGCGCGAGCTTCCCGACTGGCTCGATCAGTCGGTTGAGGTCCATCACCAGGATCTGGCGCTGGCGCTCTTGAGCGCGTTCGTCGACGCAAGGCGCAGCGCCACGCCGCGAAGCCGGACCAGTGTCCCGCCGGTGCGGCGCAACGCGGACCTGCAGGGCATTCCGGTCTGCTGCGATAATTTCGCGTGAGCGCCGCCAACCAGCCGACGCCGGAGTTTTGACACTTGTCACAGTTTCCGAATCTGTCGCGAGAGCTGCGGTCGACCCAGGTGATCGTGCGCTTTGTCCTGCGCACGGGTATTCTGGTCATTTTCGCNGCGTTCGGCAGCATCGGCTTCGGCCGAAGCCTCGNCACCCTGCTGTGGATGTCTACTCTGCTCAGCNTCGTGATCGGCTCCGTCAAGCGCGAGCCCCCGTTCGGCATCGTNCTCAATCACTGGGATGAAGCGCTCGCCTACGCCGCCTTGTGCTGCGTGGTCCCGATTTGACACAACGCCCGCAATCCTATGCGGCNCTTATTAGATCGGCGCCCTGGCTGCCTCGAATTCATACCCGGCCGGGAAGATATTGCGGGCATGAGCAAATTTCTGCTCGCCCATCAAAGGAATACCAACGTGAAGCTCGTCGAACCTCCCTCGTGCAGTCCGGCATCCAGCATCGTCTTCATCGGCAAGAACAGCCGCGGCCAATGGGTCGCCCGGGAACAGCACGGCCTCTATGGCGGCCTGTTCGTCAGCCGCGCGCAGGCGGTCAAATATGCGCTGTTCGAGAACGGCCATCACCTCGAGACCATCGTCGAACTGCCGCGCGAGATCGAACTCGAGATCGGCGGCAAGCCTGCCTTCGGCGCCGCCGGCGCCCGGCGCGCCGCATGACGGTCGGGCCAGCCGACACGGAGGAGAGAAAGATGGATTCGTCGCATTCTGTCTCCAGCCGGGAGCAGGTCGTCGATACCATGATCGAGCTCACGCGCTTGTCCAAACTGCATCGCGCCATCGTCGCCGGCAGCGACAGTCTGGAAATCTACTTCGCGTTGCGCCGGCGCGGTTTTTTCGGCGTCGTCACCGCTGCAACCTGCCGCATTCCCAGGCGACAGCACGCGGTCGGCCTGATAGCCGATCGGAATTCGCCGGCGGAGATTGAGGCGGCGCTCGCCGGGATATCCCCATTCCTCAGCGCCAACGCAGCCATTGCCGTCCTGATCGAGTCCCGTGAAAGCGGGGTCTCCCTGAAAATCCGCACCAGGCTGGAGCAAATGGGCTTTCGGATCGAGGCCGGCGTGAGATGCCAGCAGGGACTCGTGCTTTCCGCCTATCGGCACGGCTTTGCGCAGCTGGAAAACGCGGCGTGAGATGCAATGACAGCGCTTGCGCATTCCGCCATTTGGCTCGCCGGCACCATTGCCGATCTTCCCACGCCGTTCGATGCAGCGGGCAATCCTGATCTCGTGGCCTTCGCAAGACTTTGCGAGCGCCAGATCGACGCCGGTGTCCCGGCGATCGTGGTCGGCGAGACCGCCGGCGAAGCCTCGACGCTGACGCCGGCCGAGCACGACAGCCTGGTCCGCGCCGCCGTCGGAATCGCGCGCGGCCGGATCCGCGTCATTGCCGGCGCCGGATCGAATTCGACCAGCCAGGCGATCGAACTGACCCGTCACGCGGAACTCGCCGGGGCGGACGCGGTGCTTTCGGTCGTGCCTTATTACAACAAGCCGATGCAGGCCGGCATCGAAGCGCATTTTCAGGCGATCGCCGCCTCGACCACGCTCCCCATCATCCTGCACGACATTCCCTCGCGGACGATGCGGGAACTGGCCGACGACACGCTGGCGCGGCTGGCGCAATCGAGCCAGTTCATCGGCCTGAGGGACGGGACCGGCGATATCACCCGGCCGATGCGCTTGCGGTCGCGGCTCTCACCAGCGTTCCGGCTATTGTCCGGCGACGACGCAACCGCGCTCGCTTTCATCGCCAACGGCGGTGACGGCAGCATCTCGCTGATTTCGAATGTCGCGCCGGATCTGTGTCAGGCGATCTTTTCGAACTGCCGGCAGGGACGGCTGCAGACCGCGCGCTATCTGCAAACCCGGCTGGCGCCGCTGACGGCGGCGCTTGCGAAAGAGAGTCCGGCGGCCCTGAAATATGCCCTCAGCCTGCTCGGCTTCATGTCGCCGAACACCCGCCTGCCGATCGTCGAACTGGACGAGGCCGCGCAGGCCGAAGTCGCCAGCGCGATCAGAGCCATCGGCGACGAGGATCTGGCCTGCCCGGTCGAAAGTTGCCACGGCCGCCGTCTGCAACGGGATTCAGCCGCCAAATTGTAAGGGCTGGTCGGGTATCGCGCCGGGCGATCGATGCGTCCGCTCACCTGCCGCCGGGGGAGGCGTGATCGCGAAAATGCTTCTCGCGCCATTTCGGTCCGGGCCCGCGCATATAATGATCTTCCGGCCGGTATCGCCGACCATGCCCGTCCCAGGACGGGCCGAGAAAGGTCGCGACGGCGCCAATGGCGTTGCGGAGACGCGAAACCAGAACGGATGCAGTGGACGAGAGCTGTCCCATGTGATCCTCCACGCCAAAGGCTAATCGTCGCCCCATCGGACGGGCCGAATGCCGCGAAGCTCGAGTTCGCGCTCCATGCGGCGCAGCTTCGCATTGGCGATCGCTTCGATCGTGCTTCTGAAATAGAAGCTGACCCGCCGCAGCGCCGAACGCGAACGGACGCCTGCGCGCCTTCCTGGCGTCCGGCCAAACCGGTAGCCGGTCGGTGCATCGCCGTGGGCGAGATCGTGAGCCATCTCAAAACTCCAATGTCCGCTCGCGATGCGAGCATGGGCATCGAAGATGCGCNGGACGGCATAGGAAATCGAGACGGCCGCGCACGCGCTCTCATAGCCGCGCCATAAATGCCTTGGCATGCGTCGGAGCGGTTCATTCCGGCTCNAGCCGNTTATATTTTTCCTATACGACGCAATGGGCGTCCGTCTCGCTTTCCTACGGCANTATCGGCACATCATGTGCGCCGATCGGTGTTTGCCCGCGGCNGTNCCGGGCAAAGCCATCGCCAANGATGAATGCGTCATGATCGCCGTGCAGCTTTCCAGCCTCGTTCCGTCCACGCCGATAAACTCGGCTGCTACGACCGTACCCTCCGACCGGCCGGCGACCGTCGCTTCGCAATTTCAGCGGCTCGATCCCGACATCTTCAACGCGGCAATTCCGGCGTTTTTCATCGGCCGCAACAGCGACGGCTTTTGGGTAGCCCGTGACGTCAGCGGCCAAATGGGCGGAATTTTCCTGCTTGAGAACTCCGCGGTGTCATTTGCGAAACGCAATAGCCAGCCGGCGGGGTGTGCAACGATCTATCCGTCCGAGCGGTTCGAGCTCGACCTCGAAAACAAGGGCAATCCCTTGGTCGCGCAGCTTGCACCGTTGATGCGCCTTGCGAGCCGTCCCTGGCGGCGAACGGCCGCCCTGATCGGAAAAATGACGGCGGCGATAAAGCGCCGATTTTAGGATTTTTATCACCTTTTTGCCGAAGCGCCGCGGCGCCGCGACCGGCGGCCCGTCCCTGCGCCCCAGCGAACCCGCGTCAAGGATATGTGGCATGACCATGCCGACCCACCCCCGCGGCCCGTCCGATCGGGCCGCCCATTCAGCGGCAAGCGGGACCCCGGCCGGAGCCGGTGTGACGGCCGTCTATCTGGCGAAGGCCAAACGTGTCTTGATGCCGGTGCTGATGGCGCTGGCGGGGGTGGCCGCCGTCACCGCCATCATGGCGCTGAAGATCGCCATCTATCTTCCGCGCTTGATTCACCATTGACGCGCGCCGAGCGCCGGGTCGGGCTCATTCCGGAGGGCTCCGGCCGGACCCGGCGCCCAAGGGATTACTGATAAGGGATTACTGAATTCCCTGAAGTGCTTGCCTTGGCCTCGCCTTGGCCTCTCGGCTCGACCTAAGGACGGCTTCCTCCTCCCTGTCGGGAACTGCTATTAGTCCTTACGTTCCGCTTGCAAGGATGTTTTGCCTCGCCGAGGACGCCTGGGAGAGATGAACTTGAGCAGCGCAGACATATCCACCGTACTGAACCGGATTCTCGACGCCGCGGCCGATAACCTCAGGATCGCAAAGATCCTGGTTCAGATGGGTCTGGACCCCGACAACATCACCTACGACGCCATTTTCAACCGCCTGCTGGAAATCTTCCTGCACAACATCACGCTTGCCAACATGTTCGCCCTGATCGGCGCGGTCTTCTTCGTCGCCACCCTGCTGACGCAGACCATGGTGCCGCTGCGGGTCGCGAACATGATCGGTTGTGCATTCTTCGCCTGCTTCGGCTTGCTCACCGGAGCTGTCACGACCTTCCTCCTGTATCTCCTGATGGTTCCCATCAATGCGTATCGCCTCCGTCAAATGCTCGTTCTCGTGAAGAAGGCCCGCAGCGCAACGCAGGGCGATACGTCGCTGGAATGGCTGAAGCCGTTCATGACCGAGCGCAAATATCGCAAGGGCGATATTTTGATGAAAAAGGGCGATGCCGCCAACGAGATGCTGCTCACCGTCACCGGAAAATTCCTGGTGAAGGAAATCAGCGTCGAGCTTCCGCCGGGACGCCTGATGGGCGAATTCGGCTTNCTNACGCCCGACAACCGGCGAACGGCGACGATCGAGTGCATCGAGGACGGCCATGTCCTGACCATCACCTANGAAAAGCTGCTGGAGATCTACTTCCAGAACCCGCAATTCGGCTATTACTTCCTGATCCTGACCAGCCAGCGCCTGCTGGAGAACATCGCGCGGCTGGAGGCCATTGTCGCGCAAAGCAAGACCGCCCAGCAGGCTGCCGCCGCAAGCGGCCCGAACTGAGCGACGCCATTCACAAATTGGCCAGGAGATCGGCCTTGACGGCGCGGATGCACGCCTCGTCGCGCCGGTAGAACGTCCACTGCTTGATGCGCTTCGGCACCACCAGCCCGGCCTGCACCAGCACCCGCATGTGCTCGCTCAGGGTGGCCTGGGTAATTCCCAGCTTTTCGGCCAGCAGCAGCGCGCAGACGCCGTCGTCAACCAGATCGCCGTCGACCTGCGGCGCGAAATGCGCGCGCGGATCCTTGAGCCAGTCGAGGATCAGCAGCCGCCGTCCATTGGCGAGCGCCTTGATGGTGTCGGTTGTCTTCACTTCGTTAATTTGCTAATTTACTAAGTATAAGTCAATCCCGCCGGAGCGTCCGCCGATGCCGCTGCTGGACACAGCGATCACGCCCGATCGCATTGCCGAAACCGAGCGGTTGATCAGGCCGCATGTCCGCCATACGCCGGTGCTCCGCGCCGACCTGGCGGAATTCGGCGGCGAGCCGAAGCCGGTCGCGCTGAAGCTCGAATGCCTGCAGCATTCGGGCTCGTTCAAGGCGCGCGGCGCATTCGCAAACCTCCTGACACGGCCGATTCCGGCATCCGGCGTGGTCGCGGCATCCGGCGGCAATCACGGCGCGGCGGTGGCCTATGCGGCGATGCGGCTCGGCGTACCCGCAACCATCTTCCTGCCCAATGTCACGTCGCCCTCGAAGGTCGAACGCATCAGGGGCTATGCGGCCAACCTGGTGGTAGCCGGCGAGCGCTATGCCGACGCGCTGGCGGCGAGCGAAGAGTTCGGCAGGGAAAGCGACGCGCTTGCCGTGCACGCCTTCGACCGGCCCGAGACCCTGCTGGGACAGGGCACCGTCGGCTGCGAGATCGACGCCGACCTGCGGGACATCGACACGCTGCTGGTCGCGGTGGGCGGCGGCGGATTGATCGGCGGCATCGCCGCCTGGTTTCGCGGCCGTGTCAAGGTCGTCGCGGTCGAACCCGAGGGCTCCCCGACGCTGTGGCGCGCGCTGGCCGCGGGCGAGCCGGTCGATGCGGAGACCGAGGGCATCGCTGCGGATTCGCTGGCGCCGAAGCGGGTCGGAAAGATCATGTTTCCGATCGCGCAGGCCTTCGTCGAGCGTGTGGTGCTGGTCTCCGACGACGACATCCGCGCGGCGCAAGCCGCGCTGTGGGACAAGGTTCGCGTCGTCACCGAGCCCGGCGGTGCTGCCGCCTTCGGCGCGCTGCTGTCGGGCAAATACGCGCCGACGCCGGACGAGCGCGTGGCGGTACTGGTCTGCGGCGCGAATACGACCGCGGTCCGGTTCGACTGATCGCGGGCGTCGCTCACTCCGCCGCGGTGCGAACCTCGGCGCACTCGGCCTTGAAGGCCATCGGGCTTGAATCACGTCCAGACCGACAGACATGACGCGGACATGCCAAAATCGACGCGAATGACTCAAAGCGGTCATTCGACCCGAGGGCAATGCTCAGGTTCAGGAGTTGTTCTCGATTTCAGGTCTAGGAAATCGCAGTGGCCTACTTTGAAATTGGAACCTATGCGCACTTTTTACTTGACCTGCGCCCACCCTGCTGGGGGAATGCTTCATCCCGCTCATTGGCATAGCTGCCATTGCTCTTTCATGATCACTATATGGAACGCGCCTATTTCGGATAGCTGAGCAACTTTGAACAGACGATCGCAATGCGTCTGTGCTGTTTGAAGACCGGGATAGAAGGAACCGGAGGGCGGCGATGCGGCACTCAATGGACTGAGTCGGCGGCATGTCCGAAACCGAATGGATGGAGAAAGCATTTGACCCGTATATTGTTTGTCGGCCAGAAGCCCGAAACCGTGGACTTCTCCGATCCCGCCCTGCCACCAGGCTTCGATGCCGAGAAGATTAACGCCGGCATTGCCGTCGCCGTTGCGAAGATCGGAGAACGCGGATGGCAAGGCGA
>JGI12635J15846_10005057_pt1 | contig 11399 bp, 7 predicted proteins | sample BlaSpr_A8_OM2_M2_FD_15846 | JGI IMG/M metagenome (IMG submission 15846) | reverse complement strand
GTCACTGAATTGCTGCTGTCGATCACCAGTCCCAGCCGCAACGGCAACTGCGCCTCGTTGCGAAACGCGACAATATTTTCCGGCGCTCGATTGTTGTCGTGAATCTCGACGTCCGACGCGCCAAGATCAGTCACGGCTTTGCCATGATCGGTCGCCGCAAAAAATATCGCCACCTCATCGACCGCAACTCGCAGCGTTGCCGCCGGTACGTCGGGCGCCCGGCCGGGTGAACGACCCGCCGACACGACAGGCGCAACAGGCGCCGATCCCGCAGTCGCGGTGTCTGACGCCGGCGTCAGCGCGCCGCCCGCGCAGTGAACGCAACTAGCATCCGGCTCGGCTTCTGCCTCGGCAATTTGATTCTCTTCCTTCTTGTCCTGCATCGCCTGCCGAATGCGCTGGAACGTCTCTTCTGCGGTCGGACCATGAAACGACACATCCGCCACCGCCGCAGGCTCCGTCAACATCGGCTCCGTGAACGTGTTCGACGCGATGAGCCGCCCAGCCTCCTCATCCTTGATCTGTTGCAGCATCTTCCGATATTCGCCCACCGACGGCGACTTTGGCGACTCCGCCAGCAGCGTTTCCATCTCGCTTTGCGCCCCCGCGAGATTGCCTTGCGCCTCCATTGCGCCAGCCGCAAAGTAGTGCACCACCGCCGCGCCTGCATGCTTGCGCTCATGGATCTGCTTCACACCGCTCACCACGGCGGGGTAATCCTGATTCGCAAACTCCGCATAGGTCAGCGCCGTCAGGAGTGATAAATCCATCGGCGCGATTGCCGCCGCCTTCTTCAGCGAACCCTCTGCATCGCCATACTCTTGCATCGCGAGCTGCGCGCACCCCAGATTGAGATACGAATTCGGCAGATGATCGTCCAACGTGATAGCACGGCTAAAATGCTCGACAGCCTGCTCGGTATTCCCCTGGTTCAGAAACGCCGTCCCTAGCGCATTGTGCGCCGCCACGAAACTCGGATAAATATCGAGCGACTTCGTCAGGTGGGCGATCGCGCCTTGCGAATCCCTCTTCATCAATAGCTGATAGCCCTTTGCGTACTCGTGCTGTGCTTTCGCGGGCGCCTTCAAATCCAGCTTTGAGACCGACCCGCTCGGCGCTTGTAGTGGAGAGTTCGCTCCGCCGCCCTGGCTGTTGATCAAGAAAAGATTCCCGTCGATTTGCGATGAGCTGATCGCATCGATACTCGTCGCGATTCCGAATTTGCTGGAATTGTTGGAACCCGGTGTGGAAAAGACCTGCCCGCTGACCGGACGAGCGCAAAGCGCCGTCAGGCAGAGAGAAACGGCGAGAAACACCCACGGTCGCCGACGCAGCATATAGCCGCCTTTCTAAATGGCCCAGAGAGGAGGAGGACAGACCAAACCCAGGGCCCGATTATAGGTTCTAGCTGCCCAACAGGGAATTGAAATTTGTGATACCGAAGCGGTCACGCGGCTTCGCAGCCGCATATCCCGCTTTGACGCGCTGTTTCTACATTCGCCGCTCTGCTGAACGCTTCCCCCAGCACTCGCGCCGCGTCTGATAAAATTCATCAAATGAGCTTCCGCGTCCCCCGCGCTCTGTTCATCGCGCTTTCTTGTGCCGCCGCGCTTTTCCCGTCGTGCGTCTGGGCGCAGAACGCGCAACGCTCAGCGAGCTCCCAACAAGGCATCTATCTCGTTTTTCCGTTTGAAAATAACGGTTCATCGCCGCGCCTCGATTGGCTCGGCGAGGGCCTCGAAGAACTCACCATTCAATATCTGTCGGATGCCGGTGAACAGGTGTATTCCCACGCCGGTCGCGCCGGTGAACTCGAGCGTTACGGCTTGCCGACCTCGGCCAAGCTCTCTCGCGCCACAATGCTGCGCATTGCCCAGGATCTCGACGCGGACTATGTCATCTTCGGCTCCTTCACTTCGGACGGCACAAATTTAACCGTCGAATCGCATCTCCTTCGCGTCGACCCGCCTGCCCTCGTCGCGCCCGTCAGCGAAACCGGCCCGCTCACCTCGCTGATGGACATGCAAACGAAGGTCGTCTGGCACACCCTCGTCGCCAACGACAAATCCTACCCGCTCGCTCTCGCCGATTTTTCGAAGTCTCTCCGCCCCCTTCGCCTCGATGCCTTCGAGCATTTCGTTCGCGGCATCCTCGCCAACGACGACGAGCCTCGCCTTCGCGAACTCCGCGAAGCAGCCCGCCTCGATCCGAACTGGCCCGATCCCGCTTTCGCGTTGGGCGAAACCTACGCTGGCAAGGGAGATTGCGATTCCGCGTTGCCGTGGTTCGGTCGCATTCCCAAGACGAACCCCCACTACATCGAATCCAATTTCGCCATCGGAGTATGCCGATTGAAACTCAACCAGCCCGACAAAGCGGAGCAAGTCTTTGTCGCGCTACAGGATTCCATTCACGGCAACGAGGCGCCTGGCGCTACCCGATCGGTTTCCGGAGGCGATCTTCCTGAGATTCTCAATAACCTTGGTCTCGCTCTCGCGCGCGAAGGCAAAACGTCCGACGCCCAGGGCGACTTTAAACACGCCGTCGAGCTCGATCCCGACGAAGATGACTATCCCTTTAACCTCGGCTTGCTTGAGTTTCGCGCCAACGATTTCAGTGCGGCCGCTGCTGCGTTTCACGAGGCCGTGCAGCGTGAACCCGACAACGCCGAAGATCGCGCTCTACTGATCCAGTCGCTCGATAAGGCAGGAAAGAAAGCCGAAGCCGACGAAGAGCGCAACGCTGTCGCCGAAGCGCTCGGTCCGAACGCGCTCCCAACCATTCACGTCGATCCAAAGAGCGATGCCCAATCGCACCTCGACCGCGTTAAAACCGATCTCGATGTCACCGCCCTCCGTCTCGAAGTCCTATCCTCCGGAACTCCGCCACCGGTTTCGGCCAATGGCGAAAGCGCCTCGGCAACAGCCCACATTCGCCAGGGCCGTCAGGAACTCGCGGGCAGCCGCCTCGAGTTGGCCGAAGCACAATTCCGCGCCGCCCTTGCCACCGATCCGAACAACGCCGCCGCGCACCTCGGCCTCGCCGAAGTCGATCGCCGCCGCTACAAATTCGACGATGCCATCACCGAACTCCAGGCCTCGCTCAAAAGCCGTGATTCCGCCGTCGTCCGCACCACGCTAGCCCACGTCTACATGGACCAAAAGAAATTCGCCCTCGCCCGCGCCGAAGCTCAAAAAGCCCTCGCCCTCGCCCCCAACTACACCGAAGCCAAACAACTCCTCGACCACCTCCAAAACCAAAAATCTCCCACCGGCTCCCCCCAATCCCAGTAAGGAAACACGACGCGCGTCGCGCAGCCGTCACGCCGTCGTCGGCAACCACATCGTCAACAACTCAAGCCGCTGTCACCCTGAATATCGACTCAAGTCGCTGCCATCCTGAGCAGCGCCTAAAGGCCCTGCCATCCTGAGCCGTCCGAAGGAGGGCGAAGGATCTCAACCGATCCCAACCTCCAACCAAAACCACAAAGGTCGGGTTTTGGGTGCCGCACCCTCAGCTTTCAGAGGGTGCGGGTTTAGACCCAGCCCCACCCACACCAACCCCGCCAACCACCCTGAAGCCGCGATCGTTTCTCAGATCGCGGGGTTTACACGCAGCCTCGCCGACACTGAAACGACATGCACGACCATGTACGGGCGCAGCATTGCTGCGCCCCAGGCCCGCACGATCACTGCGTCTTGACGCCCACCGATCCACCACAAATCCCGCCACTCGTAGTAATCTATCCCCGTACAGCCTTTTCCCGCATGCGCAGAACCACCCGCATTCGAACTCGTCCGCGTCTCCAGCATTGGGCCGGACCTCGTCTGGTCATCGTTATCGCGTGTGCCCTGATCGCCGCTTTCTCTTTCCTTCCTTCGTTATCGCACGCCGACAAACCTCAGCCCGGCCAACAATCCATCCTCCACCTAAAAATCGACGCCGAAATCGAACCCATCCTCGCCACGTACCTCGACGAAGGCATTGACGAAGCCGCGCGCCGCAACGCCTCGCTGATCCTCATCACCATGGACACACCCGGCGGCCTGAGCAGTTCGATGGAAAACATCGTCCAGCACATTCTCAATTCCAAAGTGCCCGTCGCCGTCTACGTTTCGCCCACTGGCTCGCGCGCCGCAAGCGCCGGCTTCTACATCCTGCTTTCCGCCGACGTCGCCGCGATGGCCCCCGGCACGCACACCGGCGCCGCATCTCCGGTAATGATCGTCGGTGGCTACGCCATGGCCATCGACGAAACGATGCGCAAAAAGATCAACAACGACGCGCTCGCATTCCTCCGCAGCTACGCCGACAAGCGCAATCGCAACCCGGTTCTCGCCGCTACCGCCATCACCGACGCCAAAGCCTTCACCGAAAAAGAAGCGCTCGACGGCAAAATGATCGACGTCGTTGCGAGCTCCGAAGACGATCTTCTGCGCCAACTGAACGGCCGCGAAATCACGCGCTTCGACGGCACCAAGGTCACGCTCGCGTTGTCGAATCCTTCGCGCACCGATTTCGAACTCTCGCCCCGCCAAAAATTCCTCTCCCGCATCGTCGCGCCCGACATGTTTTTCTTCCTTTTAATCGTCGGCGTCCTCGGCCTCTACACCGAGTTCACGCACCCAGGCATGATCGCCCCAGGGGTGGCTGGTGGAATTTGTCTCGTCCTCGCGCTCTACGCGATGCAGATCCTGCCGGTAAACATCGCCGGAATCTTTCTGATCCTTCTGGCCATCGCGCTATTCGTTCTGGAAGCGAAATTCACGAGTCACGGTGTGCTCGCTGTCGGCGGCATTGTCTCAATGCTCCTCGGCGCGCTATTCCTGATTCGTTCGCCTTTCACCGCGGGCGGGGTGAGTCTCACCACGGCGGTTGCGGTGACGCTACCGTTTGCAGTCCTGACAATCGTCTTGATGCGTCTGGTTCTTCGTTCACGCAAGTGGAAGCAAGCAACCGGCCGCGAAGAAATGATCGGCGCCGAAGGCATCGTCATCCAGCCCGTTAGCAATGAAAACGACGGAATGATCCGCATCCACGGCGAACTCTGGCGCGCCACATCGACGCAGCCCGTCGCCGAAGGCAAATCCGTCCGCGTCCTGAAAATCGACGGCCTCAAACTTTACGTCGAGCCACTCGATTCACCGGCCTCAGCCATGTAGAAAAATTTAACGACGGCAAGTGTAGGGGTGCAGCACTGCTGCGCCCCAGCCCGGCAACATCGAGAAATTCGGCCCGGTTCGGGATTTCTGTTCGCAACAAAGTTTGTAGGCAAAGAAAACCGCCTACCGCACGATTTTCTGAGGAGGCTTCATGTTCGAGTTCAGCGTCGGCACGATGGTCATCATCGTCTTCGTTTTGATCTGGTTCTGGAATTCGATCTACATCATTAAGGAGTGGGAGCGCGGCGTCGTCCTGCGTCTCGGCCGGCTTCTTCCCGAAGCCAAAGGCGCCGGCGTGCGTCTGGTCTTCTGGCCGATCGAAACCCTGACGCGGATCAGTATGAGAATCGAAACGCTCGACGTCCCGCCGCAAGACATCATCACGCGCGACAACGTGTCCGTGAAAGTGAACGCGGTGTGCTACTTCCGCGTCGTTGAGGCCAACCTTGCCGTCTCGCAGGTACAAAACTTTACCTACGCGACATCACAGCTTGCCCAAACTACGATCCGCAGCGTCGTCGGCCAGTTCGAGCTCGACGAAATCCTGTCGCAGCGCGACAAAGTCAACGCCAAGCTGCAGATCATTCTGGACACGCAAACAGAACCTTGGGGCATCAAGGTCACAAACGTGGAAGTGAAACAGGTCGACATCCCCGAACAAATGCAGCGCGCCATCGCCAAGCAAGCCGAAGCCGAACGCGAACGCCGCGCCAAGGTGATTCACGCCGACGGCGAGTTCGAAGCATCGCAAAAACTTGCCGACGCCGCCAAGGTTCTCGAGACGCAGCCAACAGCGATTCAACTTCGTTATCTCCAGACGTTAACCGAGATAGGTGTCGAGAAGAACACAACGATTGTGTTTCCGCTCCCCATCGATATCATTAACAATTGGATGCAATCGTTCGGAGGTTCACGAAAGTAAAAATGGCGATGCGAGGAAATCGCGGCGGCGGGGGAGACCGCGTGCTGGAGAGCCGGCACGTCATCGGCTTGTTCCTGCTCATGCTGGTCTTCAGCGGCGTTTTCTTCTCGCTCGGCTACGTGATGGGCCGCAATCAATACGACGGCCAGGTGCGCGCCGAAAGCACGCCGCGCGCGACTCCCGATCCAGTTGCTTCGGCTAGAAACGATCTCCCTGCGCGCCGCTCAAAGAATTCGCAATCCTCTACAAATTCGGTAAATTCGGCGAACGCGGCGAATTCTTCCAACTCGGCGAATTCAGGAAGCGCGGCGAACTCAGCCAACTCCGGCTGGGGCTCGGTTTCTTCCTCGCCTTCCACTGCCACAAATTCTCGTGAATCCGCTCCCGCTCCGAACGCAACTCCCGACGAGAGCGCAACACCGAGCTCCGATTGGAATTTCTACAGCGCGTCAAAGAATCCGCCGGACGATCGCTTGAAGCCGGCAACCGTCGATCCGTCGAATCCGGCAATGTCGCCGACTGCTGCGGCAGGGAAGACTCTGAAACCGACTCCCGTTTCCACCAAGGCAACCGCAGTGACCGCGGGTTCGCCGTTTCCCGCGGGGACGTATGTTCTCCAGGTTGCGGCGATGCGGCAGAGCGTCGATGCGTCCGCGGTGGCGACGAGCCTTCGCGCGAAGCACTTTCCCGCAACCGTCGTCAATCCTTCGACCGATAAGTATTACCATGTCGTTGTTGGCCCGTATCACGACGTGAAGTCGGCCGACGCCGCGAAGAAGGGCCTCGAGAGCGCTGGATTCAAGGCCATCGTGAAGCACTGATGTCGCGAGCATTCGCGAGTTTCTTCCGTTCGCCCGCTGGAACGCCCACCCCTGATTCGTTCCGCTTCGTGTTCGCGGCGCTTTCCGGCGCGGCGCTTTCGTTCTCGTTCACCGGTTTGTACCTCAGCATCTATTCCTACGTATGCATCGGGATTCTGCTGATCGTTCTCTTCGGAGCGCGGCCGCGCGTTGCGTTTCTCTGCGGCGGATTGCACATGCTGTTTTTCATCATCACGTCAGTGCCGTGGATCGCTGACGTGCTGAGCGAGCATGGAGGTGTTCCGAAGATTGCCGGTTGGGGATTGCTCGTTCTCATCGGTTTGTATCTTGGTTTGTTATGTGGCGGATTCGCGTGGTGTGTGAATCGCTTGGCGCAGCGCAGCATTTTGCTCGCTTGCGTCGGAGCGCCGTTTCTATGGGTCACGCTCGAGTTTGTTCGCGAGCATTTCCCGGAAATTAGCTTTCCGTGGGGACTGCTCGGCTATCCCGCATCGTCCAATCTCGGTCTGTTGCAAATCACGACGCTCACCGGGATTTACGGTCTTTCTTTTTTCGCCTGCGCGATCAACGCGATTTTTGCCTGGTGCGATGCGGCTACGGAGACTCCGGTGCGCACGCGCGTGACTGTTCTTGTGTCCACGCTCGTGTTTCTGATCGCTGTCGTTCTGATTGCTCCGCGTTTCGTGCCCTATATTCATGCGAATCACTACGCGCGCGCGGTGCAGCTCAATTTCCCGGAAGTGAACGACTATCCCGCGACGTGGTATCAGCAGCACGAAGAAGATCTGCAAGACATCGAGCATCTCAGCCTCGAACCGTCGGACAAACATCCAGACCTGCTGATTTGGCCCGAAACTCCAGCTCCGTTTTCCTTCGAGGACGCGCGCTTCCTCAATCGCGCGAGCCAGCTCGGCACGAAATTCGGGCATCCGTTTCTTGCCGGGTCGATCGAGTGGCGGCCGCTGCCACCCACCGGCCAGACCCAGACCGGTCAATACGCGCTCGGCCACACGTTGGTGCCGTACAACAGCGCGGTGCTGGTGGAGCAAGGTCGGCCGGTTTTCATTTACGACAAGATTCATCTCGTCCCGTTCGGCGAGTAGTACGAGCCCTTTCCGCTCATTCACCGCGTTGTAAAAAGCGTGTCCAGCGAGATCGGCGGCTTCGCGAAGGGAAGCAAGTTCGGCGTCGCCCATCTGCCTGCCGGCTACAACTTCTCCGCGTTCATCTGCTACGAGGCGATTTATCCCGGCGAGATTCGCCACTTTGCCGCCGAGGGCGCGCAGATGTTCATCAATATTTCCAACGACGGATGGTTCGACCACTCAGCCGCCGCGGAGCAGCATTTGCGGATGGCGCGCGTTCGCGCCGTCGAAAATCGCCGCTGGATGCTGCGCGTGACCAACAGCGGCATCACCGCGTCGGTCGATCCGTATGGGCGCATTTTTGCGCCGGTGCCGCAGGGCGTTCGCGCGGCGGTCGATCTGCCATACGATTTCCGTACCGACGAAACTGCCTACACGCGGTACGGCGACTGGTTCGCTTGGCTGTGTGTCCTCGTTTCCGCTATTCTAATGGCCTCAACTTTCCGGAAAGGAAATACCGCGGGCGAGGAAATTGCGATTCCAGTGGGCCTTGAACCGACACTGGCTGCTCCGATTGCAACTGCTTAGAAACCTTCGCTCTGCTTGCCGACATGATTCTTGAAGATCTTCAGTATCGCTACGAAAATTTAAAGCCTCGCATCGCCCTCGTTCGGAGTTTTCTTTGACGCCGCGCAACACCGTGAAAAGCTGACCGCGCTCGAAGCCAAAGTTTCCGAACCCAATTTCTGGAGCGATCAGGACGCCGCTCAGGCCGTGCTGCGCGACCGCAAGCGCTCCGAGGACCAGATCAACGCCGATGCGAAATTGACCACCATCGCGGGCGACATCGACACTTACATTTTGCTCGCTGCCGAAGAGACGAACGCTGCGCAGCGTGCCGATCTGCTCAAGGATCTGGATCGCGAGCTGACCAACGCGGAAACGTTTGTCTCCGAGCAGGAGACGCGCACGCTGCTCTCGGGCGAGACCGACCACCTCAACGCGATCATGACCATCAAGCCCGGCGCGGGCGGCACCGAGTCGCAGGACTGGGCTTCGATCCTGTTGCGCATGTATCTCCGCTGGGCAGAGCGCAAGGGAATGAACGCCGTCGTGCTCGACGAAACGGCCGGCGACGAAGCCGGCATCAAGAACGCGACGATTCAATTGTCCGGCGAGAACGCATACGGGTTGCTGGCCGGCGAGACCGGCGTGCATCGCCTCGTGCGCATTTCTCCGTTCGACCAGGCGGCGCGGCGGCATACTTCGTTCGCGTCGGTGTTTGTGATTCCCGAAATCGACGATCGCATCGAGATCAACGTCAAGCCGGACGATTTGCGCGTCGATACCTATCGCGCGGGCGGCAAGGGCGGCCAGAACGTCAACAAGGTCGAGACCGCGGTGCGCATCACGCACATTCCGACGAATACCGTTGTCGCGTGCCAGGTCGAGCGGAGCCAGGGCAAGAACCGCGACCTCGCGATGAAGATGCTGCGCTCGAAGCTCTACGACCTGGAAATCCAAAAGCGGCAGGAGCACACCGACAAGCTCGACGAATCGAAGCTCGAAATTTCGTTCGGCAGCCAGATCCGGTCCTACGTCATGCAGCCCTATCGCCTGATCAAGGATCACCGCACAAAATTTGAAGTCGGCGATGTGGACCGCGTGCTGGATGGCGACATCGATCCGTTCATCCGCTCCTATCTGATGGCGAAGAAAACGGGCAAGGTAACGGTCACCGCCGACGAAGAAGTCTGACCAGTATTGCTTTGAGTGGAGGCACGTACATCTCGATCGCGGGCCCATCGGGCTGCGGGCTGTAGGGGCGCGGCTTCAGCCCGCCCCACCGTGGCACAGGCACTCTTGCCTGTGCTCCGCTCTGCGGTAGCGTTATCCACCCCACCCCGTCTCGTGAACCTATACCCCCTCGCGCCGTCGAGTGAGTGTTCGGTGCTTCCCGTCGAAATTTTCAAAATGTGGACTTGGGAGACTCCAAAAGGGTCGCCCTTTCCGTTGAGGGGAGACCATCACCTCATCTTGACAATCAAGAGGACTGAGGCGTACCGTTCCTCTTGATTGTCAGGAGATCGTTTCGATGCCGGAAAAGTCAGGCGAAGTCGTCCAAGGCACATTAGACATGCTCATCCTTAAAACTCTGGCCCTTGAATCCATGCATGGATATGGGATCGCCGTGCGAATCGAGCAGATGAGCAAGGGAGTTTTCAAGGTCAACGCCGGTTCGCTGTTCGTCGGCCTTCAGCGTCTGCAGCGGGCCGAACTGATCAGAAGTGAATGGAAGGAAAGCGAAAACAAGCGGCGTGCGAAGTACTACGCATTGACCGCGCTCGGCCGGAAAAGACTCGACACCGAAGCGCGTGATTGGGGACGGCAAGTCGCGGCGATCGCCAGAATTTTGGAGGCGTCATAAGCCATGCGCTTATTGCATACCATCGCCGCTGGGCTTCGGTCACTCTTGCGAAGAAAAAAAACGGAACAGGAGTTGGACGAAGAACTAGGCGCGTTCCTCGAACTGGCAGCGGAAGAAAAGATGAAGTGCGGGATGAGCCGCAAAGAAGCCCTTCGCGAAGTGCGGCTTGAGCGCGGCAACCTCGAAGTCAGCAAGGAGTTCGTTCGCTCTGGCGGCTGGGAATCCTTCGTGGAAACGTGCTGGCAAGATTTACTCTACGCTGCCCGCACGCTGCGCAAATCTCCCAGCTTCACTCTTGTCGCGGTGCTCACACTTGCCCTCGGCATCGGTGCTAACACCGCCATTTTTTCGGTCGTCTATGGCGTGTTGCTTCAGCCGCTACCATACCAGGATGCTGCAAGCTTGATTCTTTTGAATGAGACGACGCCCAGGGTTGGCACGCTCAGTGTTTCATATCCGAACTTCTTGGATTGGCGGATGCAAAGCAGCCAGTTCTCTCAAATGGCGGCGGTGTCTGATGTTGGTTTTAACTTGGCCGGAGTGAACGAGCCCGAAGCCATCAGCGGCCAGGCGGTTTCTCCGAATTTTCTTTCGCTGCTTGGAGTGAAACCGTTCCTTGGGCGCGACTTCGATCCGTCAGAGGAGAAGGCTGGTGCATCACCCGTCCTGTTGCTGAGTTATTCGCTGTGGCAGTCACATTTCGGTGCGGACCCGGGCGCGCTCGGGCGAACGATCATGCTCGATGGGCGGGGCTACGTGATTGTTGGAGTTCTGCCACCCAATTTCCGTTGGCCGGGCAAGACCGATGTTCTGGAACCGATTGGCGTCTGGGCTGGACAAAATTCCGAGGATGCTGCTCAGCGCGGCGCTCGTGGGGATTTGGTTGTGCTGGGCCGCCTCGCCCCGGTCGCGACTTTCGCGCAGGTTCGTTCGGAGATGGAAGGAATCGCCTCCCGGCTCGCCAAAGAGTATCCCGGAGCG
>JGI12635J15846_10005053_pt1 | contig 11403 bp, 8 predicted proteins | sample BlaSpr_A8_OM2_M2_FD_15846 | JGI IMG/M metagenome (IMG submission 15846) | reverse complement strand
AGTCCTAAAACTGGCGGAGGATTGAGTTATAAGATCCTGCATAACTTTACCAACACCGGGGAGGACGGATACAATCCCGCGGCTGCACTGACGCTCGATGCCAGTGGAAATCTCTATGGGACGACGGTCTACGGGGGCACCGGGCTGTGCAACAACATTTTCTCGCAGACGGGCTGCGGAACCATATTTGAGTTGAGCCCGAAGGCGGGCGAGGGCTGGACCTATAAGATCGTGCATTATTTCCGCTCGACCGCCGCGGATGGCAACTATCCCGAGGGCAGTGTGACCATCGATTCCGAGGGCAACCTCTACGGCACGACGTTCGGTGGCGGCCTCTATGGCTATGGGACAGTGTTCGAATTCAAGCCCGTTGCCGGTGGGGGATGGACCGAGTCAATCGTGCACAGTTTCAACGATGACGGCGTCGATGGGTACTATTCCGACAAGACCACTCTCGGTGGGCTTTTGTACACGGGCGCGACGCTCGCGCGTGATAGCTCGGGAAATCTCTATGGAGTGACGGACTGGGGCGGTGCGAATGATTACGGCGCTGTGTTCGAAGTTAAGCCTTCTAGCGGCGGTGGCTGGACGGAAGCGGTGGTGCACGATTTTGACTACCTGGACGGAGCGAATCCGGCGGGCGGACTCACGATGGACGGCCCTGGCAATCTCTACGGCACGACGGTGTATGGCGGGGGCCAAAACGAAGGCTCAGTGTTCGAGCTAACGCCAGGAGGGACCTAGACGTTGACCCAGTTGCATTACTTCACGTGTTGTACGGACGGAGATGCTCCCCAAGGGGGCGTGGTCTCCGACTCGTCCGGCAATCTCTATGGCACGACGACATGGGGTGGGAATGGAGACTCAGCGTGCGGCCCCCTAAGCTGCGGTGTCGTCTTCGAGTTGACGCCTTCCACAGGGGGAACGTGGACTGAGACGCTGCTGGAAAACTTTGGGGATATGGCTACTGACGGGGCCAATCCTGTCGGCGGTCTGGCGATCGATAGCGCTGGCCGCATCTATGGCACAACGTTAGACGGCGGGAGCGGAACGTGTCTGAACTACAATGACGACCCGGTGGCGACCTGCGGGACCGTGTTTGCGATCAAGCCATAGAGGGCGATTCGAGGCCCTTCGTCATTAAGAGGGTTGATGAGAACCGCTCGGCCGAGCGGTTCTCACCCAATTGGCTGTGCCCGCGAGGGGTGGCCTCCCGATACTTTGGAAGCTAGAACGTGATCCGCACGCCCAATTGTGCGGCAAAAGGAATGCCGACGGTTGTGCCTGGACCGAAGAAATCTCCCAGCGCGCCCTCGGGGATCTCAAGCTGCTTCAGGCTGGTGATGGCGGCGGTTTGGGTGCAACTCGGATTCGAGCAAATGCTGGTGACATTGGTGATGCCCTGTGCGTTGGGTTGCATCTGGAGCTGCGGCACCGGGAGTTGGGCCACGTTGACCGCGAAGTTGGCGCCGGGATTGTTGCGGTTGAACAGGTTGAAGAATTCGATGAACGGGTCGACCTGCCAGCGCTCGTTGATTTTGAAAGGACGCGTGACGCGCAGGTCTGACTGAATATAAGGCGTTCCGCGAAATTCGTCGAGGCTGGTGTACGCACCATTTACATAAATGCGGTCGGTGTTGTCGGCGTTCGTGATGGTGATGGGGCGGGCGCTCTCAAACTGATTAATGGTGCTCAACTCGAAGCCGCCGGGGAGGTGCACTGTGCCGGCCAGCACGAAGCGATGGCGAACGTCTTCGCCAGAGGGTCCGTAGTCGCCTGGTCCGAAAGCGTTCAGGAAGCCGGGATTCGGCTGATTCGGCTGTTGTGGGCAGACGCCATCCACATAGTCGAACAGTTCGCCGAGCAAGCATCCCCAGGTCTGCGCCTTGGAGAGTTGGTAGTTCGCGACCAGATTGAAGCGGCGCATGTTGCCTTGCAGGTGTAACAGCAGTCCGTTGTAGCTGGAACGGTTGTCGGACTCGAACACATTCACATTCGGCACGACAGCCTGCTGATCGGCAGCGTATTCCGTGGGAGGCTCTGATGTGGAAATGAGCGGAGTGAATAGGCTGGAGCCGCTGGTATAGGGGAAGCCGCGGTATCCGTGATTGCCCTGCTCGTGTACGTAATCGGCACTGGCCAGCCAATGCTCGTTGAACGCGTGCTGCACGCCGCCGGTGGTATGAATGGCGTAAGGCGTTTTATAAGGAGAGCCGACCAGATTGCCGGTGGCGCCTGCGCCGCCCGTCAGGCAGCCTGAACCGGAGAGCGCGTAAGTGCCCGGGCCTCCCATAAGGCCGCACGTCCCGGTGGTGAAGTTCGAGTCGTTGACCCCCTGAAACGCAGTCGCCCATCCGTTTTGTGCCAGATCGTCATAGTAGAGGCCAAAACCGGCACGAATCACCGTCTTCCCGCTGCTACCGGGTGAGTAAGCGAGCCCAAGGCGAGGCGCGACTTGCTTGCGATAGTCACTGGGTACGCTGGGCACGATTGGAATCTGCAGCGCTTGCAGCGTCACATACGCGGCGTTCTCGGCTTCGTTTCGTCCCGAACCGATGAAGAGCCCCCAGGTCGTCTGATAACGCAAGCCGTAGTTGAGGGTGAGTTGGTGCGAGACGCGCCATGAATCCTCGGCGTAGAAGGCGAGACGTTGAACGTTCTGCGAAAAGCTGCCGTCGCCGGCGGGGGTAAATTTGCAGTTAATGCCGCTGCCCGTCGGAGGTTCTGGATCACACATCGCGCTGGGAGGCGTGTAGTAAAACGGCAAAGCAGCCGTGATGCCGCCGCAATCGGGGCCGGGCGGATTGATGTAGCAATCGGGATTGGAGGGATAGGTGGTGAACTGCTCCGCCGTCGCAGCGAACGCGCCGCTGAGCACCGGTTCGTGAATGAAGTCGACTCCGAACTTGAACGCATGGTCACGCACAACGTGGCTCAGATCGTAGCGGAACTGGTATTTGTCCTGATTGCGCAAGGCGGGGAAAAGAGTGATGGGAGTGGCAAACTGATTGTCGCCGAATGTCTCGAAGCCGGAGACGGTCAGCGCTGTCACGCTGAAGGGAAACTGTATGGCGAAGCCGAGGTCCGAATTCCGCGTCTGCGTCAGATGCAACAGGCTGGCGTCAAGCACCAGATTGCCCAGCCAGTTTGAACTGAAAGTATAGGTATTGCTGAGCGCCACGTTCCAGTAATTGTTGTGCGTGGTCAGACCGGTAGAGGGCAGCGTAGCCTGCTGCACCAATGCGTTATGCGTGAGGTAGCTGTCTGACGATGCGCGTAGGAACCAGGTCGATTTCGACGACTGGGCCCAGTCGAAACGCAACGAACTCAGATAGTCGCGAAAAGGAATCGGAACGGTGGCGGGAACCGGGATGGAAGGAATGCCGGTGATCAATCCTTCCGACGCCAACTGCGCCAGCGCATCGAACTGAGTCGTGCTGGCGGGGCTGTAGGCGATGCTCGCGTTCTCGTGGACGTTTTCGAATGAGGTGAAAAACCACACCTTGTCCTTCGCGACCGGACCCCCGAAAGTTCCAACGTAGTTCTGGCGGGAGAACGGCTGCTTCGGATTCGGCGCCGGGTTCTCGATGGGGAAGCGCGCGTTCAGCGCGGCCTGGCGGTCATAGAACGCTCCGCTTCCGTGCCATTGGTTGCTTCCGCGCTTGGTTGTGATCACCACCGACCCGGCCGTGGTCCAACCCGTGTCGGCGTCTTCGTTCGAGGTGCGCACCGCAAATTCCTGAACGCCATCGGGCGAGAAGTTTTGCAGGAAGCCGCCGATCCAGTCGTCGGAGTTTTCCGCGCCATCCACCGATAACTCGTTGTTCAAGCCGGAACTGCCCCCGGTCGAGACCGCGGTGATGCGCGCCTTGGTGGGGTCGGAAGGCTCGACCGGCTCGGTTCCGGGCACGAGATAAGCAATGTTGGCGAAACTTCGTGCCGGGAGCGGCAGAGTCTCCAGGTCCTGGCTGCCCACTACGCCTCCGCGCACAGCGCTTGAGGTGTCAATCGTTTCGGTAGTAATCGAGGAAGAACTTCCCTGCACATTGACGGTTGCCGAGGTTGCCGCAGGTTTCATCGTGACCGTAATATCGCGGACTGTAGCGACTGCGATCGAGACCTCTGCCTGCGCCGGAGCAAAACCTGCGGCACTGATGGTGATGCGGTAGTTGCCGGGCTGGAGGTCATCGAGACGAAACTCGCCCCGGTCTTCGCTGAGGGCCTCACGTTGAATGGAGGAGCCGGATAGTTGCGCAACGATTTTGGCGGAGGCGATGCGGGCACCGGTGGCATCCTGCACCGTGCCGCGCAACGATCCGCGCGGGTTCTGGGCATGGAGGGCTGCCGTGAGCAGCAGGGTGAAGAGGACTACCGCGAACACGGTTTGGCGCGAATCTGTCTTCATGGTTGCAAGCAGCCGGGGGGCGAAACAAACAGACTAGACCGCGTTGCGAGCTACTACCACAGATCGTAGGGCGGGAGTATCTCGATTGGGAGATTGATCGTCGCGCGATGCATTACCATACCAGCATGTTTCCCGTTGCTCCCGTTATCGTCGTCATCGCTTTCATTCTGTACGCGCTCGCCGGGATGGCGATTGGTGCGTTCGGCGGATGGTTAGTTTCGTTCGCAACGAAGTGCGGCCAACAAGGGATCGTAAGGGACGCCTTTCTGGGATCGTTTGGCTTTCTGGCTGGTTTCTTCGGGTGTATGTCTATGCCCTGGCCCAGAAACACCGTCTTGGAACATTTAGAGGGAGGCGGCATGGTGGCAACAACCATGAACAGATATCAGCATCCTTACCGGGTTGCTATCGTGGTGGCTGTTCTCTTGCCACTCCTGCATGAGCTGTATCGGTTGAAGCGGGCTCGTGCGAAACTGACTCAGATAATGGACGGCAGTGTACGAGCTTAGTCCGACCAGCGCTGCGGCTTGCGGTCCCAGCGATGTTTTTTCAATTCGGTGAGCAAGCCGGAATCGAGCGGGCCGGCGTCGCTGGCGGCAATGTTCTGGCGCACATGTTTCGGGTCGCGCATGCCTACGATTGTCGTGCTGACCGCGGGATGAGAAAGGATGAAGCGCAGAGACATCTCCGGCAGCGTCATGCCTGTAGGTGCGATTTCCTTGAGCTTGTCTACGCGTTGAATCGTATTCGCCAAATTTTCCGGCCCGAAGTAGAGGGCCCGCCAATCGTCCTTCGGGAAGCGGGTTTCGAGCGTCATCTTGCCGCCGAGGCTGCCTTCGTCGAGCGGCACGCGCGCGATCACACCTATGTTGAGTTCCTGGCACAGCGGAAACAGCTTGTCCTCGGGCGTCTGATCGAAGATGTTGTAAATCACCTGCACCACGTCGACTAATCCCGTGTGCAAGGCCTTGATCCCGTTCTCCGGCTCCCAGCGGTTCAGGCTGAGCCCGAAGTAGCGAATCCAGCCACCATCCTTCAATTTCTCCACCGTTGACCGGAACTCCGGATTATCCGTCCAACTGTCATCCCACACGTGGAACTGCAGCAGGTCAATCGAATCGACGCACAACTTCTTGCGGATCGAGTCGGCGTACCTGAGCACGTGGTCTTGGGAAAACACATCGTGATATTTGTATGATGGCAGCGCGGGCCACTTGTCGTTGGCGGGAGGAATTTTCGACGCGGCGTAGAGTCGCTTCGCAGAGTTACGCGCCATGGTTTCGCCAAGCAGACCGTCGCTCTTGCCCTCGCCATAAGCCCATGCGGTATCGAAGAAATTGCAGCCGGAATCGACCGAGAGTTGCAGAGAGTCGAGCGACTGCTGGTCGTCGGAACCGCTCCAACCGCTCATGCCCCAGAGTCCATAAGCAATGTCGCTGACTTCGAAACCGGTTCGGCCCAACTTGCGGTACTTCATGAGAATCTTCCTTAGCTATGAGGCGATAATTTTTCAAAGCACGACGCGAACCTGACATCCTAGCAGCTTTATCGGAAATGCTCGAAATGGGGCAATCGCTCGTTTTATCAAGCCCGCTGATTTTCCGATGCAACGCATCGATATTTTGCGGCCGCCAGACCGCTGGTCAAGTGTTCCAATGAACCTACATCATTAACCCCTGTGGAGGTCCCATGAACTCAGACTGTCCTTCTATCCCGGCACCCGGTTACCCTGCTGATAAGCTCAACGCGCCTTCGTCCCGTCTGCTCGACGAAAAGATTTCGGACGACTCCGGCGCAGAAACGAAGACAAACAGCGCTCTCGCGCCTGCGGGGCTGAAAAATCCGTTCTGGAAGTAGAAGCCGCAGAATGCGCTAAAGCAGGATCGGCAGGCAGAGGCAGGGTTTCAGCGCGAAAGGCAGAGCCGACATTTCCTGCAGCGCCGGGTGCAGTTGCGCGTCGCGGCAAGGTTCCAGCGTGATCACGAAAGGCAAAGCGCCCTTATCGAAGCCCGGCTTCTGCAGCACGGCATCGATGTTCAGTCGATGAGCCGAGAGAATCGCGGCCAGCCCCGCGATGATGCCGGGCTGGTCCTTCACCAGAAAGCGCAGGTACCAGGGCGTCTCAAAATCGCAGCTTACCGTTGGCGAAGCGAGTTGCAGCTCGCGGTGCGAACGCGGTCCAGCGGAAATACTTTCCGCGACAAACATCAAGTCTGAGACCACCGCAACGGCCGTGGGATCTCCTCCCGCGCCCGCGCCCAGGAAGGCCATGTCGCCGCCATATTCTCCCGAAGTCAGAACCAGATTCAGATTCCTCTGCACACGCCCGAAGGGCGACGAAGCCGGAACGAGGCTGGGGCCGACGTCGGCAAACAAAGTCTTTTCTTTCAAATCGGCGCGCGAGATTTGCCGGATGGTGCAGCCCAGTTCGGCAGCATAGTCGAAATCGACCGCGTCGACGGGGCGAATGGTGCGGGCGCGAATGTGTTCCGGAGAAACGCGGACGTGCAGTCCTGCCAGCGCGAGGATGGAAAGTTTGGCGCGGGCGTCGCCGCCGTCGAGGTCTTCACTGGCGTCGGCTTCGGCGTAGCCGCGGGCCTGGGCCTCTTCGAGAGCTTCGCTGAAGGGGATGCGAGCGGTCTCAATGCGGCTGAGAATGTAGTTGCAGGTTCCGTTCAGAATGCCCGCGATGCCATGCAGTCGATCGCCACAGAGACCGGTGCGCAACGCCGGCAGAACGGGAACGCCGCCGGCGACGGACGCTCCAAACTCAAGCTGGCAGCCCTTCGCACCCGCCAACTGCAGCAAGTCCGGGCCATGACGAGCGATGAGTTGCTTGTTCGCCGTCACCACCGACTTGCCTGCGCTCAAGGCGCCACGCACCAGATCTTCGGCGGGATGAAGGCCGCCGATCAGCTCAATGACGATGTCGGCGTCGGAGTTGAGAATGGTTTGGAAGTCCTCGGTCCAAATGACGTCGTTCGGCACCCAGGGCTGCTTCTTTCGTTCGAAGTTGCGATTGCAGATTTGCGTCAGGCGGAGCAGGCCATCAGTACGCTCACAGAGAATCTTCGCCACGGCGCGGCCCACGGTTCCGAAGCCCACCAGCGCGACGCGACATGGGGCAGCAGGACCCCGTGGCACGAGTGCTGGGTTGGCGTCCGATAAACGCTCTGGCGGAATCTTGTCCAAACTATGCTCTCAGGAAACTCATTTTTATCATACTTGGGACTGGCGACTGATGAAGCGGAAGGCGAGCAGGGCGGCCGCGGCTCATTCGTTGACTCGCCGCTGTGGCCTCCGTAAGATGAAGCGTCCGAAAACTCCGCCTCTCCATAATGATCGGCCAAACTATCTCGCACTACCGCATTGTCGAAAAGCTCGGAGGCGGTGGCATGGGTGTGGTCTACAAGGCTGAGGACACCGAGCTTGGCCGCTTTGTCGCCCTGAAATTCCTGCCCGATGAACTGTCGAAAGATCCGCAAGCTCTGGAACGCTTTCGCCGCGAGGCGCGGGCAGCATCCGCTCTCAACCATCCCAATATTTGCACCATCTATGAGATCGGCAAGCACGGTGAGCAATCGTTCATTGCCATGGAGTTTCTGGATGGCGTGACTCTGAAGCATCTCGTCTCGGGAAAGCCGATAGAGAACGAAGCCATCGTCTCCCTGGCGATTGAAATTGCCGACGGGTTGGACGCCGCGCATTCCAAGGGGATCGTTCATCGCGACATCAAGCCTGCCAATATTTTTGTCACTGGGCGCGGACACGCCAAGATTTTGGACTTCGGGCTCGCGAAAGTCGCGCACGCGAACAGTTCTTCAAGCCAGATTGCCTTCGCGAACACGCAGACCGCTGTCGACGAGCAACATCTCACCAGCCCAGGTTCTACTCTGGGGACGGTTGCTTACATGTCGCCGGAGCAAGTGCGAGCCAAAGAACTTGACGGCCGTACAGATTTGTTCTCCTTCGGAGTCGTCTTGTACGAAATGGCGACGGGTGCGTTGCCTTTTAGTGGAGAGAGCACCGGCGTGATCTTCGACGGAATTATGAACCGTGCGCCGGCTTCGGCGCTGCGATTGAATCCGGCGCTGCCAGATGGGTTCGAGCACGTCCTGGAAAAGTCTCTGGAAAAAGACCGTGAGATGCGCTACCAGTCCGCCGCCGAGTTGAGATCGGACCTGAAGCGCATCCAGCGTGGCAGCGACTCGGGACGAATCTCTGCTGCGGAAATTCAGGCCAAGGCGCGTCCAAGATCAAAACGTGGGAGGGCCTTGGCAGGAGTTGCGGTACTGGCTTTACTGTTCGCCGCCGGCGCGATCGCCTGGTATGAAAAGCATTCTCCTGCGCAGTCCGCGACCGTCGCCGCCAAGCCGTCTGTGGCCGTCCTTCCACTGCAAAACCTGAGCGCCGAACCCGACAGCGTCTATTTCAGCGATGGAATGACCGACGAAATCACTACCAAGCTGTCGAAGATTCAGGCAATCGACGTGGCTTCGCATTCTTCCGTCAGCGCACTGAAGGCAACTGACAAGAGCGCCGCGGAGATGGGGAAGGCGCTCGGCGTCCGCTATCTGCTCGCGGGAAGTGTGCGGAAAGCGGGTGATCAGGTGAGGATCAATGTGCATTTAATCGACGCAACCACTGGATTCCAGGTGTGGGCCGATGACTTTACTGGGGAAATGAAGGACGTCTTTTCCTTGCAAGAGCAAACTGCCCTGAAGATCGCGGAGTCGCTCAACCTCAAGCTTAGTCCTCAAGAGCAGCAGGCCATTCAGCATCGTTACACCCAGAATCCTCAAGCTTACGACGACTACTTGCGAGGAGAAGAGTTAATTCAGTATGGCGACCAGGCCGATAAGTTGGAAGCTGCACGGCGATACTTTGAGGCTGCACTTCAGGCCGACGCGAATTATGCTCCAGCCCTCGCCGGGCTGTCATGGATTGAAGGACAGTTCTATCGCAATATCGACGCGAGTCCATCTCATCTGCAACGTGCCGAGCAATTCGCCCAGCGTGCCCTGGCCCTCGAGCCGCAATTGTCCGAGACCCACATGGCTCTGGGGATGGTCAGCGCGGATAAGTATGACTATGCGACGGCGACGCGAGAGTTCCGCACTGCTACCGATTTGTATCCGGGCAATGCCTATGCCTGGGATCTGCTTTCCTGGACACTGGCGTATGAACAGCCGCCAGAGGCAGAGGCCGCGGAGAGAGCGGCAAGAGAATCCCTGCGTTTGCGGCCCGCGAGCTACCAAACTTACTATCATCTTGGTCGCGCCCTTTTGCTCCAGCAGCGTTATCCGGAGGCCATTGCCGCCTTCGAGCAGTCGCGGAAGCTAGACCCGGGCAACACGGCGGCGCAACTGGGACTCGGACAAACCTATCTGGCGCAAGGGGACTACGATAAAGCTCTAACCGCCCTGTTAAAGGGTCTTCGCCCAGTCGGCATCAACTATTACTGGCTCAGTGCGGCCTATGCAGCTCGGGGCGATAAAGAGAAAACTCTTGCCACGCTGCAAAAAGCATTCGACGCGGGCTTTAACGATTTCACGGCGCTCGATGCCAGCCCGTATTTTGCTTCCCTGCGCACGGACCCGCGCTTCCAGCAATTGGCCCAGCGTTACCGCAAGTAATGCGCGTAGTGCTGCCGCGTTAGCCCTGCGGGCGGCATGTCGGGCAGAATCAGCATCAAAGTTGGTAATATAATGCGATCCCGCCGCAACCAAGGCAAACCGCCTTCCTGCGAGGAATCACAAGCGGAACCTTTGTTGACGGCGCCTCTCGCCTTTCCATGCCGAGCGCTACGGTCCGCCACCACGCCCGGTTATGGGAGGAGAATGGATGATTGGAAAGTTCGCCACTGCGAGTGCGCTGCCGCTGCTGATTCTGACCATTTTGTTGGGAGCGAAAGGGTTCGGCCAGGCTGCACCCCCCGCGCAACCCGCCGCGGCGCCCACTCCTGCCGCACAGCAACCCTCGCCGCAGCAGCCTCCCGCCCAACAACCTGCAGCGCAACCGCCGGCTACTGAGCAGGAACCCTCCGAGGAACCACTTCCGCGGCGAAAAGCGAAGCCCAAGGACTATAAGAACTGGACCTTCGACATAGGCGCCGGAGCCAATTTAGATAGCGGCACGACTGAGACCTACGTGAGAGGGGGGGGCGGAGTAGGCACGGTCGGCGTGGCCCGTAACGCTAATAAGTATTTGGGTCTGCGCGCGGATTTCATCTTTGCCAACCTGCCCCTGCGCGACTCCACGTTGCAACTGGCACAGGCCACGGGAGATAACAACAATCTCTACGCCGTCACGCTTGACCCCATCATCAACATTCCGGCGAGCAAGCTTTACCATGGATACTTTCTCCTCGGGGGCGGCTTCTACCACCGCACCGGAAGCCTTAGCGGAGATACTTTCCCTCCCGGTTCAGGGTGCAACGGGTTCTGGACATGGTGGGGCTCATGCACGGGCGGTGTCAGCCTCCCAGTCAGCGGCAATTTCGTCGACTCCAATCAGAACTCATTCGGTTACAACTTTGGGGCAGGCATCACGCGCACGCTGCCGAGCGGCGTTGAACTCTACTTAGAGGCACGCCTGATGCACGGGAAAAATTCCAACGTCACAACCGATGTGCGTCCGATCACGATCGGCGTTCGCTGGTAGGGGCGGCCCGGCTACTCGGGATTCGTGCGGTAGCTCCAGAGAGTTGCGGCCCGATGCTGCAACTGCACGAATGAGGCAGCGGCAACGGGTTGCGCAACCGCAGCGCCGGAGTTCATCTCGGCCAACGCCGCTTCCACGATGTGATGCGCGGGCGCGAGCGAGCAGGCGGGATCGGTAGCGGTGGCGTCGCCGGCGAGAAGGAGAGCCTGACAGCGGCATCCACCAAAATCTTCCTTGCGCCGGTCGCAACTGCGGCATGGTTCCGGCATCCACTCTTCGCCGCGAAAACGCTGGAACGACGAAGACTCCCGCCAAATCGACTCCAGCGTTTGCTC
>JGI12635J15846_10005051_pt1 | contig 11405 bp, 12 predicted proteins | sample BlaSpr_A8_OM2_M2_FD_15846 | JGI IMG/M metagenome (IMG submission 15846) | reverse complement strand
CGCTGGCGGCTTGCGCTTTGATCGCGCGCATGGTCTTGAGCAGCGTCTCTTCGCGCTTTTCGGCGGGCGCTTCGCGGTAGGCCTGGAGCAGTTTTCCCACGTGCCGCACCAGGTCCGGATCAGACAGCAATTTAGTCCAGTCCGTTCCCATGGCTTCTGACTTCGCAATGCTCATACGATCAAGGCCACTTTCCTGAAATTTGCCTAAAATGCCCGGTTCCATGCTGACTCGAAAGTCACCTGTATTCAAGATGACGGAAGTTACCTCTATTTGCCCTAGTGGGCCTAGTCAAAGTCAGCGCGTTCCAACCCGTGGATGAGTTGCTTGAGGACGCCGGTTTGTTCGCTGGTGAGCGAAAAAAACTCGAAACCGTAGTGATATCCCCGGCGATGGCGGAGCACGCTGCGTACTTCCCAGGGTATCGGCAAACCGGGGAGGGTAAAGTTCAGGGACACGACCTCGCCGGAAGCCAGTTCGGCTGCGAGCAGCACCCCGATGCCGGCCTCGGATAGGTCTTTGCAATGAGCCTGCAGGCTCTCGTAGCGTCCGGCGGCCAGCAACTTCACCAGCACCGGGAAGCTGGAACGGTAGCGCGGGGTCCGTCTGAGACGACGGCCCGGCGCGCTGGTAAAGGCTCTCCCCGGCTTGGCTGACATGGTCTTCGCTTTCTTATTCTTAATTCTTAATGCGGTGATCGGGGGCTTAAGCTAGGGCTGAAACGTGAGTTGCACGATCTCCACGGTTTCGGCTGACGAAACCTCAAACTTCCACTTCGAAACCGCATCGGCGGCGGCCTGGACCAATACTGGATTTCCGCCGAGCGCTCGCGTGGATTTCACCCCGCCATCGGCTTTGACCCCGACCTCCAACTTAACCGCCCCCTGGAGATGCATTCTTCTGGCCAGTTCCGGATATGTCGGCGCGATTTTGCTGATAATCCTGCGCTCAGGATGAGGCTGAGCGGCAGCGTGCGGCGCCGGAAGCAGCGCCAACCCAACCACGGTTACCATGGCCAGAAATGTGGTCACTCGTCGCTGGATTGAACGGCGCATCGAACCCTACCCTCCCGGTTTAAGTTACCGACAGTTTATGGAGTGCAGGGATGTGAATAAAGTTCCGAAAGTGCTTGCCAGAACGTGCATGGCACGTTGGTGGTGGGCACGAGCAACCGGCGAGAACTTAACGAACAACCTGGCGAGCAGTCCTGGCGACCAATCTTGGCACCGATCTTTGCGAGCAGTCCTGCCGAACCATATAATCCCGACTCCTCCCTCTAAGCCTTGATTTCGATGGCGAGAGGAGTGCGAGCGGCAAATGGTTTTGCATCGCAGGGCAGGTAAAGGGAATCAAAATTTGATTATTAGGGCACACATCATTCGGGCACACCGCGAGAGAACAAGCGTCCGGGGTCTAGTCTCAAGCAGGACGCTTTCACGGCTAAAAATGCAGCGTTCGAAAAGTCTAAGAGGAATTTTCTTCGTCATAACGATGTCGCTGATGGCTGCTCCTGTGCTTTTTTCGCAGGCGTCGGGAACGCCTCCGCCTAATATTTCTGTACCCGGGTCGCAGAATCCGTTTCAGGGAAGCGAGCCCGAAGGCAAGGCCACCGGCGCTGTCCTGCAAATCGATCTCCGGGATGCGATCGACCGCGGCTTACGCAATAATCTTGGTCTGCTGCTGGCCGGCGACCAAACCATGCAGGCGAATGGCGAAAGATGGAAAGAACTCAGCAACCTGTTGCCGAATTTCTCGGCTGGCGTCATCGAGGATGCTCAAACCACCAGCCTCACAGCGTTGGGTTTTAAGGGTAATCTGTTTCCCTTTCCCCTGCCGCGAGTGATTGGGCCGTTCAACTATCTGGACGTTCGGGCGAACTTCAGCCAGTCGCTGTTCAACTACAAAGATCTTGAGAAGGAGCGCGCGGCCGCCGAGAGCCTGAAGGCGTCACGGTTGAGCTACAAAGATGCGCGCGAGTTCGTGGTTCTGGTCGTGGGGAATTCTTACCTGTTGTCCATCTCCGCGGCGGCTCGGGTTGAAACCGCCCAGGCGCAGGTGAAGAATGCGCAGGCGCTTTACGACAAGGCGGACGATCAGCTGAAGGCGGGATTGAGTCCGGCCATAGACAAGCTCCGCGCCCAGGTCGAATTGCAGACCCGCCAGCAACAACTTATCTCGGCCAGCAACGATCTGGCCAAGCAGAAGCTGAGTCTGGCGCGCGCGATTGGCTTGCCTCCGGGGCAGGAATTTGCGCTGACGGACAGCGCTCCGTACCGGGAGTTTACGCCGTTGCCGATGGAGACCTATCTGCAGCATGCTTACACTTCGCGTCCGGACTATCAGGCGGCCTTGGCGCAAGTCCGGGCCGCGGAATTATCGCGACGCTCCGCTACGGCCGGGCATTATCCTTCCCTGGACATGAGTGGGAACGTCGGAGATATCGGGGTGACGCCAGCGCATTCGAACGGAACCTGGCAAGTGCAGGGCGGGCTGACGATCCCGATTTTTGCCGGAGGGAAAACTCACAGCGACGTGCTGGAAGCGGAGTCCCAGTTGCGGCAGGCTCGTTCGCAACTCGGCGATCTCGGTGGGCGCATCGACTACGAAGTGCGGACCGCGCTGCTTGATTTGCACACCGCCGCAGAACAAGTGGAAGTGGCTCGCAGTTCCGTGGAATTGGCCGAACAGACCCTGACCCAATCGCAGGACCGTTTTACAGCCGGGGTTGCGGACAATCTGGAAGTGGTGCAGGCCCAGGAATCTGTGGCCAACGCGCATGAGAATTACATTCAGAGCCTGTACGGTCACAATCTGGCCAAGATCGAGTTGGCGCGCGCGATTGGCGATGCGGAAGAAGGCGTCAAACGATATTTGAAAGGCAGCCAATAGCTTATGGAACAAACAACCCAAAGTCCTCCGGCAACGGAAAAAAGCGGGGCTGACAATAGCGCTGCTCCCGCGGCGAATGGGAGCCAGACGACGCCCTTGCCGTCGACGGAAAAAGATTTTCAAAGATCGCCGCGTGCGAGAGACGGCGCCGCGTTTCGGGTCGCGGTGGGCGTCCTGGTGGTGGTACTGCTGGTGGCTGCATTCTTCGTCTACCGGCACGTGAGCAGTTATGAAAACACCGATGACGCCCAGGTGGACGGGCATCTGAATTCCATCAGCGCGCGCATTTCCGGTCACGTGACCAAGCTCAATGTGCTGGATAACCAATATGTGCAAGCGGGCACGGTGTTGGTGGAAATCGATCCCGCGGATTATCAGGTAGCCTACGACCGCGCCAAAGCTGATTTTGAAGATGCTCAGGCCGCGGCAATCGCTGCCGGCGTGAACGTGCCCATTACCGCGGTCAACACCACCAGTCAAGTCTCGGTCACCGGCGCGGATGTAGAAAACGCGCGCGCTGGAATTCAGGCTGCGAAACAGCAATTTGAAGCCGCCAAAGCGCAGCTGCAGGAAGCCGACGCGAACAACGTGAAGGCGCAAAATGACCTGGTGCGTTACAAGCAACTGGTCGACAAACAGGAAATTTCGCAGCAGCAATTTGACCAGGCGATCGCTGCCGCAAAAGCCAGCGCGGCCGCTGTGGAAGGCGCGCGGGCCAGTTCTGAAGCCGCACAGCAGCAGGTGACCGAAGCGCAAGGCAAACTGGTGCAGGCGGAAGCCGGCGCGCGCTACGCCCAGACCGCGCCCCAGCAAGTGCAGATCGTGAAAGCTCGAGCTACTTCCGCGCTGGCCGAGGCCCAACGCAAGAAAGCTGATCTCGATCAGGCGGCGTTGAACCTGCAATATACGAAGATCATCGCCCCTGTCAGCGGAGGCGTGAGCAGCCGCACCGTTGAGGTCGGACAAAACGTGGTTCCGGGGCAGGAACTCATGAAGCTCATTCCCCTCGAAGATGTCTGGATTACCGCCAACTTCAAAGAAACGCAGCTCCGTGAGATGAAAGTCGGCCAGCCCGTCACCATTGAAGTTGACGCTGATGGCAAAACTTATAATGGCAAAGTCGATAGTATCGCCGACGCCAGTGGCTCCCGTTTCAGTCTTCTGCCTCCCGAAAACGCTACGGGAAACTATGTGAAAGTCGTGCAACGCATCCCGGTGAAGATTGCGCTGGATCCCGGAGAAAATAAAGACCATCTCCTGCGGCCAGGCATGTCCGTTACTCCCAAGGTGTGGATTCGGAAATGAGCGCGGCGTCGGCAACGCTTAACGAGGCCCAAGCCGAGGCTTGGCGTCCGGCGGTTAATCCCTGGATTATCGCTCTTGCCGTTACGTTGGCCACGTTCATGGAGGTGCTCGACACTTCCATCGCGAACGTGGCCCTGCCCCACATCGCGGGTAGTCTTTCCGCCGGTCAGGATGAGAGCACCTGGGTGCTCACGTCTTATCTGGTATCGAATGCCATCGTGCTGCCGCTGAGCGGATGGCTCTCGTCCATCCTTGGCCGCAAGAATTTCTACATGAGCTGCGTCGCACTGTTCACCGTGAGTTCCTTCCTGTGCGGACTGGCGCCGAATTTGACGGTGCTGATCATTTGCCGCGTCCTGCAGGGAATTGGCGGCGGAGGTCTGCAGCCNAGCGAGCAGGCCATTCTGGCTGACACATTTCCGCCNGCCAAGCGAGGCATGGCGTTCGCCGTTTACGGCATCGCGGTGGTTACNGCTCCCGCGATCGGCCCCACACTCGGCGGCTGGATTACCGATAACTTCACCTGGCGCTGGATTTTTTTCATCAACATTCCCGTCGGCATTCTTTCCTTGCTGCTGACCTCGCGGCTCATCCAGGATCCGCCTTATTTCAAGCGCCGCAAACTCAAAGAGACGCGGATCGACTACATTGGCCTCGGCCTCGTAGCTCTCGGCCTGGGCACTCTGCAGGTGATCCTCGACAAAGGCCAGCGCGAAGACTGGTTCGAATCCCACTTCATCGTGATTCTCTCGGTGATTAGCGCGGCTTCCCTGATCTTCGTAGTTTTCTGGGAATGGAGACAACATGATCCCATCATCGATCTGCATTTGTTTCGCGACCGCACGTTCGCCGTCTCCAACCTGCTGATGTTCATGCTGGGATTTGCTTTGCTGGGCAGCACCCTGCTCCTGCCGTTGTTCATGCAAACCCTGCTGGGGTATTCCGCGGAACAGGCGGGCCTGGCATTGATGCCGGGCGGATTCTGCATCATGCTTCTGCTGCCGCTCGTGGGGTTTTTGCTTTCGCGCTACAATCCGCGCTGGCTTCTGGTCTTCGGTCTTGCCGTGCTATCGCTCTCATTGTTCCACATGACCAGCTTTGATTTGGAGCTGGACTTCCGCACGGCAGTCACGGCTCGTATATTTCAAGCGGTGGGCATGGCGTTCCTGTTTGTTCCCATCAATACCGCGGCCTACGCTTTTCTGCCAAGAAGCAAGAACAACGCGGCTTCCGGACTGATGAACCTGGCTCGCAACATTGGCGGAAGTGTCGGAATTTCCGTGGTCACTACCATGCTCGACCGGCGCGCCCAAGTGCACCAGAATTTTCTGGTCAGCCATCTTGGCGCGAGTAATGCCGCGCTGCAAGCGCGACTGCGGGCTTTAGGCACGCTGATGCAGTCACACGGCGGTGGGCCGCCCGGCTCGTCTCCCGCACCCTTCGCGTTCATTCAGGCACTCGTGCAGCGCCAGGCGGCGATGCTCGCCTATGTCGACTGCTTCGCGCTGCTCGGGGTCTGCATCCTCGTGATGATCCCGGCCGTGTTCCTGATGAAAAATGCCAAACCCAGCGGGGGAATCGCTGTACACTAGGGCACCAGCATGTTTCGCCTGATTACGATCGAGCGCGAGTACGGATGTGGCGCCGGCGCCATCGCGGAACAACTGGCCCGCCATCTGGGCTGGAAGTTGTGGGACCAACTGCTTACCGAAGAGATTGCCCGCGAAGCTCACGTTTCCGCGTCGGCCGTGAAACGCTGCGACGAAAAAGTGGACGGACGCCTCTATCGCCTCGCGAAATCTTTCTGGCGCGGAAGTTACGATCGCGGCGCCCCTGCCGGCACTCAGGCTTTCGACGCCGATTGCATGATGGAGATGGTGCAGGAGATTCTGAACCGGGTTACCGCCGAGGGAAATGCCGTGGTAGTGGGGCGCGGCGCTCCTTACCTGTTACGCGAGCGCCCCGACGCCTTTCACATTTTTCTTTATGCGCCCCGCGCCGAGAAGATCCGTCGGCTGCGCGAAGAAAGCCATACCCTGCAGGAAGCCGAGGATCTCGTCGACACCATTGACCGCGAACGCATGGCTTACGTGAAACACTACTTCAATGCCGACTGGCCGACGCGCTCTCTCTATCACGTCATGCTCAATACAGCTGTGGGCAATGAGCCCGTCATCTCGACCATTCTTACCACCATGCATCTGGTCGAGGGCCGTCCGAAAGCCACGGATTACGAGCCCACGCGCATTCCGGCGACACCCTAATCCCTTAGCCTTATCGCGCGGCCACCAGCAAAACTAGTGTGGCCACGGACGCCTCACCCGTGCGGTTTTGAATCCGGGCCGCCGCGTTTGCCGCCACTCCGCCCCTCGACTCATCAGCCTCCCGGCCCAACTATCCTCTGCAGAGCAGGACAGCAATCCTCCGCACAAACGTCCGCCCGCGGCCCGAGCGCTCCCCCAGCTCGTCTCTCGGCCCCCGGATTCACGCGCTCGAGAATCAACTCGCGAATCATCGCAACAAATTTGGGATGCACGCCTACGGTCTTCGCCCGCGTCATTGGCAGGGACAAAGAATCGCAAAGCTCGCGAGCCTCCACGTCGAGGTCGAAGACCACCTCCATATGGTCGGAGATGAAACCGATCGGCGCGAGCACCACGGCACTCGCCAGATTCTGGGTCTTCACCGCGCCCAGGTAATCCAGAATATCCGGCTCGAGCCACGGCTGACCGGGAGCTCCGCTGCGGCTTTGATAAACCAGTGCATCATTGCGGACCCCCAACTTCTGTGAGACCAGCCGCCGCACTTCTTCCAGTTGCTGCACATAATCACTGGTAGCCGCCATGGAAACTGGAACACTGTGCGCGGTGTAGACGACCTGAACATTCTGCGGGNCATCCNGCGGCAGACCGAGCGGCANCGCGGCCAGCGCCTCGCCGACGCGCTCCGCCGTCGCGTCTATGAATTCGGGATGGTTGAAGAACGCGCGCANCTTATCGACTTCAGGCGCNCCCTCGCCAACTTCCCGNCGCGCCTGGGCGATGTTCTCGCGGTACTGACGACATCCGGAGTAAGAACTGTAGGCCGAGGTCACGAACCCGAGCGCACGNCGNACGCCGTCTTTCTTCATCTGAAGCAAAGTCTCNGGCAGCAGCGGATGCCAGTTGCGATTTCCCCAATACACCGGCAGTTTCNNACCATGCAGTTTCGCAGNATGTTGTTCGAGTTCCGCNTTCAGCGCGACAACGAGTTCGCGCGTTTGCTGGTTGATGGGGCTCTTGCCACCGAAGTGGTAGTAATGTTCCGCGACGGCCAGCAGACGTTCCCGTGGCACGTTGCGCCCGCGCAACACATTTTCCAGGAAGGGAATCACGTCATCAGGCGATTCCGGTCCGCCGAAAGAAACAACCAGAATGGCGTCGTAAGTCATGCGTTTGGTTTAAAAATGGCTTGTGAATATCTTACGAGAAAAAGTTCGCTTCAGAATGATCTTGTGGGTGGGTTCTTGTCTCCAGATCCTTAAGCCTTCTGTCGCGTGTCCCGTACAAGCATGGAATGGGACAAGCTGTATTGCCGGCTATGAGGGAAACTAACCTCTTGTCGTGGTGTTCTACTATAGATGGCAATGCACCGTCTCCTGCTGGCGGATGATTCGGAGGCAGTGCGGCTTGCCATCAAGTCGTTGCTGCAACGGCTCGCGCCGGAGTGGGAGGTTTGCGGTGAGACCTCCCAGGCTGAGGAAGCCGTCCGGATGGGCGAAGAGCTCAGACCCGACGTCATGCTCATTGATCTGTCTATTTCGGAGTCAAAAGGGTTGTGGGTGGCGAAGACCCTTAAGAGCAGAGCGTCCTGTTGCCGAGCTATTCTCATCAGCGAGCAACATCCGACGATCCTGGCACGCCTTGAGGCGGAATCCGGTTTCGTATGCCTGGCGAAAATGCAACTCGCGTCTGGGCTGGTTCCGGCACTGCGACGCGATACGAAGACGGACTAGCAAAGCGGCTACAGTGAACCCTGTATTCCGCCGGGCAATTGCCGTGGGTTAGATTGTCGGCGTCGCAGACCTGTCCCATGCCGGATGATCAATGAGTTCCGCTACTGCTATTAACGTGATTGCAGACGCCAGCGTCCCACTGGACAGGGATGTTTTTTTGCGGACTCTGATACGCGAACTCGCCGGGACTCTCGAAGAAGTTGTAGGACTGAAGGATGCATCGGGTTATATCAGTGTCGTCGGGCGGAAAATCGGCGAACAGTTGAACCGCGATTACAAAGCCGCACTCGGCACTTCGAATCTGACACGGGAGCAGGTCGCGGCGGTGTTGGTCGATCTTAAGCGGCGTATCCAGGGCGATTTTTACGTCATCGAGGAAAGCGACGAAAAGATCGTGCTTGGCAACCGGCTCTGTCCCTTTGCTGAGAAAGTGATCGGCCGGCCTTCGATGTGCATGATGACTTCCAATGTTTTTGGCGACATCGCGGCGGAAAATCTGGGCTACGCCAAAGTAGTGCTGAATAAGACGATTGCCCAGGGCGATCCCGGCTGTGTCGTCACCGTCTATCTACGTCAATCCGCGGAATCGGATGCAGCTCCGGGCCGCGAATATTTCCAATGAAACCGCAATGCCTATCGGGGAACGCGACAAAAAGCTCATCGATGTATTCCCCGAAGCGCTCCTGCTCGTCGAAAAGCAGGGAAGGATTTTGTCTGCGAACAAGGCGGCGCTCGAACTCCTCGGCTGCCCTCTCGACCGGCTTGCGGGCCGAGATCTTTCGGCCCTCATAACCGTTGATCCCTCCCAACTTGACCTTTATCTTCGCGCATGCTCGCGCGCGGCTCAATTTCACATCGGGTCATTTCAGGTAAGGAGCAATACGGGTCAGCAGATTGCCTGCCGCTTCGACGGCGCTCTCCTTCCCTGGACGGGTGAAAATATTCTTCTTCTACGCCTCACGCCGCGGACGACTTCAAGCACGCCCTTCATTGCTCTGAACGAACAGATCGAGTCCCTGAACAGAGCCCGGCACGGTCTCGAAAATGAGGTCAGGTTACGCACGGTCGAGCTGCTCGATGCCCAGGTAAAGTTGCAGCAGCTTTCCGCGAAGCTGATGCTGGCTCAGGATGAGGAGCGCAGAAGACTCGCGCGTGACCTTCACGACAGCACCGGTCAGACGCTGACCGCTATACAGCTCAATCTGAGCGTGCTGCTGAATGAGTTCTCGCTTTCGCCGGAAAATCGCGCTCGTATCGAGCAAATCGTGGCGCTTACAAACCATGCGATTGGCGAGGTCAGGACCATCTCCCACCTTTTGCACCCTCCCATGCTCGACGAAGCAGGCCTTTGTATGGCGCTTCGGACCTTTATCGAAGGCTTTGAGGAGCGCAGCCGAATCGCCGTTGCCACGGATTTGCCGGCCAACTTCGAGCGTCTCAGTCCGGAGATGGAAACGGCGCTTTTCCGGATTGTGCAGGAGTGCCTGACAAACGTTCATCGGCACTCCGGGAGCAAAGAGGCTTCGATCCGGCTCGCACGGGAGAACGGCTGTGTTGTGCTCGAAGTTGCAGATGTCGGCCGGGGTTTGTCTCCGGCAAATAACGGATCGTCGCAAAAAACCGGCGTGGGCATTCGCGGGATGCAGGAGCGCGTCCGCCTGCTCAACGGCGTCATGGAATTTCTTGATGCGCAGCCAGGAACATGTGTCCGCATTAAGCTGCCCAGCCCACCCCCAACCTCAAGTGAACCAGATGCGGTTCTCGTTGCCGCCGGAAAGGCTGGAGTCAATGCCAATTAGGATTTTCGTGGCGGACGATCACGACATCGTTCGCGAAGGGGTCAAGTCACTGCTGAAGAGCCGTCCCGACTGGACGATTTGCGGCGAAGCATCAGACGGAATACAAGCTGAGTCACTGATTGAGAAGGCAGACTGCGACATCGCAGTTCTCGACATCAGCATGCCGGGGAAGAGCGGGCTTGAAGTGGCGGCTGCGGTCAGCCGCAAGCATCCGGAGATAAAGATTTTGATTTTCACGATGCATAGCGGCAAGACTCTTCACGGCGCCGCCCGCGGGGCCGGCGCGCACGGCGTGGTGCAAAAATCGTTTGCTTCCCGCGATCTCATTCGAGCGATAGAGGCGCTGATCGACGGGGGCAACTTCTTTCCGGACGATTCAACTCTGTCCTCCGGTGCATCCCGGCGGTCAAGTTTCAGCTTTGTTTTTTTTCGTACGCCGGGCCTGGGCTTCGCCTAAAGTGCCGAATGTCTTCTTCGCTGAGGTATGCGCGAGATAAGAGCTGCAATCCGCGAATGAGCGCAGTGGACCAACCCTTTTGTGAGCCTTGCAATCGGTACTCTATGCCGCCGACCACGCGGAGCGATCCGGGGTGGAGTAACTGAGCATGGCCTGCTTCAACTGTGAATCCACTTCGTCCGCGATGGTAATCACGTCCAGGAGCACCTTGCTGAAATCTACTTTGGACAGATTATTTTGGATGGTGTTGAAGATGCTGACCTGGAGGATGCGCGACTCCTCCACCAGCATCGCGGCGGTATAGCCTTGCCTGCGCCGCAGATCTCCGTGTGCGCGTGCCGACATGGACGCGTCGGCGCTTGCGGTGCGTGGCAGGCGCAAGCGGAAGATCAAGTCGGCGATGAGATTGGGAAGATGGCCGGTGCGGTCCTCAAAGCTCAGTGGGATGCAGGTCAACTCCGTGTCGTTCTCCACCATCGCCATCCAGGCTTGAATCGTAGCGCTCAGGTCACGTTCCAGTATGGAGGCCACGCTCTCCGTGAGCATGGGCCTGCTGGCTCTTGGGTGCGCGAGCTTGTTGCGGATGGCTTGCCGAAGGGATGCAACCTGGATTGGCTTCGTCAGGATTTCATCTGCCTGTAAGCGGATGGCGGACAAAGCCTCATCCAGCGCCGGGTAGCCGCTGAGCACCAGGGTGACAGCCTCCGGGTTGGTGTGGCGCATGGCGCTAACCACGGTAAAACCATCACCGGCATGTGGCATATGCAGGTCGGAAAGCACTGCGTCAAACGTCTCTGTAGCGATGTAATGCAGCGCGTCGCGCACGTTCGAAACGGCAACTACGCTATAGCCATCCCGCTCCATGGTTGCCTGTAACATTTCGCGGACAGCGTCGTCGTCCTCGGCCAGTAGGATTCTAGGCATACTTCCACTCCTTCCCCCGCCCTGAGAGGTCCCGTGCTT
>JGI12635J15846_10005049_pt1 | contig 11406 bp, 8 predicted proteins | sample BlaSpr_A8_OM2_M2_FD_15846 | JGI IMG/M metagenome (IMG submission 15846) | reverse complement strand
AGCCTGTCGATATTCGCCTGGGTAGCGGTGGAATTGGAAACCTTGGGCTCGGCAGGTGGCGCGCCTGGGGCTGGAGTGGGCATGGCGAACAGCTCAATGAACCAACCATCGGGATCCTGCACGAAAACGAACCTGCGCGGCCCGTTGGGTGCTGCACCTCCCCCCGGAAGGTTCATCTGCGGCACACGGAGCATGTTGACCGCTTTGAGCTCGTCCATTATGGGGTTGCAGTCGTCCTTTACCGTCAGGTCCATGTGACCAGCCCCCAAATCCGAACTCGACAAATTGCTCCAGTCCTTGCGGTCAATGCCCCGATATTCCCGCAAAATCAGGTTGAAGGGCTTATCGGAAACCGAGCTCTGAGTCGTCACGATCGCAGTTCGAGATTCGGCACCCTTGGTGCCGCCCAGCTCGTTCGCAACTTTATCGACCTTCCAATCACTGGGCTTCTCCGATAGATGAAAGTCGAGAACTTCATAGAATTTTATCGATTGGTCCAGGTTTGACACCTGGTGGCCATCAAACGCCATTCCCAGAACCTTTCCCTGGTCAGCTGCAGCTGCGGCGTCCGACGCAGGAGGCGAAGTTCGCGCCAGACCCGCGGTCGCTGCCGCGACGATGAGAGCACCTGCCGCTAGCAGGCCGCCAAGATTGCCTAGCAACAAAGACCTCTCCGGCTTCCGCTTTTTCATGAACTCTCCTCATTTCTCTTCCGCGATCGCGCTCGCCATGGGGCTGGTCGGCTGACCGACCCCCGACCGCTGGTCGGTTATCCGCGCGGCTGGATTCTACACCGAGCAGACGCAGAATCGCGAATTCCGGTTACAATTCCTCCGGTCATTGAGGTGAGGCGCCCATGAAAGAAACGAAGTCCGGCGGCCCCGGGGCAAATCGCTACGTGCGTGGGGCAGAAGATCGCCGCGCGATGCTGAAGTGGGCGATGTTGGGTGGAGGCGCAGCGGTGGCCGGTCTGTTTCGAACGCCCTTGGCCGAAGCCGCGGTCACCGCGAAGGAACAGGAAGCGCAGGCATCGGTAGATCGCGCCACGCGCGGTATGCCCGCCCCGCGCATCAAGGATGTCAGCGTAATCCAGGTCGGGGGTGGCGGCACCAACGACTCGACCGTGGTGAAAGTTACGACCGATCAGGCGGGGCTTTACGGCTACGGTTGCGCCACAAACACGTTCCCCGGAGGCCGCTACAAACTTGTCAGCGCGGCGGTCGAGCAATATTTGAAACCCTTGGTAGTGGGCAGAACAACCGACAGGATCGAGCAGATCTGGCAAATTTGTTACCTGAGCTCGTACTACAAGAACGACACGGTACTGAATTGTGCGATCGGCGGCGTTTGCGACGCGCTCTGGGATATCAAGGGCCGCCAAGCGGGAATGCCCGTGTATCAACTGGTTGGCGGCAAATGCAGGGAAGCAGCCGACATCTACCTGCACGTGGGAATGGGCTCCGAGGATCCCGGCAAGCAGCTGGTCGAAAATTCCATGAAGCTGGTCGAAAAAGGATGCCGCAATCTGCTCGTCGCCATGTTCCTCCGGGATGGAGCCGTCAACAACTTGTACGGGCAGCCGAAATTTGATGACGGGTCCGTACCGTTTGATCGCGACAAGGAGACTCGCAAGGTGATCGCGGCATTTGAGACGTTCAGGAAGGAGATGCCTCCAGAAATCGGGCTGGGTGTTGATGTGCATTCCCTGCTCGATAGCATACGCGCTGTTCAGTTCGGTAAAGACGTCGAGCCCTTCCGATTATTCTATTGCGAAGACCTGCTGGCGCCGGAAGAAGCCGGCCACTATAAGATCGTCCGACAGCAATGCAGCACGCCTCTTGCAATCGGCGAGCTCTGGAACAACCCGCATGAATGGCAACCGCTCGTGGAAGCGCGCGAAATCGATTACATCCGTCACCACGTTTCTCATGTCGGTGGCTTTACAGCCGCCCGAAAAATCGCTGCATTTGCCGAAAATTACGAGGTGAAGTTTGCCTGGCATGGCGGCCCCAACTCCCCTGTGGGTCATATGACCAATCTCACCCTCGATCTCACCAACAACAATTTTGGCATTCATGAGCATTTCGACTACCCGCAGGTGGTCCAGGATATTTTCCAGGGCTGTCTTGAAGTGAAAGATGGCTACGCGTGGATCAGTGAGAAGCCCGGCTGGGGCATCGAAGTGGACGAGGCACTTGCCGCAAAGCACCCCATCACCGACGAGCGCCCGAATGAGTTTCGGACGACCGATGGCTCGGTCATCCAGGGCACCGGCTAGAATTCCATATTTAGGGTATGTCCCGAGCGCATACATCTGCGGCATACTAACGCTGTCGTGAGACAAGCACATATGCAGCCGCGTTGTTTCGCTCGCCTCCTTTGCCTGTGTCTGGTCCTGGTTTTCTGTGCGCCAGACGCGGGTACACAAACTTCACTCAAATCTCCGCAGCAAGCCAGTCCGGCGCCAGCGGCGCTGTCGGAAACAATTACTGTCGATCCGTCTGCGCCGGCTCATCCGTTCCCGCACTATTGGGAACAAATGTTCGGGTCCGGACGCGCGATTCTGAGTTTGCGCGATAGTTACCGCCGCGATTTGCGCGATGTAAAGGGGGCGACGGACTTCAAATACGTGCGCTTCCACGCAATTTTTCACGACGAAGTCGGCGTATATGACGAAGATGCACACGGCAACCCGGTCTACAATTTTTCCTACGTGGATCAGATCTACGACGGGTTGCTCCAGAATGGCGTGCGGCCGTTCGTCGAACTCAGTTTCATGCCACGCAAACTGGCCGCCGAACAGATCGTGAATCCGTTTTGGTACAAGCCGATCATTTCACCTCCCAGGGATTGGAACCGGTGGGGCGACCTGATTTCGCATTTTGCCCAGCATCTGGTGGATCGTTACGGAATCAACGAAGTCTCCCAGTGGTATTTCGAAGTCTGGAACGAACCCAACATCGATTTCTGGGCAGGCGATCCGAAAGAGCAAACCTATTACCGGCTCTATGATGTTGCGGCCCGGTCGCTCAAAGGCGTCGATTCCAGGTTGCGCGTCGGTGGACCGGCATCGGCTCAGGCAGCCTGGGTGGATCGTTTCATTCGCCACTGTGTGGAGAATCACGTTCCGGTCGATTTTGTGTCCACGCACGTTTACGGAAATGACTCGGCGAAGGATGTCTTCGGCAGCAATGAGGCGATTCCTCGCACGCAGATGGTCTGCCGCGCCGTTCACAAGGTTCACGACCAGGTGGCGCAATCCCCGCTTTCAAGCCTTCCGATCATCTGGAGCGAGTACAACGCAAGTTATAAAAACGAGACCGACGTCACCGACGCTCCCTTCATGGGCCCCTGGATCGCCGATACCATCCGCCAATGTGACGGCCTGGTCGACATCCTGTCGTACTGGGCGTTCTCGGACGTTTTCGAGGAACAGGGTGTGGTCAAAGAACCCTTCTACGGGGGCTTCGGTCTGATTGCGGAGGACGGTTTGCCGAAACCCTCCTTCAACGCTTTCAAGCTTCTGCACCGCCTCGGCGTCCAGCGGCTCCCCAACGACTCCCAATCAGCACTCGTGACCCGGCGTGACGATGGCAGGCTGGTGATAGCGGTATGGAACTTGTTCTTGCCCGAGGATCAGGGTGTGCCCAAAACTGTTACGCTTGCTGTACAGGGTCGCGACGGCGGACATCGCGCCCGTGTGTATCGGCTCGATGCAACGCACGGGTCTTTGCTCGCAGCCTATAGCGCGATGGGGAAGCCTGCCTACCCCAGTTCGCAGCAAATCACCGAACTTCACCAGGCGGCCCAGCTTCCGGCCCCCGAGCTACAATCGCTGACGCGCGGGCGGCTCACGTTGGTGCTCCCGCCTCACGGGCTTGCCTTGATTGAACTTGAGTAGAACGACAGTCTGTCGCGCAGCTGTTAGCTGTGGGAAGTGTCAATCGGGCCCGCTGGCTTGGATGGGGAGTACTTCTTAAACCCGGCGCGGTCCATCCCTCGAACTGCTTCCGGATTTTTCATGAACGTATCCCATACATATCCGGTTCGCGCATTCTCGGCCATGACCATGCTAATCCCCGTATCGATTCCGACCACATCGCTGTCGTACCAATTCGTTAGCGGATTAAACGCATCGACGAAACCGTATTGCGTCCAGGCGCGCTGTCCGTAGCGGTTCTTCATTGTTTCCAGTACGTTCACAGCGGGCTGCGGAAGAAAGGGCAGCGATCCCGCAGCCGCGCACGGAACCACGGTGCCGTCGATGGGTCCGGTGGCCGGCGGACCGCCCCAGGCGACGTATCCCCTTGCCGAATCCGAAGCCGTGATGCCCCAGAAACTTTCGCTGTAATCCGGAAACTGCGAGGCCAGGTCCATGCAGAATCGGCGATGCACTTCGGTAGCGATGATCGAATTCTGGAAGTAATCGGCAAACTGGTCGCGTTTGTTGCGAAAATCAAACCATGCTTGGGAGTATTGGTGGACAAACAGGGGTGCAAAGGACCCGATGTACCGGATGTCGTCGTATTCAAAAGTAACTCTCTTCCAAGCGGTCCAGGTTTCCGCCGGCAGGGGATGCGACGAAGAGCCCAATCCCAACAAATACATCATCATCATTTCACTGTAGTTGTCCCAGCGAAACTGCAGGAAACCGGATTCCGGCGTCCATCCATGAGGCAGGATGTGCGTGTCTTCGGAAAGCCAGGTCCAATCCACTCGGTCGAAGATTTCGTATGCCAGATCGCTGATCTCGGAATGCTGGAAGTGCTGTCGGCACGTAAGGACTCCGCAGAGCAGAATCGCCGTATCAACGGAGGAAACCTCCGAGTCCCAGAGCCTCTCGCCCGAATTCACATTCGCCCAGTGATAAAAAAATCCCCGATGATTGGGCATTTTCCACAGAAAGCGCATCGCGTTCAGCACGCGATCGCGCGCAGCCTGGTGCGCCACGTACCCGCGTTCGTCACCGATGCACAGCGCCGTCAGTCCGAATCCGGTCGCGGCGATGCTCCCCAGGTCGCTCTTATCGGGGTTGGTCGCGTTGCAGCGGTCTCGGACAATTCCGGTGTATGGATTGGCTTGCTCCCAGAAATACCGGAAGTCGGCCTTTTCCATTGCCTCCAGAAGGACCTCGTCAACCTGATAGAAAGCAGCACCCTGTGGAGGTGCTGCGGGCGGCGCGGTCTGCGCGCCCAACAGCCACGCGGAGTTTGGCCTGGTGTACTCGGCGAAAGGGACGAGCACACCCGCCCGAACCCCTAGTCTCAACAGTTCGCGGCGCGACAGCATTTTCCGCCCTGCTCGTTCGCCAGGCATCCTATGAATTATAAATGCTCTTGGGACGCCGGGGAGGCTTATCCTAGCGGTCTGAGGACACTCTTGCACTACCGTTCGCGCCCTTTGCTAAAATCCTTGGTGGCATGGACCTAGCCTTCAGCAACGGGAGGATTCGGCGGCCGGTCGCTGTAATGCTTGCGTTCGGGGCGATTCTGGCTATCGCGCTCGCCGCGGTCGGATGGCACTACGCCCGCAGACCGATATCCCTCAAGGGCGCAATCATCCAAGAGGACCCGGACACACGAAAACAGTCCCCCATTACGGATGTGGATGTCACCGTTGCGAACGATCTGGCTTCCGCGGATTCGATATCGGATTTTTCGGGCTTTTTTAGGGTTACGCTGCGCCGCGGAATCAAACGTGGCCGGTCCATCGTCCTCCGATTTCGTCACCCTGATTTCCAGCCGGTAGAGCTCCCGGCAACCGTGGGGGACAAACTCTTGGTTGTCCGTATGACGCCGCTTCACCCCGATGTGGACGATCAACCGGGACGGACGGCGGTCCTGATTTCCAACATTTTCGTCCGGTATTCGATCGAGACGACTGCGTCGGTAAACGTCGGAGCCGGTGTAACGACATTCCAGGCGATCAATGTGGGGAATATTCCCTGCGATCATCGCTCTCCGTGTTCCCCGGACAACAAATGGAAGGCCGCGACCGGTTCGGCGTCTCTCGATGCCGGGCAGGGAAACGTTTTTGAGAATGCGCGCGTGTCCTGCATTGCAGGGCCGTGTCCATTCACAAAGATCGAATCTGATGAGTTTTCCCACGGGGGGCGCACCATCGGAGTGTCGGTTCTTGATTGGTCCGATACAACCATGTTTCTGTTTCAGGCCGAGGTGTTCCGGCAGGAGATCAGCGATATCGTCCGGGAATCCTATCCCGTGATTTTCGGGCGCGCGCTGAATTTCACCTTGCCCGCGGCAGCCGAGGGCCCCAGTCTGGAAGCCGAGCTGAGCGGAACCAATATTGTCTTCCCGCTGGGCCCTGCCCCAAATCTTAGCTGGGCCTCTTGCAACGTCAAAGTCGAGAAGGCTCAGACAAAGAGCTATCGCTGCGAGCTCAAACAGGGATATAGATTCCGCTAGATTGTATCAACCGATCCGGGGAACACTGGCCGGTAAGGCAGCCAAGATGATCCATCCGAACCGCGATTCAAAGGGAGTCGGCAGGCCATGAGCGCAGAGGCGTCGCCGCAAAAAGGATCGGCCCCTACCGGCCCCCGGAATCGCCGGTTCGTTTATCTCGCCGCCGCCTTCGCCGGTTTAGGTGGATTGCTTTTCGGATACGACACCGGGGTCATTTCCGGAGCGGAACTGTTCTTCAAGAACGATTTCTCGCTCACTGTTTTTGCTCTCGAAGTCATTGTAAGCGGCGTGCTGGCCGGAGCCGCTCTGGGAGCGCTGTTGGGAGGCAGGCTGGCGGACATCTTTGGCCGGAGAACCCTGCTGATTCTCACCGCGCTAATTTTCGCCGCGGGCGCCATCCTTTGCGCCGCCGCCACGTCACCGACCATCCTGATTGTGGGCCGGATCATCGTTGGCTTCGGAATCGGTTTGTCTTCCAGTGCGGTCCCCGTTTATATCTCCGAGGTTGCTCCTGCCGATGCACGAGGCTGGACCGTTTCGCTGTTCCAGCTGGCCATTACTTTGGGAATTCTGCTTGCCTACCTGGTGGACTACGCCTTTGCTCGCATCCAGGGCTGGCGCTGGATGTTCGGTCTGGCCGTCGTGCCCGCCGCCATATTCGCGTTGGGAATGCTCTTCTTGCCGGAATCTCCTCGCTGGCTTGCCAAACGCGGGCGTCTGGATGCCGCCCGCGCCATACTGTCGCGCATCCGTGACACAAGCGACGTGGGGGAAGAACTCCAGCAGATCGTACATGGCCTGGATCAGGCGCAGGAACACGGCAACTGGCGGGATCTGTTGAGCCCGCAGCTTCGGCCCGCACTCATTGTCGGGATTGGCCTTGCGGTCTTTCAGCAGGTCACCGGCATCAACACCGTTATCTACTACGCACCGATGATTGTCCAATCAGCGGGCATTTCTTCGGCTTCAGGAGCCATCCTCACCACGGCGGGCATCGGCATCGTGAACGTACTGATGACGATCGTTTCGATGTGGCTCATCGACCGAATTGGCCGGCGCCCGCTCTTGCTGACCGGCATTGCCGGAATGGTCATAACGCTGGGCGTCCTCGGATGGGCTTTCCACTCCGCGAGTCCCACCGGCGCGCTTTCGTGGCTTGCCGTTATCAGCATCATGCTCTATGTCGCATCGTTTGCCATCAGCCTGGGGCCAATCTTTTGGCTTTTGATTTCCGAGATCTATCCGCTGAAGGTCCGCAGCTCGACCGAAGGCGTCGCCGCTACATTCAATTGGGGTTCGAATCTTCTGGTTAGCCTGACGTTCCTCACCCTGTTGCAAGAGATCGGGGCAACACGAACCTTCTGGCTCTATGGAGTGTTCGCCATCAGCGCTTGGCTATTCTCTTATTATCTTGTTCCTGAAACCAAAGGGCGAACGCTTGAAGAAATCGAGGCATTCTGGCGCAAGTGACGCGGCCTTTTGCGCCGGAAGCTATATCGGTGCGGAAGGGCGCTTGAAAACCAGCAACTTCGCAGTAAACACCTGGACTTCCTCTCCATTCTGATTGAGTGTTGCGCTTCGAATTTTCACGATGCCCTGATTCGGTTTCGACCGCGACGGAAGAATCTCGATGATTTCGCTTTCCACATGCAGTATGTCGCCGGGCCGCGTGGGTCGTGGCCAGGCAATGTCACCTCCCAGGCCTATCACGCCTCCGGCGAGCTGCATCTCGCCATTCACGATAAGACGCATGGTGGCAGCCGCGGTGTGCCATCCGCTTGCAGCAAGTCCACGAAAAATACTGTCGCGGGCGGCGGCTTCGTCCAGATGGAACGATTGCGGGTCGAATTCCGCGGCGAACGTCTTCAGGCGTTCCTCGTCCATGTGATAGGAATCCGTCGTGAATCGTTGGCCGACGCGCAGGTCGTCCAGATACAAGGCTTTGGCTGGGTCGCGTGCAGGGTTCATCTTCGCTCCTTGGTTCTGTTGCAGACGGCTCTCAATGACGAGACGCCAGCCTTGCACACTCGCAAATTCGTCACCGTGTCGCTTGAAGCAGGCCAGGCGGACGCCTGCGGCAAGCTGGGATACTTCACAGGCCGAGTGCGAGCGAGTTCGCGCCTCGGCCTCGGTTGACTTGATGAGCCCAATTCCCGCAATCTCGCGCCACGTTTAATCCTTCAGCGCGTTTGTGATCAACGTTTCCAGCTTGTGATCCAGATCCTTGGCTACCTTGTCGACTTGGACGGACTTGAACCTGCCAAAAACGGTGGACGGAAGATCATAGTCAACGTGGGTCAGCTGATCCTCAGCGACATAGACGCAGATTCTCAACGGTGCATATTCTCCTGCGCGAAGATCCGCCTGGGTCATTTCTACTGCGATCAACGGATTTCCGATTTCATACTGCCGGTCAAACGCCTTTCTCCCTTTCAGCCCCAGAAGCTGTCCGTGATCGCGCATGGCGAAAAGCATGAAGCCGCTGCTTCCTTCCATGGCGTGAATCTTGGCTTCCACCTCGGCGGGATCTGACAGGTTCGTCATTGCCGAACCGAAGGCCGTCGCATCGAATTTCCCGAGCTGTTTTTCGATCGCCGCAGTTACGGCGTCAAACGGCTTCGAGGACTTGAAATTGACATGGGTCGTGGAACTGACCGTGACCGATCGAAATGGAGCAGCTGGGTCGGCCCCGGAACTTGGGACCGCAGCCATACCGACGGCCAGGAACGCGACGAGTCCCGCAAAGCAAGCTGATGACATCTCCATGTCAAGCCTCCTGAAAGATGGACCTGACCTTGGTTACGAACGCCAAATCGGGCGCGAGGCCCGGAAAACCCCGCCGCCAAACTAGTTCCCCCGGACACAGAGGATTGCGGGCGGTAGGTTTTCAAGGTACAGCTGTTCGACCAGGCCAGCGCGGCGATCAAGCACCGCTCGTTGATTGAACGATCCCTTATCGGTGATCTCGCCGGCATCAAGCGACGGCGGTTCCTCGAGCAGCACGGCGCGCGTCACGCGATTCGAGCTGCCCGTGGACTTCGCAGCAAGATCTGTGAGCAGTGATTGAAAGCGGGTGCGCACCGCCGGATGCGCCAGGATTTCTGCCGTCGCCTCAGCCCGCACCTCAGGGCAAAGGGAGTGGCACGCATCCATGTCGGGAAAAAACAGTGCTGTGACGAAATCGCGATTCAGGCCCGCAATCACGACGTCGCGGACAAAGGGCGAGAAGTGCGCGATGATGCGGGCGCGCAGCGGGCCGACGCTCACCCAGGTGCCATTGCCAAGCTTGAAATCCTCCGTGAGGCGCCCGTCAAACAGCAGGCCCTTGTTGATGTCATTCGGATCAATCAGCTGCACGGCGTCCCCAAACGAATAGAAACCTTCCTCGTCGAATACTTTTCGCGTCAATTCGTCCTGGCGCCAGTATCCCGGTGTGACGTTGGGCCCGCGCACCCGCGCCTCGAGCTTGCCGCCGCAAGGGACGATTTTCAATTCGACTCCCGGGACAGGAATTCCGATCGTCCCGGCGCGATCGGTTTCCCAGGTAGTCTGCATCGCCATCGGGGACGTTTCGGTCGATCCCAGTCCGGTCGCCATGATGATGCGCTCGCCGCAGGTTTCAAACGCGAGCTCCCGGTAGGCATCCCAGACCGGCTGCGACAGACCCGCACCGGCATAAAACATCAGGCCAAGCCGGCTGAAGAACTTCTCTCGAAGCTCGCGATCGGCGCGCAAGAAAGGCAATAGATCTTCGTAGCCCTTGGGAACGTTGAAATACACGGTCGTCGCGATCTCGCGCAGGTTGCGAACCGTTCTCTCCATTGCACCAGGGCCTGGCCGGCCGTCGTCGATGTAAAAAGTGCCTCCGTTGTAGAGCGCGATTCCGACGTCGTGGTTTCCGCCAAACGTGTGATTCCAAGGCAGCCAGTCCACGATCACCGGCGGATCGTCTTCAAGAAACCCGAATATCTGAGCGATCATTTGCTGGTTGCTGCAAATCATCCGATGCGTATTGACGACCGCTTTGGGCATGGCCGTCGAGCCGGATGTGAAAAGAAACTTTGCCACGCCGTCGGGATTGATTTTTCCGTGAGCGGCAGCGACGGCTGGCGTTGGATCGGTCTCCAGCAGATCGGCAAAGGTGCCGGCCTTGCGCCGGTCCGGAGGTGCGGTCGTGGTCACAACTTCCACATGTTCGCCGACCGCGGCTTCAATCGCAGGGGCATAGCGGATGCCGTCTGAAGCAAAGACCAGCCCGGGCGTCAAAATTTTCAACGTATGGCGCAACTTGCCGAAATCCTTCGAGACCAGCGAATAGGCCGGTGAAAGAGGCGCGGCGGGAATTCCAACGTGCTGGCCGGCCAGCGTCAGCAGAAAGTGCTCTAGATCGTTTTCCGACAGAATCGCCACGGGCCGGTCGACCGAAAGGCCCCGATCGAGCAGCGCCTGGCCGATGCTCTCAACCGACCGCAATACCTGCGAGTAGGTCAGCCGCCGCCATTCGCCCCCCGGTGCGCGCTTCGCGATGCAGACTTTTTCAGGTGAGACTTTCGCCCAGTGAATCAAGCGGTCGGTCAGCACATTAGGATAGGGCCCGAGCGCTTCGTCCGGCCTGACCAGAAGCACGCCGCCGGGAAGTCGTTCAAGCCTCGCGCCGGACGTACGCATACGCACTTGGCGCACGCCTGCTTCAGTAGTGCCCCGTCCCCCCGGACGTTTCTGGTCAGTCATCGTAATTGCACATTTTCCCACACTTTATTGAGGCGCTCCATGTCTGNGGTGGCCGGGCGGGACGTCGCCCCCTGTGGCGATCCGCGAAGGCGTGGGACCAGAGCGGATTGGGCGAACGCTGATGTCGAGTTTCGAGTTGCCGGCATCCCCGATTCGAGCGCCGCAAGCGGCAGGGCGCGCCAGGATCCCGTAGGTAGGCTAGGCGCTGCTGCGTCCCGCACCGGACAGACCACGCACTCCCGGTTGTCGC
>JGI12635J15846_10005044_pt1 | contig 11411 bp, 11 predicted proteins | sample BlaSpr_A8_OM2_M2_FD_15846 | JGI IMG/M metagenome (IMG submission 15846) | reverse complement strand
GAGGCGCTGCATCAGTGGCACTACTTCGCGCTCCTGCAGCATCGGCTCGCCGCCCGTGATCTCCACCAGTCCGCTCGCGCTCAAGTGCTCCACCTCTTCCACAATCTCTTCCACGGTCATGCGATGACCGCCGCTGAAAGTGTACTCGCTGTCGCACCACGAACAACGAAGATTACAACCGGTCAGACGTACGAACACGCAAGGCAGTCCCGCGTGCGTGGATTCGCCTTGGATCGATTTGTAAATCTCCGTGATCTGCATGGTGAGGCTTGCGGTCGGACGACAGGCTAAGGCTCCGAATAGGTCGCCGTTGTCGTATCCGTTTCAAATACAGTGACGTTCTTCACCCGCACCCGGCCACTCGTGACGCTGTCAAGCTTCTCGCTGGCCTGGTCGTAAAAATACTTGGCGAGATTTTCCGCCGATGGATTCAAAACGGTGAACGGTTCTAAATCGTTGATCATCTGGTGATCCAGCCTCTCGATGGCGTGTTTCATCACCTCGCGCAGATCCTTGAAGTCGAGCAGCAGCCCGGCCTTGTCCAGTTCCTTGCCAGCCAGCGTCACCCGCACCTTGTAATTGTGGCCATGCGGATTCTCGCACTTGCCCTTGTAATTGCGCAGGTAGTGTCCCGCGGCAAAAGAATCGTCAACCGTAACTTCGAACATGTACCCTCTGTGGCGGCCCATCAGCATGGTAAAGAGCCGGACATCGCCCAACCAATTATTGTACCGCGATGGCGCGGGTTGGTCAGAGACTCGCGTTCTGCCGCGTTCGAACATCAATGAACATCAATGCAGAAGCCTTCAAAACAGCCGGATAGCCTTCGCCTGCTGAATCGCCGCCACTTTTCTGAGCTCCGCTAATACCGGCTCGGGCACGACTCCATCCACGTGCACCACCGCAATGGCCTCGCGGGGTTTGGCATTTCCCACTCGGCGGCCTAAAGAGAAATCGGCAATGTTGATCTTGTGATTGCCTAGAATCGTTCCTACTTTTCCGATTACGCCGGGTACATCGCGATTGCGAAGGTAAATCAGATTGCGTTCGAGCGGAGCCTCCACTTCGATTCCGTCTACATGCAGCAAGCGTGGGTCATTTTTGTGTAACACAGCGCCTTTCACGACATGTTCTTCCGCTTGAGCTTTTACTGCAATGGAAAGCACGCTGCCCGCGCCGCCAGTCGAGCCTTTGGGTTTCCGCTCTTCGTGAATGCGCAGCCCACGTGACGAAGCAATGGCTGCCGCGTTCACCAGGTTCGCCTTTTCCTCCAGCGCCTCGTTCAGAATGCCTTTAATAGCGCCATTGCGGATCAGCTCTGTCTTCCACTCTGCAATGTGGCCGCTATAGCCCAGCGAGATTTCTTCCAATGCGCCTTCGCTGACTTGTGCCAGGAACGAACCTAATCTCTCGGCCAGCACGATATAGGGTTGCAGCTCGACGTATTCATCGTGCGAAACCGAAGGCACATTCACCGCGTTCTGGATCACTCCATGCTTGAGATACTCCTTGACCTGCAGGGCGATCTGATAGCCAACGGCCTCTTGGGCCTCATGAGTCGAACCGCCAATGTGAGGCGTGAGAATTACATTTTCCAATGCTGTGAGCGGAGAGTTCTTCAACGGCTCCTCGACGAAAACATCCAACGCAGCCCCAGCCAAATGGCCTTGCTTCAGGGCGTGTGCGAGCGCAGATTCATCGACCAGTTCCCCCCGCGCACAGTTCACCAGACGCGCGCCGCGTTTCATCTTCCTTAATGTTTCGGCGTTGATCATGCCCGTGGTTTGAGGAGTGAGTCCGACGTGCAGCGTCAGATAATCCGATGTCGCGTAAACTTCCTCCAGCTTGCCCAGCGCGATGCCCTGCTCTTTGGCGACTGCGATCGAGACGAATGGATCGTGCCCGATGACTTCCATCCCGAACGCTCGCGCTCGCCGAGCCACTTCCATCCCGACACGTCCCAATCCGACGATGCCGAGCGTCTTGCCCCTCAGTTCCGAGCCTTGCAGAGATTTTTTCTCCCACTTGCCGGCATGCATCAACTCGTTCGCCCGGCAGAGATGGCGAGCCAGAGCCAGCATCATCGCCAAGGTATGTTCCGCTACCGCGACAGCATTCGCTCCGGGCGTATTCATCACGGCGATGCCCTGGCGCGTCGCGGGTTCGAGATCGATGTTGTCGACTCCGACTCCGGCCCGCCCGATCACGCGCAGCTTTCGCGCCTTGACTAAAAGCTCAGCATTCACTTGCACTGCCGAGCGCACGATTAGCGCGTCTGCGGATTCCAGTTGGGCCGCCAATCCGCCTTCCATCTGATCGGGCGTGATGACGATCCAGCGCGGCTCGCGCAGTAAGTCTACGGCTGACGCCGATATCTTTTCAGCAATAACAATTTTCATAGTTAGTTAAATCGGCCGCGGATTTCACGGATCATCGCAGATACAACTAAACCTTTAGAATCCTGATCCATGTCGCTCTGCGAGAATCCGTGGCGAATTTGGAAATTTTAACTGCGCGTAACGGACGCGACGATCGAGTTCGATTCCATATGCTTGGCGTAGACTTCCTGCGCCGCGCGAACTGCTGCGCCATATTCGACAGGGTGCCCGGTTACGTTGGCGAGCACCTGCTCAAGCGCAGCCAGAATCCCAACCGTATCGAGATAGTCGTAGTATCCCAGATGCGCGATGCGGAAGAGCTCTCCCTTCATCTCGCCTTGGCCGTTGGCGACAACCGCCGCGAAGCAGTCGCGAAATTGTTTTACGATAGCGCCGGAGTCGATACCGCCCGGAGACTGAATCGCAGTAAGAGCGGCTGCCGGAGCCGACGGAGCAAAGAGCTTCAGTCCCAAAGCCCGCGCGCCGGCGCGAGTCATTTCCGCTGCCAGCTCCGCGTTGTCAATGAGCGCTTTGCGGCCCGCTACCAAATCGCCGGCCCCCATCTGCCGAATGAAATCGAGCGCTGCGCCCAGAGCAGCGAACAACGACGTCGCTGGAGTGTACGCCGACTCACCCTTGGCCGCGGCCTTGCGCTCCCTGCGAAAATCGAAGTAGTAGCGCGGAGACTTGGCCGTTTCCATGCGTTTCCACGCGCGTTCGCTGACAGCACAATAGGCCAGGCCAGGCGGGATCATGAGCGCCTTCTGCGATCCGCCAATGATGACGTCAATGCCCCAACCATCCACATCGAAGTGCGTCGTGCCCAAGCCCGTGATCGCGTCTACGACAAGCAGTATTTCGTCGCCAGACTTACGCACCAAGTGCGCAATACCTTTTACGTCATGCCGCGCGCCCGTAGAACTCTCGGTCGACTGCATGTACACNGCGCGAATATCCGGCGCGAGCTTTTGCCGAACCTCGTCGAGCGAGAAAGTCTGCCCGTATGGCACGCTTAGCACATCGACCGCACAACCGAAGGCCTTGCCCAGATCACGCCAGCGCTCGCCAAACTTGCCCGCCGTGAGCACGAGCACTTTGTCTCCCGGCGAAGTCAGATTCGAAACCGAGCCTTCCATCACACCCGTTCCCGAAGAAGCCAGCACCAGAACGTCGTTCTGAGTGCCAATGAAATCCTTCATGTCGGCCAGCACTCGCGAATACAAAGCGCGAAAGTCAGCCGTGCGATGGTGCATGGCAAATGACGCCATCGCGGTCTGAGCCGCCGGAAGAATGGGCGTGGGGCCGGGAGTGAAGAGACGGTTCTTGCGCAGCATTCCGATAACGTCCTTAGGATCGTAAGAATTCTGTTCTCAAGTAGTTTATCGGAAGCTGGTGCTTCTGACATGCCCTCGCCCGCGTTTTCAAGGTATGAGCTCAAACATCAAGCTCATGACACCGGGCACATTGAATGTAGAACCGCTCCGCTATAATTGCCGCATCATGAGCCTGATCGAACAGATTCAGAAAGACATTATTAGCGCGATGAAGGCCCGCGAGGAGCAGAGGCTGTCGACCTTACGAATGGTGAAGACTGCGCTCAAGAATCGTGAGATCGACAAGATGGCTCCGCTCGATGACAAAGAGGCCCAGCAGGTGTTGAGCACCCTGATCAAACAGCGGAAAGAATCGGTAGAGCAATTCACCAAGGGCGGCCGTCAGGAAATGGCGGACAAAGAAGCGGCCGAAATCAAAATCATCGAGGCTTACATGCCCAAGGCGGCTGGCGACGAGGAGATTGTAGCCGGCGTGAAAGCCGTCATTGCCGAGATGGGCTCACCCACCATAAAAGACATGGGCACAGTCATGAAGAACGTCATGGCACGATTCAACGGAGCCGGCCTTCGCGTGGACGGCAAACAGGTGAGCGACGCGGTTAAGCGAGAGCTGACCGACAAATAGCCCCTTTCAGCCAGCGCGGCCTGAGAGGCGCAACACAAATCAATAAGCCTCTTTTCGATGGCGGAAAGAGTGCATTACAACTGCAGTCCCAAGGATGTCGTACCTCAAACGGTATTCGCGCCAGCGCGTTGTTAGGACGAGGAACCGCGAGGTCATACTATTTTTTTGCTTTAGCGACTGGCCGCTGAAGTTCAGCCAGGAACTTGCTGGCTTCGCGCGTCTTTCCTCGACCATACTCGGCGTTACTCTTCCCGATCTGCTTCTTGAGACTGGGATCGCGAAGTTCCAGATAGTCTTCCAAATCGTCTACGTGCATGATGCCAACGACAGGAATGCCGTCTTTTTCAAGGATGAAGTACTCCCGGTTAATGTGCGCTCGGCGGACAACTTGGCCGAGGTTGATGCGGGCTCGAGTGAGCGGAATTCGATGGACTATGCTTTTCATAGTTGATTGATTAACATTAATCAATGTTGATTATAGGTTGTATGGCGGGGCAATATCAAGGCATTTAAAGCGCAAGCTATCGTCACTTGCTTCTTTGTAATTCCCGATAAGCCTCGCTCTTCGATATCCCCAGCTCTTTCGCGACTTTCTTCAGCGCAGCTTTCTCGTCGAGCTTCTCCGCGGTCATAATTTGCTCAAGCCTTTGCCGGACACNCACTCGCGAAGACAATTCTTTTTTCTGTGTACCTTCCATTTTGCCAATCAGCAGCGTGATCTCTCCCTTGATATCGCCGCGCGCCTTCAGCGTTTCCAGAACGTCGCCAGCATTCCCTCGCAAGAACTCTTCGTGGATCTTGGTCACTTCGCGAGCGATCACTACATGCCGCTCCTGACCCAGAATCTCCACAATATCTTCGAGCGATTCTTTCACCCGATGCGGAGCCTCGTAAAACACCTGCGTGCGGGGCGATTCGAAAATGCTTTCCAGAAGCTGCCGCCGCTGCCTAACCTTGGCGGGAAGAAATCCGCTGAAGCGAAATGAATCCGTAGGTAAGCCACTGGCCACGAGAGCTGCCAGAAACGCCGACACGCCCGGAATTGGCACGACCGCGACGTGATGCCGAATGGCCAGCGAGATTAGCCGGAATCCCGGATCAGAAATTCCGGGCATTCCCGCGTCCGTCACCAGTGCGATCCGCGCGCCTTGCTCAAGATCAACCACAAGTTCGGCGGCGCGGGTCATCTCATTGTGTTCGTGATAGCTGGTGGTACGCGTGCTAATGCCGTAGTGATTGAGCAGCTTCTGAGTCTGGCGCGTGTCTTCGCAGGCGATAAGGTCGACTTGCTTCAGCACCCGCAAGGCTCGCAGCGTAATGTCTTCCAGATTGCCAATCGGCGTTGCCACCAAATAAAGTCCGGGCACAAGAGCATGGCGCGAATCGGCATCGGTTTCGCTGGGTTTCATTTCTTGGATTGCCTCGACGGAGTCTATCACTGAGGCAAAGTCTGCACCTGCCTCATATAAATTGACGGGAATGGCTGCGGACCCTAAAATCAAGAACAGTGCAGTTGGTTTTTGCCTGCGTTTCAGGAAGCAATTTCAGGAGTCCATGCCACTTTACGAATACGAGTGCAAGAAGTGTCATCACCGCTTCGAACGGATCGTGAAGTATTCCGATCGTCCCATGAAGAAGTGCCCGGATTGCGGCGGTCCCGTCGAGCAGACGATTACCGCACCCGCGGTTCAGTTCAAAGGCTCAGGGTGGTACGTCACCGACTACGCCAAAAAGCCCTCGGCAACCGCTTCTTCGTCGAATGGGGATTCCAAGTCGAAGGATGAAGCCGCGTCTAAGAAGGAATCTGCCTCGAAAGACGAGTCGGCTTCGAAGAAGGAAGAAAAGTCTTCCAAGGCGAGCGAAAAGTCCAAGTCAGAAACTTCCAGCAAGAAAGAAAAGAAGTAGCGGAACGGCCAAGGGCAGTTTCACTACTCGCGAGATCCTTCAAGACCTGACGGGTCTTTCAGGATGACGTCGAAAGTCTGGGGCTTCCAGTTTTATCGCCACGTCATGTCGTAGCCCAGCGCACTGAGGATGTGATTCTCAAACTCGTATTCCAGGATCACGTTGAAGTTGTCGCCGTTCAGCTCCCATGACGCAGCGTACTTCGTCAGTTCGGGTCGGTAAGACGAATACGCCGTGGAATAGCGCACATTGCAGGGCTTTGGACAGGCAATCATGCCGGTTGGGTTGGGCCGCTGTTCGCCCGTCTCAGCGAATAAGAGCTCGGATGAAACGTCGGGTTCCGACGCCACCAGCAGCTGATGAGGCTCCACGCTCAAGGCACGCGGATCGCCGGGACGAGTGTCTGCGGTTGCGCCGTTCGAGAGCTGCTGCAATGGGTTGAGTTGGAACTGCCGAGTTAAACTTTGCTGCGCTCCCTTCCAGATCGCCATCAGATCCGCGTCGGAATGCCGCGTCTGATTTATAAATCCTGTCGGACCCGGACTTTGCGAACCCTCGCATCCGAGCAGAACCACCGTCAAGACGACCGTCACGACAATTCGCCGCATCGTTACCTCGCAAAACGCTACTTACTCCATCGGCGCAGCGCAGTTCTTCTGAAACGTTTTAGCTGGACCGAACGTCATGCGTCTTCCGCGTCGACTTATAAAGGGAGCTCGTGTCAGCGTCTGTGAAACCAACGACCTGACTTTATCTGTGCTTCAATTCAAGGCTGAGGTGACTTCATGCCGGACAAGTCGAGGCCCACCGGTGTCACCGCCATTGCGATCGTCTTCTTTCTCTCTGCGGCGTATCTCGGTTTGCTTGGCGCAGTCATGCTGGTGTCTCCCGGCGCGGCATCGATGGCGCTAGGAGCGCCGTTGCTCAACGGCCTGGAGCTCGCTGGGCCCTACATGTTCTTGTTGATGGCAGGAGTGGGAGTGCTGCTTGGATGGGGACTGCTGCGTCTCAACAATTGGGCGCGGCGGGCTGCCATGGTTGTGGCATTCGTCGGCGTTGCAATGCTCGTCCCGAGTGTCTCGACCGCGGCTGTGGATTTTAGCGCATCGCTGCTCTGGGCCGGACTTGGGGTTATCGTTCGCGTGATAATCGTCTGGTATCTGTATCAGGAACCCGCAGCAGAAGCGTTCGAAAAAGGATAGCCACGGATCTCGCGGATTCGCACGAGTGATTTTCCCAATCTTCTTTCAGACCCGTGACCATCCGAGTAAATCCGTGGCCGCTTTTACCTTTTCGCCTTTACCGCTTCTTGCTCGCCCACGCGTTTGCTGACTTCAAATTTCATCTTGCCCGCCTTCTTGTCGGCATCGACGACGACGTGATCGCCATGCAGAACTTCACCGTCCAAAATCTTCAGCGCCAGCGGATCCTGCACCATCTTCTGGATTGCCCGCTTCAATGGGCGTGCTCCGAAATTCGGATCGAAGCCCTCGGCAAACAGTAGATCTTTCGCGGCGTCGGTCAGCTCCAGCGAAATCTTGCGATCGGCCAGCAGATGCCGCACATCTTCCAGGCGCAGCTCGATAATCTTCACCAGCTGTTCCTTGCCCAACGGACGGAAAACGATGATGTCATCCACACGGTTGAGAAATTCCGGTTTGAAGTGCCCGTGCAGAGTATTGATGACCTGCTTCGAGGCTTCGTCGAAATCCTTCTCGGAACGCAAGCCCTCGGCCTGCAGAAAAGAGGACCCGAGGTTCGAAGTCATAATGATCACGGTGTTGCGGAAATCGACCGTACGTCCTTTTCCGTCGGTGAGCCTGCCGTCATCCATCATTTGCAAAAGCACGTTGAAGACATCGGGATGCGCCTTCTCGATCTCATCGAACAGCACGACCGCGTACGGGCGACGCCGCACCTGCTCGGTGAGCTGCCCACCCTCTTCATATCCAACATATCCCGGCGGCGCGCCGATGAGCCGCGATACCGCATGCTTCTCCATGTATTCGGACATGTCGATTCGGACCATGGCGTGTTCATCGTCGAAGAGAAATTCCGCCAACGCACGCGCGAGTTCAGTTTTACCCACACCCGTAGGACCCAGGAAAATAAACGAACCGATGGGACGCTTGGGATCGCTCAATCCGGCTCGCGAGCGGCGGATGGCGTTTGCAACCCGCTCCAGCGCCTCGTCCTGTCCGACAACGCGGTCCCGCAGCCGATCTTCCATGCTGATCAGCTTTTTGACTTCCCCTTCGAGCATTTTAGAAACCGGAATGCCAGTCCACTTGGACACGATGCGGGCAACATCTTCCTCGTCCACTTCTTCTTTCAACATGCGCGCCTTGCCCTTAACTTCCATCTGCGCCGTGAGCTTGTTAAGCTCGTCTTCAGTCTGGCGCAGCAGGCCATAGCGAATCTCGGCCACGCGCTGCAGGTTTCCCTTGCGCTCTTCGGCTTGTTCTTCGATCTTCAACTGCTCGATCTGTTCTTTCAGAGCACGAGAACGCGCGATCAGTTCTTTTTCCCGCTTCCAGTTGGCCTTCAGCGTATTGGCTTTTTCGCGAATCTCCGCCAGCTCTTTATCAATCACCGAAAGCCGGTCTCTCGAATTCGCGTCGTCTTCCTTCTTTAATGCTTGACGCTCGATTTCGAGTTGCGTCGCACGACGCTCCAGCTGGTCGATGTCCGTGGGCAGAGAATCAATTTGAATTCTCAGCGACGCTGCCGCCTCATCAATGAGGTCGATTGCTTTGTCCGGTAGGAAGCGATCAGAGATGTAGCGATGGGACAGAGTTGCGGCTGCGACAATTGCCGAGTCTTTGATGCGCACCCCATGATGCACTTCGTAGCGTTCTTTCAGGCCGCGCAGGATGGCGATCGTGTCCTCGACATTGGGCTCGCCGACGAAAACAATCTGGAAACGCCGCTCCAGAGCTGGATCTTTTTCGATGTGCTTGCGGTACTCGTTGAGCGTCGTGGCTCCAATCGCACGCAGCTCGCCACGAGCCAGCGCCGGCTTGAGCATGTTGGAGGCGTCCATGGCGCCCTCGGCCGCGCCCGCGCCGATCAGCGTATGAAGCTCGTCGATAAAAAGAATGACCTGTCCTGAAGAATCTTCAATCTCTTTGAGCACGGCTTTGAGGCGATCTTCAAACTCGCCCCGATACTTTGCGCCGGCCAACATGGCACCCAGATCGAGCGCCACCACGCGCTTGTTTTTCAACCCTTCGGGCACGTCGCCGGAGATAATGCGCTGCGCCAGGCCTTCCACAATTGCAGTCTTGCCCACGCCCGGCTCTCCGATGAGCACCGGGTTATTTTTCGTGCGCCGGGAAAGCACTTGCACCACGCGGCGAATTTCTTCGTCGCGGCCAATTACAGGATCAAGTTTGCCGCGACGCGCCTGTTCGGTCAGGTCGCGGGTATAGCGCGACAGCGATTGATACTTATCTTCTGGATTTTGGTCCGTTACCTTCTGCGAGCCCCGCACCGAAGTGAGCGCTTTCAGAATCGCATCGTAGGTTGCGCCATGCCGCGCCAGGATTTCGTGCGCCGGATCGCGCTTGAGCTGCGCTGCTGCCAGCAGCAAGTGCTCGGTGGAAACGTATTCGTCCTTAAAATTGCTGGCTTCTTTGAAAGCCTTGTCCAGCAGCTGATTCAGGGCGTTGGAAGTAGTCGGCTGCGCCGCGCTGCCCGAAACTTTCGGCAGGCCGTCAATGACACCGTACGCATCGTGCAAGACCGCTTGCGGACCAACCCCCACCTTTTCGAGCACAGGTGGAACGATGCCTTCCTTGTCCTCGACCAATGCGGCCAGAAGATGCACCGGCATGAGCTCGGGATTGCCGTGCTCCGATGCCAGATTGTTGGCGCGTTGAACCGCTTCCTGCGCCTTCACTGTGAATTTATCCCAACGAATGGCCATAACTTTTTCCTTTTATCTATTGTCACCCTAAGCGAAGCGAAGGGTCTATGAATTTGTTTGAGTTGATAGAAAGAGATTCTTCGCTTCGCTTAGAATGACAAGCTCCGTACTTGAGGTCGCAATTGCGACCTCAAGTTTTCGAAGCATCGAACATGAAAACGGGAGACGTCGCCGTCTCCCGTCAAAACTGCCGAGCTTCGCTCGACCGGACAGCCGAGGTCGGCTGTCCCCCCGCGCTACTGACAACTTACGCGGCTTTGCCTGGAGCCTTGGCTTCCAGAGTCTTCTCACCACCAACGTTGACTTTGATCTGCTTGGGCTTGGCTTCCGCCTTTTTCGCCAAAGCGATCTTCAGGACTCCCTTGTCGTAGTTGGCCGAGACCTTCTCTGCATCCACAGTTGTCGGCAGAGTGAAGGACCGGGTGAAGCTTCCATATTGCCGCTCCACGCGACGGTAATTCTCTTCTTTCTCTTCCTTTTCGAACTTGCGTTCGCCGTGCACAGTCAGAGTGTTGTTCTCGATGCGAACATCGATGTCCTTCTCGTCAATGCCCGGGACTTCGATTTTCAGCGTGATGTTGTGTTCGTCTTCGTACACATCCACCGGCGGCGCAAAAGCGCTCGTGGTCAAAGACTGGTCCTGATCGGCAGCCACCGAATCACGGAACAAACGGTTTAGGCGATCTTGCAAAGTGTTGAACTCGCGAAACGGCTCCCAACGGGTTAGTACGGTCATGTTAAATCCTCCTTCAAATGCTTTTGGTTTTATGGCTTCCTACATAGCCTTGGATGTCAAGTTAGCGTAAAAGAAGCATAAAATATGAGCGTATTATTGTCAATATATGATTCGTCTTGTTTTTCATCAACTTACAGCAAACATGAGGCACTTCAAGTACGCCGTTTCTGGGACTTCCAGAAGTATGGGATGGTCCTTCCCCTGGGTCCGGTTCTCCAGGATACGAAGATTTCTGTGCATATCGCGGGCGGCCTGGGCAACAACTTCAAGAAAGTCAGCCGGGCTCACGTGGTAGGAACAAGAGCAGGTCACCAGGATCCCGCCGGGCCGGAGCATCTTCAGAGCCCGCAGGTTGAGTTCTTTGTAACCGCGCAGTGCCGTTTCCAGATTGCTCTTGCTCTTGGCGAAGGCTGGGGGGTCGAGGACGATGGCGTCGTACTGCTGGCCGGCGCTGGCGTAGTCGCGAAGCAGGTCGAAGGCGTTGGCCTCGATCCATTCGATTTCC
>JGI12635J15846_10005042_pt1 | contig 11412 bp, 6 predicted proteins | sample BlaSpr_A8_OM2_M2_FD_15846 | JGI IMG/M metagenome (IMG submission 15846) | reverse complement strand
TTCAAACCTCTTGACTCGGCTCGCCGCTGACACTAAAATTCGAAGTTGTCCACCTAAGGGAGGTGTTCATGTTCCATCACCTCTTTCTCCCTCTACCCACCCCGAGTACTTCTCCCTCTCTTGCCCTTCCAGCGGTCCAGAAGTAAGGCCTAACACGGGCTAGGCCAAGGGAGAATTTCCAAACTATCTTAATGGGAGGGTGAGTTGCCACATTGCATAAAGTGCGGAGCCGCTGTCGCTGAGGGCTTCGCGTTTTGTCCCCGGGTGCGCTCAACCTGGCGAAGGCCGCGTGATGTTTTCCGCGGGCGATCCAACACATCGCGTCGCGCTGCTAACTCAAGTCGCGGATTGGTTTGACAAGTACACAAGGTGAGGTTCTTAAAAGTTACGGGCATGCGAGCGGGCGAGGACGCTATTGGAATCCGAGGACATGACATCATGCAAAAAACGAGGATGCGGCTAAGCTGTTTCGCATTACTGATGATGGCGATCCATGTAGTATGCGCGCAGCCAGGATCCGCGCAGCTGACCACGGGAAAGATCGTCGGGACCGCGAAAGACAGTTCGGGCGCGGTTGTTCCGAAAGTGCTCATAAAAGCGCTGAACACCGAGACGAAGATTACGCGAGACACGGTCTCCTCCGACGCCGGAACTTACGAAATTCTTCTGTTGCCTCCAGGGCAATATGAGCTTTCCGCCGAGCTAGAGAGGTTCAAGCGCTATGTCCGCCGGCCGGTTACGGTGGAAGTGAACCAGGAATCTCGCGTCGATGTGGAACTGCAAATCGGGCTTTTGAGCCAGACGGTTGAAGTTGCTGGAGAGGCCATCCAGGTGCANTCCACAACGGCAACACTCGGAAAAGTCATGTCCGAGAAGCTGATTGAAAATCTTCCATTGAATGGCCGCAATTTCAGCGACTTAGGGCTATTGCAGACCGGTGTAGCACCAATTCAACCAGGCCGCGGGTTTACGCAGAACGCCTACAACGTCAATGGCGCGCGCGATTCGATGAACAACTTCCTGTTGGATGGCGTTGCAAACTCCGAACTGGAGGGCAATACACTGCAGATTAAGCCGGCCATTGATGCTCTGGCGGAATTCAAGATACAGACCAATCTGTTTTCGGCGGAGTACGGACGTAACTCCGGAGCTGTCGTCAATGCAGTGATCAAGTCCGGAACGAATTCTTTTCACGGTGCGTTGTGGGAATTTCTGAGAAACGACAAGCTGGACGCCAAAAATTTCTTCGCGGATAGGGTACCGCCCCTGAAGCGAAACCAGTTTGGCGGTGATATCGGAGGCCCCATACGGAAAGGGCGTTTATTCTTCTTTTTTTCCTATGAGGGATTCCGTGAGCGCAGGGGTTTGACGCAGGCAACCACGGTTCCCAATGATGCGCATCGCGCGGGGTTCTTCGGTGCATCGGCACAAATCAAAAATCCTGCAAATTCAGGATGCACGGCGGGCGGCAATGTGCCCGGAACGAATTTCGTCGGCGGCACGATTCCGGACGCCTGCATCAGTCCGGTGGCAAAAGCAATTCTGAAGCTCTACCCGCAGCCCAACGCAGGCGGCGAAAATTTTACTTCCAGTCCCTCGGCGAAAAATGATAGCAAGCAATTCATCATGCGCATCGATCATCTGCTGAGAAAAACAGACCAGATCTTCGGTCGATACATTTACGACAATAATAATCAGCTGGATCCGTTCCAGCCCGGAGGTACAGCCCCTGCGCAGTTCCCGGGATTTTCGCAAACATTTATCAATCGAAACCAGAACTTCGCTTTTGGTTACACGCACACATTTTCGGCCAACCTCCTGAACGATTTCCACGCCGGCTTCAGTCGAACCTTCAATCCGACGACCTTCCCGAATACGCCGAAGCCCAAGGACGTGGGCATCAATTTCCCGGTGCCGGACAACGTAGGTCTCACGGACATACGCATCACCGGTTATTCGGGCGTGGGCAACACGGTCCAGGGGCCTTCGCGTTTCATATTCAACACGTACCAGTATCACGACACTCTGATCATCGTGCACGGCAAGCACACCATCAAGACCGGCGGGGAGGTCCGTTGGCAGCAGGAGAATGTTCGCTTCCAGTTCACTGAAGCAGGAAATATGTTGTTTACCGGGAACTTCACAGCGAACGGCTTGGCGGATTTCTTGCTGGGTGAATCGGTTTCTTTCACCTACGGCTCGTTGAAACGCGACGTGCTGGGCCAACGGTGGAAAGCTTTTAGCGTATTTGGGCAAGACGATTACAAAGTTACTTCAAAACTTACTCTCAATCTCGGTTTTCGGTGGGAATACGCCACGCCGATGATAGATAAGTATGGACAAACCTCGACAGTGTTCATCGACAAACAGCCCACGTTTGGTGTCCCTGGTAGCGGTGTCGCCACCACAGTGCTAGCGGGAGACAAGTCCCGCGGGCTCTGCGACAAGTGCGGGTATTTCCCAGACAAGAGGGGCTTTCAGCCGCGATTGGGCTTCGCCTACGATGTTTTTGGCAATGGAAAGTGGGCTGTGCGAGGCGGATACGGAATTTTCTTTGCAGAGTTTGGTTCCAACCTCGTTCTACAGAATCTGTTGCAACCGCCCTTCACTACCTTTCCAACCGTGACCGATTCGGGCGGTGTCGGTTTTGTTAGCCTGGCCAACCCAACGTGCGGCGGAACTTGCGTGCCTCCGGGAACTGGCCTAGTTGTGGTCACCGATCCACATATCCGCACCAGCTACATGCAGCAGTACAACCTCAACCTGCAACACGATCTCGGCGCCGGCTTCCTCTTGGAAGCTGGCTACGTCGGAACCCTCGGCCGCAAGCTGCTCAATTTCCGGGATTTGAACCAACCGTTTGTTGTTTCGGTGAACGGCCAGCCTCCATCCGAAGCAAACCTGGAGCAGCGCAGGCCCTTCGCGGGATTCGGCGACATTTTTCGATCGAGCAGTTGGGCGAATTCGAGCTACAGCGGACTGGTTACCAGCATCAACAAGCGTTTTTCAAACGGCTACACTTTCCTGACCGGCTACACCTGGTCGAAATGCATCGACCAGGCTTCGCAGTTCCACTCCGGCGGCGGCTCTGTGATTGATCCTTTCGTGCCTCAAAACGAGTACAACCCCGCCGCTGAAAGAGGGCTTTGCGCTTTCGACGTTCGTCACCGATTCACGTTCATTGGGTCCATGGAGCTGCCTTTCGGATCTGGGAAGCGGTTCCTGGATAACGAGGGCCTTACGGACAAGTTGGTCGGCGGATGGAGGATGAGTCCGATCCTCGTTCTTTCTCACGGAGTGCCGCTGACGGTCCGCGACAACAGCGATCCTTGCCTGACGCGCATTCCGTTTTTTGCGAGTTGCCGTCCGAATCGTGTGGGTGATCCCAATCTAGACAATCGCAGCCCGAACAACTGGATCAACAAAGCGGCATTTCAGTTGCAACCCCTCGGCACCTTCGGCACCGCTGGGAGAGGCATACTCTTTGCTGATGGCACGGAGAACTTCGACCTGAATTTCGCGAAAGTCACCGGCATCACCGAGCGAAGCAATCTCGAGTTTCGCGCTGAATTTTACAACCTGTTTAATCATCCCCAATTCGGTGTCCCCGACCTAGACTTTTCAGCTGGCAACAATCCGAATTTTGGGAAGATCTTCTCGACGGCGCGCTTCAGCAACGCTCGCGAGATTCAATTCGGGCTCAAGCTTTACTTCTGAGATCATTGGAACGCGCATTTTAAAACCTATACCTACTTGTTTGTGTGGTTCCATTGCGCTGCTGAGCTCCTCCTCGTCAGACCCACAAATTCCCACGGCATACGCAGCCGTAACCGACTTCGAGGCTGTTCAAATGTACTTGGAGAGTATGTACTTGCCGTCGGTCACGAGGGAGGCATTTCAATGATTGAAGGATGCGCTGGTCCTCTCGGTGTTAGAAACGTCCACGCTCGCGATTGTCGGTAACCGCATGAACATGAGAATCGCGACTAATTCAATCCAGGAGAACAGGGCCAGGGTATTCCGCAATCCAAATGAACTCTGAGAAACCCAGCCAACAGCGAGAGGAGAAATGAATCCGGCCATGTATACCGCCATATTCACCACGACGACGATTGCCGCTACCAGCGAGGGCGTCATTGACGGTAAGGACATAATGTATGTGTTCAAGACGGGAAGGAAGCCGGAGAGCCCAAATCCTGCGACGAGCAACCCTGCCTTGGTCATCGCACCTTCGCCGAAAAAAAGGGCGATGCTGCCCAAGATGACCACCGCGCAGCTTGTCCATAGTAAATGCTTCCGCCATGTAGTCCGAGTTGCTAAAACGCCAAAGGCAATTACCGCTGCTACGCCGCTAAATGGAAGTAGGGATGCCAGGCGGTTGGCATTTGCTAACGAAATACCCCGCCCGCTTCTAGAAACAGGGGTACGAAGGAAAAGTACATGTTGTAAACCCATGAGATCGCAAAGGTGCCTAGTGCCAGCGTCCAAACGACGGGCATAGTGAGGGCTTTCGAGAGCGAACTCGGATTCTTGGCAGTGGCGCCAGCCGCTGATGTCTCTTCCGCAGAAACAACCTCTTGGCTATTTCGTCCGATTACCAGCCAAACGAGCGCCGTGGCGAGGATGCTGAACCCATAAGACCCAAGTGCGTGCCTCCATGAGCCACTGAACCAGCGAAATAGCCCGACAGTGACAACCATTCCTGCCCCGATTCCCATGAAGGTAACTGCAGCAAAAATCGTGTTAATGTACGGTTGCTCTCGCTTGGAAAACCAGGCCATGATTAAAGCACCCATCACGGGATAACTGATACCGATGCCAATTCCCTGAACAACTCTGCCGAATATAAGAAATCTTAGGCTGTGCACGCCCAGCAGAATGGCTGCACCTATACCCAACAGTGCAATTCCAGAAAACAGACCGAGTTTCAGCCCTGCACGGTCGACGAGCACACTTCCCAAGGCCTGACAAATCACAATCGTAATGTTTAGAGCCGACATGATTAGCCCGAATTCCGTTCGGGTCAGCTGGAGGTTCGAGATGATAGGGCTGGCGACAGCTGCGGGAGCAAACGTTACTAACTGTATCTGGAACTGCACGAGCACAATGATGGTAAGCACCATCCAGCGCGAGGCGGAGAGCTTTTCAGTCGTATTGATGGTTGTTGCTTCCATTGGTTAAGGAACAAACAGCTAACCGCAAAGGACCTCAAAAAGCCCAGGAAGTTCGCGGCATCAAGTTCTTTCTGGCGACACTGCAACCGCCTTAGCTTCGGTCGGCAGAGAGAAATGAAACGTTGCGCCCCGTCCTGTATTAGCGCTCGCCCACAGACGGCCGCTATGTGACTCGACGATCGTCCGACTGATAGAGAGTCCCATGCCGGTGCCCTGCGGTTTGGTAGTGAAGAACGCTTCGAAAATGCGCTCGCTTTCCTCGACGGGTAATCCGATGCCCGAATCGCTCACCGAAATCAGTAATTGGCCATCCTCGGTCCTCTTGGACGTTACCATCAGTTCACCGCCCATATCTTTCATCGCCTCGATGCCGTTCAGCAAGAGGTTCATCAGTACCTGCTGAAGCTGCACGCGATCGGCCATGACTTTGGGCAGACTGGTGGCGAGCTCGGTACGGATCGCGATAGAGTGCCGATTCGACGTATCTTGCAGCAGAACGATCATCTCTTGAATGATTTCGTTCAAGTCAACCAGCTCCCGTTGTGGGGTACCTCGCCTGTAAAGGGAGCGAACTCGGTCGACAATGTCGGCGGCGCGCGTCGCGTCCCTGACCGTTCTTGAGGCAGCCTCGCACGCCTCTGTGACATCGGGCGAATCACGCTGTAGCCATCGCACACACGTCTTGGCATTCAATACCGCGGCGGCGATCGGCTGCTTGATCTCGTGAGCGAGCGATGCCGCCAGCTCTCCGACCGTGATTACCCGGCTCATATGGGCCAAGTCGGCTTGGGCCTGACGCAGTCTCTCGCGCTCTTCCTCTGCGCGCTTGCGCTCCGTGAGGTCGAGCACGAATACCAGGGTCTCGTTCCGGGGGTTCCCAATCACCGTGGCAGCGATCAGCACGGGCACGCGGCTGCCGTCGCTGCGGAAGTACTCCTTTTCATACATTTCGCAGGTGCCGCTCGCTCTGAGCTGCTCCACCGCTCGTTCGGTGAGGGCTTGCCATTCGGGAGGCGTCAGCTCTGTCCATCGGAGTCGTCCGGAGGTGAGGTCGTCACGCGTGTACCGGACCATCTCGAGAAAGGCGTCATTGGCCTCGAGGATCTGGCCTTCAAGATTCGCGATCAACACCCCGACAATATTGGCGTCCACAAGACGCCTGATCTTTGCTTCGCGTTCCTGGAGCTCGCGATACAAAAGGCTATTTTCGAGCGAAATCGCCGCCGCCGAGACGAGCACATTTAACACTGCAATTCTCGCCGGAGTAAACACATTCGCCGCCAAGTTGTTCTCGAGGTAGAGCACGGCAATCAGCCGGCCTTGTTTTACGAGCGGGAGGCACAGGATGGACCGCGCGTGCGCGCGACGAATGTACTCGTTATTCGAGAACGAGCCTCGAGCCGACGCGTCATCGAGGATGACACTCTCCTGTGTTCGCGCGGCATATTGAACTACGGGTTCCAGCAGTTCAGCGTTGGAGATTGGTGCGTCACGCAGAGCGATCGCGACGGAGCTGCCGCCGGTAGTCGCTTCCGCCTGGATCCGCAGCTCGGCACCTCGCGGCAGAATGAGCAGTCCACGTTCCGCCCCGGCGTGCTCGATGGCGGTCCGGAGCAGCGCGTCGACGAGGTTTTCCAGCACGATTTCGCCGGACACTGCCTGCGATATCTTGAGGACCGTTGCAAGATCCAAGTGTTCGATCGGCGTGCCGATCGTGCGGCGCGCGTCTGGCACTGGCTCTTCCTTGCGGAGGTGCGGATAGAGCTGGTCGAGTTGCCGCACTTTGCCGTCGGCTCCCCAGCTCTGGTAGCACTGGCGGGCGTTTCGCAGGTAAAGCTGCGCGATCTGCTCGAGACCGCGCGCCCCGTAAAAGCGCCCGGCCGTTTCGTTGGCGAGCGCCTCGTTGTGGATAAAGCCGTTTGCGCGTGCCGAGCGGATGGCCTGCTCGTAAAGACGTTCGGCATCAAGTATGCGGCCCTCGATACGTGCGATCTCTGCGCTGACAAGCGCAGCGCGGTTTTCGAAATTCTCCGGACAATTTACTGCCCAGACCTCGAGCTGCCGGTGGTGGGCGGCCAGAGCCTCCAGATGCTCCTGCCGCTCGTCGGGCAATGCGGAGTCGTAAAATGCCGCTCGGGAAAGCGCTCCGTAGAAGTAATGGCTCGCCGTTTCCAGAGTTGTTTGCCATGCCCCAAGCAGCTTTTGCGCCCTTGCTGAGGCCTCGATAGCCGACGCATAATCGCCGGCCATGAAGCGCGCCTGCAGCTTGTAGATGCAATACCCGTACTCGGCAGGCGCCAAATTCGGATTACTGGCGAAACGGCGCTCCAACCGCTTCTCGTCAAGCTGCTTCTCGTCAAAGAAGCCGAATCTCGCGGTCAACCCACGCAGAGTCTGGACCAGCCCAAGCTGCGGGCTGATGAGGTCAACGACGAACCCGAACCGCGCTTTCTGCACAAACGCCAGGCCATGCTCGACCTCGCGTTGCACCTCGACGAGCGGATCGCCCGCCGCGAGAAGGTGCGAGTTCAGATTGGCACAGCTGTAAGCTGCAAAGGTAAGGTCGCCAATCTTGTTTGCGGCCTCGAACGCCCGACGCAGCAGATCGCGGGCAGCCTTGACGTGTCTCGTCCAGGGGAGGACTTGAACTGCAAAGTTATTATAGGTCCTGGCCTGGAAACGCTTCAGTCCGCGTTTTTCGACCAGATCATAGCCGAGCTGGCCGAAGCGAAACCCGGCCTGGTAGTCACCAAAGCACGCGCCAGCGACCGCGCCAAGCCATTCAAAATGGGGGCACGAACCGTCGCTGTAGCCGTGCTCGAGGCTCAGATTGATTGCTCGGCCAGGTGACCAGCGCATGCAGGTTGAAATCCGTAAAGAATGCAGCCGGCCCGAGCTTGGTTAGCACATCGAGGGTGGCAAGGTACGCCGGGTCACTCATCAAGGGCAGATCGACGAGCTCCTCGATCGTGCGGCCGCCGAGCTGCGACCAGATCCGCTCGTATTCGCGCCGGGCTTCCTCTTCCGTCGGGTGCGGCGACCAATCGATGCCCAGATGCCGGAGATAGTCGAGACCGACGGCGACGGCACGGTTGCTCTGATCAAGGGTCGTGTACAGATCCGCCCGCAGGCAGGCGACCGTGGCTCGTTCCACCGTCGTTGCGGCCCGGCTTGACAGCGCCGCCAGGCGATTCTCCGCTTCCGCCAGCGCGCCGGTCAGGAACTCGCATTCGGCCCGGTGCAGCTCCAGCGCAAAGGTGAGCTCTTGTCGGCGCTCCCACGAGTCTTCCACCAGCAGCGCCGCGCCGGCGACGAGATATTTGAGCGCCGAGGCATAAGCGGTAGACGCCTTCGCGCGCTTGCCCGCGATCAGGTTGAGCTCGGCCAGCTGCTCGCGCTCGTCGCGTGCGGTGATAAGCGCGGCGCCGCGGTTGAGCTGATTGACGATCTCAAAGATCGCCTCCTCCCGCTTCTCCGGGGGCGTGTGCGCCGCGAGCAGCCTTCCGATCCGGAGATGGGCCGCGGCGCGCAGGTCTACCGGGATCAATGAATAGGCGGCTTCCTGGACGCGGTCATGGACAAACCGGTAAACGCCTTCCAGACGCACAATCAACTCCAGACGGACCGCCTCCCACAGATCCGAGTGGATCTCCTCCTCCGAGGTCCTGTGAACGATAGAAAGTATCGTGATTTCGGCGATGCCGAGGCAGGCAAGCTGCTGCAATGCAGCCTGGGTTTCAACCGGCAGGCGGGTCAGCTTCCCGACCATCAGGTCCACCACATTGTCGGTGTAACCCTTGGCATGAATGCGATTGAGATTCCAGGACCATCGCGCAGCGTCATGATCGAACGTGAGTAAGCCCTCTTCGGCGAGCGCAGACATGAACTGAAGGGCGAAAAACGGATTGCCACCCGACTTCTCATGCACCAGTTGCGCGAGGGGCGCAGCGCGCTCCGGTTCGCAGCGAAGCGCATCCGCAATCAACTGCGTGAGATGTTCGCTGGCGAGCGGCGCAAGCGTGATCTCCTCTATCCTCGCACCGGCGTTCTTGACGGCCTCAAGCTTGCGCACCAGCGGATGCATGGCATCGACCTCGTTGTCCCGATAAGCGCCGATCAGCATCAGGTGCTGCANATCCGATCGGGTCAAGAGATCCTCNAGCAAGTCGAGCGTNGCCGCGTCGAGCCATTGCAGGTCGTCGAGGAACAGCGCGAGCGGGTGCTCCGGCCGAGCGAATACGCTGATAAACCGCCTGAACACCAGTTGGAAACGCCTTTGCGCGTCCTGCGGCTCAAGATCAGGGACTGGTGGCTGTTCTCCAATGATGAGTTTCAATTCAGGAACCAGATCCACGATCAGCAATCCGTTCGGACTTAACGCCTCACGAAGCGCTTCGCGCCAGCTGTTCAACTCGGCCTCGCTCTTGGCGAGAAGAGCCCGGACGAGGCTCTGAAAGGCTTGCGCGAGCGTGGAATAGGGGATGTCCCGCTTGTACTGATCGAACTTGCCTGATGCGAACAGGCCGCGCGGCGGAACGAGCGCCTTATGCAGCTCATTGACGACAGAGGACTTGCCAATACCTGAATATCCGGAGACCAGCACCAACTCCGGAGTGCCACTCTTGACGACGCGGTCGAACGAGGCGAGCAGGGTCTCGACCTCGCGTTGTCGTCCGTAAAGTTTTTCAGGAATCAGTAGCCGGTCTGGCGTGTCATGTTCACCCAACAGGAATTCGCCGATGCGGTGCTCGCACTCCCATTCAGCAAGGCAGCGCCGAAGATCGCTCTCCAGGCCGGCCGCGGTCTGATAGCGTTCCTCGGCAGTCTTCGCGAGCAGCTTCGTAATGATTCCCGATACGGAGTGCGGAACATCCTTTCGCCGCTCGGCAGGCGCCACCGCCTGTTTGGCTATGTGGCAATGTACCCACTCCATCGAATCGGATGCCGTGAAGGGCAGAGTGCCGGTCAGCATTTCGTACAGCGTGACCCCGAGGGCGTAGAGATCACTGCGTGAATCGATAGAACGATTCATCCTTCCAGTTTGCTCGGGGGCCATGTAGGCGAGCGTTCCCGCGATGAATTCGGGAGGTTCTGCCGACTGGCGCTCGCGCGGCAATCGAGAGGCGATCCCAAAGCCCATCAGCCAGACCTGGCCGGTGCTGGGCTCGATCATGACATTGGCCGGTTTGAGGTCCTTGTGGATGAGGCCCTGACCGTGCAGCTGCCTGACTGCGGCAGAAAGACCGCTCGCAACGCGCAGGAACTGTCCCATCTCCATCGGCGTTCCGACCAGTTGATCGAGCGGCTCGCCCCCGGGATCCTCGAGGACAAGCACGGTTCGCCCCTCGTGTTGCGTGAGCTCAACTGGCGGAACTGCCCATGCTGGATCCAGCTCGGCCCGCAAGGAGTGCTCGTGTTCCAGCATCCGGACACTCTCTGGTCGGGGATGCTCAGATCTCAAGATCAGCACGAGAACAGAGGGCGGATGCGGGTTCGAGCCCGTTCGGGGGCGGCCCCTGCAAAGCACGGACTCCCCGTGACTATGAAGCGTGTCGAGAGTGTAGTCCGAGAGATCCATCGCGGGATCCTTCGATTCGGCAGCCACTTTACGTGGTGTCAGCGCCGATCACCACCACGGGCGATGGCCCCTATTGTTACGGGTTCCGAACCACTGAGAGCGCAGCGGCGCCGTGGCCAACGACGACAAGTCAGAACACCAGTTTGAGCGCGTATCACAATATACTCCATTCCCCGCCCGACGAGCCCCCCGCCTGGCAATCACACGCATTCCGTCGATCCCCAGATGCCGTGCGTTCATGCGGAGCCAGCGAATCGCACTCTTGCCTTCCTCGGCGCAGCGCTCCGGAGGCGTGTGGTGGATAGTTGTGGTCCGGTACTCCGCCGAGGCTGCGACCAGGCCACACGTGGCAAAATACTCGGCCGTGGTTGAAAACTGCGCCGGACTCCGGTTGCACAGCTGCCGCCAAAGAAGAAGACGATTACAGCCGCCGATTGGCTGCGCTCCAATCCAACGGAAAATAGAGATAGATCTTCTGATCGCCCTGGGCGTCGTCTTATAGACAGTGACGGGCTTGTTGCCGATGGGGTGAAAATCGGCCTCGATCGGCTTTAGCGTTGCGTAGGCCGCGCCAGTCAGCGACAGGAGCGCAACAATGAATCCGAGAGAACTCATTCTTTCCTGCCACGGCCAATCTTCGCTCATAAAAAGCGCACGAGC
>JGI12635J15846_10005041_pt1 | contig 11413 bp, 11 predicted proteins | sample BlaSpr_A8_OM2_M2_FD_15846 | JGI IMG/M metagenome (IMG submission 15846) | reverse complement strand
GATCGCTGCCTTGGAAGCCTTGTCATTCATCGTGCCTGCACCTAGGGATAATGTCGTGCCTGCGGCACAGTCCGCAGGCGGGTGAATTTATCAGTTTCCAGGTGCCGTGTGCGTAAGCGCGCTCGTGATTGCGAGCGCGCTCACGCGCTAGCAGCGGATGTTATCTATGTTCCCAGTGCCCTTCGGCCAGCCGCCAGCCACCGCCGCGGGCCGGCACCCAGCGGTGCGCGACCCAGCGATAGCCGGGCCGGCCCGGCGCCCAACGGCCGGCCATCCAGACATGCCGTCCAGCTTCCCAGCCCCAGTAGCCGCCGATCCAGATATAACCAGGCGCAGGGGCGACACCGATCACTTCTTGCTGCGGCGGCGGCGGGGCCACCAGGACCGTGTCGCCGACGTAGGCGGGTCTGGCCGTCACCACGCAGCCTCCGAGCGCCATAGCGGCCGCCAGGATCAGTGCCCCGATTCCCGCCCTAAAAGCCTGAGTGCGCATAATGCTTTTCTCCAAGGACCAGGTTGTTCCTATGTCTGGTAAACGCGCACGTCCCAAAATGGATGACGTGACTCGCGTCACAACGGCCGTAGCGGCGGATGGCGCTATAACTTAATTCGGATGTGCGGCCGATCCGTTCGCGGTTAGGATGCCAGCGCATCCTGCGGAGGTATTCATGGGACTGGATCTGGTTACAGCGGGCAAACAGGCGCCCGATATCTTCAACGTCATCATCGAAATCCCGATGAATGCCGATCCGATCAAATACGAAGTCGACAAGGAAACCGGTGCGATATTCGTCGACCGCTTCATGGGTACGGCGATGCATTACCCCTGCAACTACGGCTACGTGCCGTGCACCATGGCGCAGGACGGTGACCCGGTCGACGTGCTGGTGATCACGCCATTTCCGCTGCTACCCGGAGTGGTGGTGCGCTGCCGGCCACTGGGGCTGCTGAAGATGACCGATGAGGCGGGCGCTGATTCCAAGGTGCTGGCGGTACCCGATGACGAGGTGCTGCCGATCTACAGTCACTGGCTCAAGCACGAGGACATCAACCCCCAACGACTGCATCAGATCCAGCATTTCTTCCAGCACTACAAGGATCTCGAGCCCGGCAAGTGGGTGCGTATCAACGGCTGGGGCGGCGTTGACGATGCCAGACAGGAAATCGCCGGCGGCATGAAGCTCTACCGCAAGTGATCGGCGGCGCAGATCGGCGCCGCTGTCGGCGTTCATTTACTTGGTGCATCGGCGGCCGGACATCCTGGCGGCGGAGGCGCAGATCAACGCCGCGACCGCAGCGGTTGGGGTGGCCAGTGCCAACCTGTATCCGCAGATCAGCCTGACGGCGAACGCCAGTCTGCAGGCCAATACACTGCACGCGCTGTTCGACGCCAGCAGCGCCGCCGGCGGCCTGGCGGGCAGCCTGACCCAGCCGCTGTTCGATCACGGTGCGCTGCGCGCCAAACAGCGCGCCGCGCTCGATGCCATGCATGTCTCGCTCGCCAACTACGAGCAGGTGGTGCTGGGCGCCTTCGCTCAGGTGGCCGACGCTCTCGAGGCCCTCGATCACGACCAGGAGCTGCTGGCGAGCGAACAGAGCGCGGTGGCAATCGCGGCCGAGAACCTCGCACTGACCCGTGAAAGCTTCAGCGCCGGTAACAGCGCGGTGTTGCAGGTGCTCGAGGCGCAGCGACAGAATCAGCAGGCACGCATAGGCCTGGTGCACGCGCAGTCACAGCGCCTGCAGGACACGGTGCAACTGCTGCTGGCGCTCGGCGGACGATCACCCGCGAGCTGAACGGGGCAAGCGCGCCGCTGACGGTTTTGATGCCGGCCGCATCGGTTATCATGGGAACCACCGCCATGCCAGACTGTCCATGTGATGGCCCGCGCGTTCAACGCTGCAATCCCGGGGAAGTGTCATGCATATCAATCTCAAGAATCATTGCGCCGCCGCCGCGTTGCTGCTGCTGAGCGTGATGAGCAGCGTCAGCCACGCCGGGCCGATACCGCGCTACATCCAGCAGGCCGTGGACGAACCGACCCGGCCCGAGCGTGATCGGCAGCGCGATGCCGATCGCAAGCCGGCGCAGGTGATCGCCTTTGCCGGCATCAAACCGGGGGACAAGGTGGGCGAGCTGATGCCGGGGGGCGGTTACTTCACGCGCATCTTCTGCAGGGTCGTGGGGCCATCGGGCCATGTGTACGCGACAGCGGTGACGCCGGTGGTCAAACGCGAGCGGCCGCCATCGCCGGACGCGGATAAGGTGCTGCCGAACCCCTGTACCAATGTGACCGCCGACAGCAAGGCGGCGGCGGATTTCAGTCTGCCGTCAGGCCTTGACGTGGTGTGGACCTCGGAGAACTACCACGACCTGCACAACAAGATGTTCGGTACGCCGGACATGAAGGCTTTCGATAGCGCGATTTTCAAGGCGCTTAGGCCGGGCGGCCTGTTCATCGTCGAGGACCATGCCGCCGAAGCCGGTTCCGGCGCACGCGATACCGACACACTGCATCGCATCGACTCGAAACTGGTCGAGCAGGAGCTAACGAGCGCGGGTTTCGTGTTCGTTGCCGCCAGCGAGGTACTACGCAACCCCGACGACCCGCACACTGCCAAGGTGTTCGAGATGCCGGGCAAGAGCGACAAGTTTCTGCTCAAGTTTCGCAAGCCCAAGGGCTGAACGCCTGGCCATCGCGCACCGATGGCAGCCTGAGCCGACGCCGTCAGGGCTTATGGAAATTCCGAAAGCGCGGACTCGAGCCGCCGGTGCTTCCGGCGCCAGTGGGTTTTCCCGGCGGCCGGGGCTGCAGTCGCGCGTCGACCGCGGGCGGCGGTTGCCGCGACGGCCGGGCGAGCGCGGCGGCTGGCTGGGCGCCGGAACGCGACGACGAGGATAACGAGGACGGTTGCGATTTGACGGCGGCCTGAGCCCGCACGGGCCGCATGCCGACCGATACATTCAGATGCCGCAGTTCCCCCGGCTGCAGCACCCCGACACCGACCACCTGACGTGCCAGCTGCTGGCCGCGCTCGTCGCGAATATCGAGCACGACGAAATATTCGCAGGGCTCGGTGGTGACCTTGTGCGCAATACTGCTGTCGAAGCTCAGCGCGCAATAGCCTTCGTCGGCCCCCGCCTGGGTGGCATCGGCGCTGAAGCGCAAATGGTGCCGGCACCCCGGGCAGATCGCCGCGGTTTCCAGGACGGTCGCCTTGCAATGCGGGCAGACGCGGGTGGCCCCAGGCGTGCCCGAGCGAGCGCTGCTCATACCGAGCGCGGCGTCCCCTTGAATTCGACCGCGCCGAGCTTGTCTTCCCAGCCGAATTCCACGTGCCCGCGCATACGCGAGCCGGCGGCCACCGTGATCGAGGCGGCCTTGACATCGCCGACGATGACACCGGTGCTCAGCACATCGACCTGCTTGGCAGCCTCGATATTTCCCTGCAGCTCGCCGCCGACCACCACGACACCGGCGCGCACCTGGCCTTCCAGCCGGGCTCCGGCATCGATGCGGAAGTTGCCATCGACCTGCACGTCGCCTTTGAAGCGGCCGGCAATGCGCACATCGCCCGAGCCGGTGATCTTGCCTTCGATGGTCAATTCGGCCGCGATCACGGATTCGACGGCGGCGGCGCGCGGGGAGCCGCTGCGACGGGCGGCGTCGGCTGCGCCGTGCTCGGCGCTCTTGTGCAATTCGGTAACGGTGGTGGTGGGGGTGGCCGAAGCGGGGGTACCGCTGCCTGTCGGGCTCGGGGTCGAGCCGGGTTCTTTCCAAAGCGCCATGAGCCATTCCTCCAAATAGGGCATCCAGGATGCCGAGCGGGACACGGTACCGCCAAACCGGGCTTCGACGCCAGTGTCCTACGTCACAGACAGCGCTGCCGGATCACGGCCGAAGCGGCGCCGCGGTAGGATCCGTGTGCATGGCTGATGTTACCGATCGACCGCGCGCCAAGTCGCTGCGACCGCTGCGGGCGCTGTGGCCTTTCCTGGCCCCGCACTGGGGCTTGCTGGGTGGCGCGCTGGCGGCGCTGCTGGTCGCTGCGGCGGCGATGCTGGCATTGCCGGCGGCGCTGCGTCAGCTGATCGATCACGGACTTTCGTCGGCCGATCCAAGAGTGCTCAACGGCTATCTGGCCGGGTTTTTGGTGGCCGCGGTCGCCTTCGGGGTATTTGCTGCGCTGCGATTCTATCTGGTCACCTGGCTCGGGGAGCGTGTTGTGGCCGACCTGCGCCAGGCGGTCTACCGGCGCGTGGTGCGCATGGACCCGACCTTCTTCGAAGTTACCCGCACCGGCGAGGTGCTGTCGCGGCTAACCGCCGATACCACGCTGGTCCAGGCCATCGCCGGCGTGAATCTATCGATCACGCTGCGCTCGGCGCTGAATTTGATCGGGGCGCTGGTGATGCTGGCGCTCACCAGCGCCCGGCTCACGATCTGGATCCTGGCGCTGATGCCAATCGTGATCGCGCCGCTGATCGTGGTCGGCCGGCGGGTACGGGGGCTGTCGCGCAGCGCCCAGGACCGGATCGCCGATAGCAGCAGTCTGGTCGATGAAACGCTCAATGCCATCCAGACCGTCCAGGCCTTCACGCTCGAGGAGCTGCAGAGCCGGCGCTATGCCGCGGCGGTGGAGGACAGCTTTGTCGCTGCGATCCGGCGCACCCGGGTACGCGCCGCCTTGACCGGCCTCGGGACCATGCTGGTATTCGGCGGCATTACCTACGTGCTATGGCTCGGTGCCCACGCCGTACTCGGCCGGAACATGACCTGGGGCCAGCTGAGCCAGTTTTTCGTCTACGCGGCGATCGTCGGCACCGCGGCGGCGGCATTGACCGAGATGTGGGGCGAGGTGCAGCGCGCAGCCGGCGCGATGGAACGGTTGACGGAGTTGCTGGCCGCGCAGCCCGCGATCTCGGCCCCGGCGCAGCCGCTGGCACTTCCGGCCAGGGTGCGCGGCGATATCGCCTTTGAGCACGTGAACTTTCGATATCCGTCGCGGCCCGAGACGCCGGCGCTCAACGACTACACGCTGGCGGTGCGCAGCGGTGAGACGGTCGCCGTGGTCGGGCCCTCGGGTGCGGGCAAGAGCACCACCTTTCAGCTGCTGCTGCGCTTCTATGATCCGGAAAGCGGCCGCATCGCTGTGGACGGCAGCGACATCCGTCGCCTGCGTCCCGAGGAGCTGCGATTGCAGATCGGCTTCGTGCCGCAGGACACGGTGCTCTTCGGCGCCAGCGCACGCGAGAATATCGGCTACGGTCGGCCCGGTGCCTCGGATGCGCAGATCGAAGCTGCGGCGCGCGCGGCTGCGGCGGATCAGTTTCTGCGCGAACTGCCGGCCGGCTATGACACCTTCCTCGGCGAGCGAGGCACGCGGCTGTCGGGCGGCCAGCGCCAACGCATCGCGATCGCGCGCGCGATACTAAAGGATCCGCCGATCCTGCTGCTCGATGAGGCCACCAGTGCGCTCGACGCCGAATCGGAGCGGCTGGTGCAGGCGGCGCTCGGCGAGCTGATGCGCGACCGAACCACGCTGGTGATCGCGCATCGCCTGGCCACCGTGCTCAAGGCCGATCGCATTGTCGTGCTCGAGGCCGGGCGCGTGGTGGCGGTGGGCAACCATGCGCAGTTGATGAGGTCGAGTCCGCTCTATGCACGGGTCGCGGCGCTGCAGTTCGGCGCCGCGGAAGAAGCCCTCGCGCGATGAGCGCTCACGGCCATGATGCGTCGGCCGGTGAGTCGATCGCCAATACGGTGACGGACAATCCGTCGCGCAGCCGCTACGAGCTGGCGCTGGAGGGAAGCGTCGCGTTCATCGACTACCAGCGCATCGGGGAGCGAACACTACTGACGCACGCCGAAGTCCCGCCGGCGCTGCGCGGCCGCGGCGTCGGCGCCCAGCTCACCGCCGGAGCGCTGGAGCTGGTGCGCGCGCGAGGCGGCAGTGTCGTAGCCCGCTGTCCCTATGTGGCGCAGTTCATCGCGCGCAACGCACAATACCAGGACCTGCTGGCGCAGCCCTAGTTGCCGTCCGGCGCATCGCTTGCCAGTACTGCGGCCGGCAGATCGGCGAATAAGTCGGCGGCACGAAAGTGCTCCGACTCGAGTACCACCGTGCGGCCGCTCAAGAGCTCGTGCCACCGGTGGCGGCGCAACGTCGCCGGCACGGCCAGCAATGTGTCCTCATCGAAATCCTGTTGTTGCCGGCGGCGCGAACCGCGCGCCACTGCGACAATCAGGATCTGCGGGCTGTGGGTGCGCGCGTAGGCACACAGCTCATCGGCATGCGCGCCGAGTGCCGGCAACGGCTGATAGTCACCCTCGGCATAAAGCTCTGGGAACCCCTGGCGATGGTGCAGCAGCGTCGTGATCGTCGCCAGCTTGATGCGGCCGTCGCACCAGTCATGCCATAGCTGGCGCATGCAGGCAGCGCGATCGGCCGCTAACGCGCCCTCGAGTTGATCGAGCATGCGCCAGCGCAGCGCGTAGTCCACGTCGCGGCGATTGTCGGGATCGACCATCGACAGATCCCACAGCTCGCTGCCGTTGTAGATATCGGGGACTCCGGGCGCAGTGAGCTTGAGCACCGTCTGGATCAGGCTGTTGTGCGCTCCGGAGGCCGCCAGGCGGCGCGTGAAGGGCAGGAAGGCCGCGAAGAATGCGACCGCGCGGGCGCCAGTGAGCGCGGCATCGACCAGAGTCATCATCGCCTCTTCATACTCGGCGTTGGGAAATGCCCAGCCGGTATGAACCCGCGCTTCGCGCATTGATTTCAGCATCGTCTGGCGTATGCGTTCGGCATAGGGGCGCAGCCGTTCGTCGTCCGGCGTTTCCAGTTGCAGCAGCTCGCAGGGCCAGGTGCCGGCCAGAAGCTGATAGAGCAGGTACTCGTCGTTGCGGTCGGGCCGCAGCTCGGACTCGGCGCTGCTCGGCGGACCGCGCAGGATGCGCGTCCACACCGGCAGCTGCCGTGTCCATTCCTCGGCATACTCGGACAAGGCCGCCAGCCGCGCGCGGCAATCCTCGCCGCGCTTGGTGTCGTGCGTAGAGGTTGCCAGCATCGCATGCGGCCAGTGCTGCGCGCGCTGCAGATTGGCCTTGTGGAAGGCGGCGACGGTGCCGCCGAAGCGCTCGGGATCGCCGCCGACTTCGTTGAGGGCGATGAAGCGGTTATAGCGATAGAACGCCGTGTCTTCCAGACCCTTGGCGACCACCGGCCCGCTGTACTGTTGCAGCCGCATCGCACATCGCAGCAGCGACTGGCGCGAGAAGCCGCTGCGCGGGTGCTGCAGCAGGTCGCCGGTCAGCACCTGCTCGAGAAAGTTGAAAGCGCTTGGATCGATCTCGGTCTCGTTGCGTCGCGCCTGCGCCATAGCCCAGCTCAGGTAGCGCCGGTCCGCTTCATCCAGCTGGCCGTTGCTGTCGATATAGGTGCGATACACCGGAAAACAGGCGATCAGCTCCTTGATCGCCCGGCGCAGCAGATCGCGGGTGAAATCGGCAGTGCGCGGGTTCTGGCGTGCCAGCCGCGCCATATCGCGCGCCAGCACATTGAGTTCGCTCGCCATCTCGTTGTCCATGATGTGGAGTTTGCANGCGCGCGCGATGTCGGCGAAGGAGCGCCGCTCNCCGGTGAATTCCGCGTAGCAGTTGCTGAAGTCGGACGCGGCGCTGGCATCAATCAGCACCCCCAGGACCTGGTTGAGAAAGTCGTATCCGGTCGTGCCATCAACCGGCCAGTCGGCGCGCAGTCTCTCGTGGGGCGTCAGAATTTTCTCGACCACCAGATAAAAGTGGCGCCCCGAGCGCCGTGCGGTCAGTCGCCGCTGCAGCCGACGCAGGTACGCCTTGGGGTCGAACATGCCGTCGATGTGATCGATGCGCAGCCCATCGAGCACACCGTCCCTGACCAGCCGCAACATGCGGTGATGCACATGTTCGAACACCTCCACCACTTCCGTTCGCAGTCCCGCCAGATCGTTGATGTTGAAGAAACGGCGGTAGTTGATGTCGTCCGCGGCGACGCGAAAATGCGCGACGCGCCAATGCTGCTGCTGAATCAGCTCATCGAGCTCTCGCCAGCTGCCGCCGTCCCCGGGACGGCCTTCAAAGCGGCTCAGCGCGAAGCGCAGCGCCTCGCGTACATCGGCGCGCTCGGCCACCAGCACCGCCAGCTGCACTTTGAATTCGGCCGCGCGCTGCGGCATCTGTTGCCGCCAGTTCGGTAACCAGGCGAACGCATCGGCGAGCTGCTCGAGCTGCAGCTGACCGTCGCCGAGAATGCGTGCGTAATGCGGCGGCGAGATCGGCAGCTTGTGCGTGCCGTAGGCCCAGACCGCGAAGCTGCCCTCACTGGCATCGAATTGCAGCTGCAGCATGCCGCGCTCGAGTTCGATGCCGTACTGATCGCCGAGCACCGGCACCAGGATTTTATTGTGCAGGTAGCGCCGCTCCGGGTCCCAATCGATGTCGAACCAGCCGGCGTGTGCGGCATCCGCTCCCCATTCGAGCACATCGAGCCACAGCGGATTGTCGGCTCCGCCCACGCCCATGTGGTTCGGCACAAAGTCGAGAATCTGACCGAGTGCGTGCTGCTTGAGGGTCTGGCACATGTGAGCGAACGCGGCATCGTCGCCGAGTTCGGGATTCAACTGCCGGTGATCGAAGATGTCGTAACCGTGGGTGCTGCCCGCACGCGCCTTGAAGTAGGGCGACAGATAGGCGTGGCTGATGCCCAGCCTTTGCAGAAACGGCGCCCGCTGCGCCACCTCTCCGAAGCCGAAGCCCTGGTGCAGCTGCAGGCGATAGGTGGCGCGCGGGATTATGGTGAGTTGCCTGTGTGCCGTGACGTCAGGCGCGCAGGGTCCAACGCAAGCTCCAGGCCGAGAACGTGCCGGCGGCATCAGCGTGGCCTTCCTGCCACAGCAGACTCCCACGCTCGGCGGGAAATCCCGGCGTGGCGCGCGCCGACAGGTTGGCCATCAGCGTCAGCTCGGCGCCGGATTCCGCCCGCCAGCGTACGATCAGTGCGCCGTCGTCAACGATGCTGAACTCACCGGCATGCGCCAGCGCCGGCAGCAGTGGCACGATATGTTCTCTGCGCACCGCCAGCAGATCGCGATACCAGCGCAGCGTCGCGCTATGCGCCGGGTCCGCCAACCGTTCCCAGTCCAGCTTGCTGTCGTCAAAGGTCCGTTCGGCCTGCGGATCTGGAATGCTCTCGCGTTCGCCGGCATCGCGAAACGCCTCGAAGCGTGCAAACTCCTGGCGGCGGCCGTTGCGTACGGCGTCGCCGAATTCGCCGCCGAAGTCGCAGAAGAATTGAAACGGCCGGAGGCTATGCCATTCCTCGCCCATGAACAGCAGCGGAATCTGCGGCAGCAGCAGATACAGCGCGGTCACGGCTCGTACCGCCGCCGGATCGGCGATGGCGGTCAGGCGCTCACCCAGGGCGCGATTGCCGACCTGATCGTGATTCTGAATGAAGGCCACAAACGCGGCCGGCGGCAGATGCGCGCAGGCCTCGCCGCGCTCGGCGCCGCGATACGGCATCAGTTCGCCTTGAAAAGCAAAGCCCTGCGCCAGCGCCCGGCCCAGACGCTCGGTATGGCCAAGGTAATCGGCATAGTAACCCTCGGCTTCCCCGCTGGCGGCTACGTGCAACACGTGATGCACGTCGTCGTTCCATTGAGCGTCATACAGCACCGCGTTGGCGCGCGAGTCACGCCGCAGCCAGCGCGCCTGGTTGTGCTCGTTTTCCAGTATCAGATGCGCGCTGCGCGGCAGCGCCGCAGTGCGTACGCGCTGTGCCAGCTCCTCGAGGATATGCACCGGGCTGTCGTCCGCGATCGCGTGTACCGCATCCAGGCGCAACCCGTCCAGATGAAATTCCTCGAGCCAGTAGAGGGCGTTGTGAATGAAGAACTCGCGCACCGCATGGTTGCCGTCGGCATCGAAGTTGATCGCCGCGCCCCACGGTGTCTGATGGCGCGAATTGAAGAATTGCGGCGCGTAGAGCGACAGATAGTTGCCTTCAGGGCCGAAGTGATTGTAGACCACGTCCAGAATCACCATCAGCCCGCGTGCGTGTGCGGCGTCGATCAGCGCCTTGAGATGCTCGGGTCGGCCGTAGCTCGAGTCGGGCGCAAACGGCAGTACGCCGTCGTAGCCCCAATTGCGGCGTCCGGGAAAGTCCGCCAGTGGCATGAGTTCGAGTACGGTCACGCCCAGTTCCAGCAGATGCTCCAGGCGCTCGATCGCGCCCAGGAAAGTGCCGGCTTCGGTGAAGCTGCCAATATGCAGTTCGTAGATGACCGAGGCGTTCCAGGCGCGGCCATGCCAGTCGTGATCGCGCCATGCGTACTCCTGCGGATCGACTACCTCGCTCGGGCCATGCACGTCGGCGGGCTGGTAACGCGAGGCGGGATCCGGGACCGGAAAGCCATCAGGCAGAATGAACCGGTAGCGCGAGCCCGGCCCGGCGCGATCCGTCGTCAGTCGGTGCCAGCCGTCGGCTTCCCGCCGCATCGGCAATGCGGTCGCAGCCTCATTGAGTTCAATTCCAATGCGCTCGTGGTTCGGCGCCCATAAGCTGAAGCGCACGCTGCCTCCGGGCTGTAACTCAGTCCCGAATGGCATGAGGTGCCGGCTGGTTTGGGGGACGCGATCCCGAGCGCCGGATGTCAATGCCAAACCTCCACGCGTTGCCGCCATGACCAGAGGGCGGTAAGCACGACATCATAGCTTTTAGCGCCTGGAGATCGTATTCGCCGAATCCGTTTGCAGCGCTCTCTGCGCCGCAGGAAAGTCCTTCAGCCGTTCGGCGATCGCATACAGCTCCCGCTCCATGGTCACGCGCACGCCACCCGGCTGGCGCATGGCATGGCGGATCTCGTGGTGACGACGCAGCAGCTGCTGTATTTCGAACTGGGGCTCCATGTCCGGTCACCTCCAATAGCTATCCCTGCCAGCAGCATGCCGGGAGGATCGGCGGCTACCTATCCGCGCACGCCTCTCCCCGGCGTCAGATTGCTCCGACCGCGCATGTGCCTAAGCCGCAGAAAGGGTCCGGATTGCAGGGTGTTACGCTTGCGGCAGCGGTGCCGAATGCTAGAATCGCGCGCCTCGTGGGGCGGTAGCTCAGTTGGGAGAGCGTCGCGTTCGCAATGCGAAGGTCGAGGGTTCGATCCCCTTCCGCTCCAGATCCCTTTTGGTTCAAGCACTGCGTTGCTGCATCAATTTGTTACCGATGTCGCAGACGATGATTCGCGGCGATCTGCGCCGCGACCAGTCCGGCGCATGCAGCGCCGGGCCGCTTTCTAGCCGGTCGTAGTTCTTGATCTTCGAGATCTTCGAACCCTGCAGCGACAGCTCGCCGATCAGGCCTTTCTCTGCAAACACAA
>JGI12635J15846_10005039_pt1 | contig 11419 bp, 14 predicted proteins | sample BlaSpr_A8_OM2_M2_FD_15846 | JGI IMG/M metagenome (IMG submission 15846) | reverse complement strand
GAAAAAAAACCTCGGCTCGCTCGCGCCGAACACTTGCAAAGAAAGGCTGGCCGCCGATGCGTATGTACGTTCGAACATTTCCGACTTCCGGATGTTCAGTAAGAACCCGGTCGTTTGATTGATCAACAGGGCCAAACGTCAGACCCGAGAAAGCTCCGCAAACTTGCTTGTGTTCTGATGCGATCTCATAGTTCGATCCTGACTGTTCAACTGGATGCACTGAAAGCAGAGAGCCTTGCGAAAACATGTTGACGATACTGGAGCTCAAGGGATCGAGAGACAAGTTGTGAATGAGCACGAAGGAAAACCGCGAAGTCAGGTAGGAAGCCAGGTCCGCCGGTAAAGACTGATTCAACGAGCATTCTCGAATCGTGGCTGGATTTACGACAAAGCAGGAATTCTTGTCTGCAGCGTGGTTCTCTATAAAATCCGGGGAGATCGTTGCTCCTTTCTCCATGCGCAGCAGCTCACATTGGCCGCCCAGAAATTCCGTAAGTCGAATGAGACGGGCGTCTGAAATGTTCAGATCAGCCGAGTAAGGAACGACTAGTTTCACCAACTCTCCTTCTACTCAAAACAGTGTGTATGCAGTCTAGGTCTTGCCGCGAGGTGTCGACTTGTCAGTGGGTAGCAGGGTAAGCCGCCGCGAAAATGCTTTCAGCGATACTTCAGGTGTGAGCGGAACTCCACATTTTGCTATGGCGACCGCCGGGTTACCCTGCACCATAGTCATTGGCGGCACGGACTTCGTCACGACACTTCCGGCGGTGACTACTGCGCCACGGCCGATAACCACGTTGGGGAGTATTAACGCCCCAGGACCGATGAAGGCGTCTTCTTCAATCGTCACACCCTGTGTTTCCCTGAAATGGGCAATCACGGTCACACGCATACTCAGCGACGCACGATCGCCAATCGTAATCAGGTAGGGTCGCGAAGTATCGAGTATCACGTCATAGCCGATCCAAACGTCTTTTCCAATATGGACTCCGCGAGCTCGGTGTAATTTAACTCTAAGCGTCTGGGCACCCGGCATAGTCCTTGCGAGATGCTGAAAGAGCCGGTTTATGAGACCTCGAAATGCGTTTTCTCTCACCCGTTTTCTCGTTTGTATTTCATGTCAACACTCGCCCGATCTTGTGTTACATCCTCTTCATAAAGCATTTTTGTGCTTGCGAACATAATTCCGCACTGCCGCGAAAGATACGAGCTCCGGCAGGTCTATAAGATTAATCTGTAGCCCAAACTCTTCTTGAAGCACGGCGACCAGCGTAACAGCAGCCAAAGAATCCCAGGCTGGTACGGACTCGACACTGGCAGTGGGAATTTGTTCGGCAGTCAGGTGCGGAAATACCGACGAAAAACAGCGGATCAGCCGAGCCTGCATCTCATCCATTCACTACCTCCTCCACTCGGTGGAATAAGGATGGGGACCTTCCCGAAAAGGTGGTTCTTGAAAACCGAAGATCAGTAACTGGAGGGGCACCGAGTAATTCGGCAAAGAACTCCTGCAGCGGTCCATTCCGCGGTGTTGCCTGGTAATCGAAACAGATTTCTTCCGCATCAAACTTCTGGAAGAGTTGCTTTAAGGATTGATGTTCGATGCGCCGCGAAAAGGCGCGGCAACTCATGACCCAGGAGTCGATTCGGAGCACCTTCCCCTGAATCCTGCCCAGCAGGACCTCAATCTTGCCTAGCGGTCCGAACTTGTCCTCGTAGCTCGCGGTCATTAAAAAAGCTGCCGGATCGTTGAGATAGGTTTTCCAGGCCGCGTCGCTCAATCGTTTGCCGTTCAGGTTAAATTGGTTGGTCTTATTAATCAACTCGAAAGCCCGGCTATCTGCGGCCTGTTTTCCGAAGGTGAATCGGATCGAAGCGTCGGCGCTCTGAAGGAAATCATCCAAGGAATCGCCGCTAACCTCCAGGGCCTCCCGCAATGAACCTGCCCCGCGGATGCTTTCCAGCCGAATCGAATCCTCTGTGGAAACAATACTTTTCCCAAAGAGATCTCGCATTCGCTTCAGCAAATCCCAAATCGCCTGATAATCGTTGTTAGGGAAAACAATGCATTCCATCTCGGGGAATGCGGCTTTTACCTCGGCAACCTCCATCGGGCTATCGTCAATGAAAACGGCCGCTTCCGGGCCGATGTTCCACGTTTTCAAAATGCGTTGAGTCGATTCCGATTTCCGAGACCAATGGACTTCTAAGGGGTACACATTCTCTTTGGAGAGAATCATGTCTCCTCGTTCGAAGGCCTTTTCTACCAGAGCGGGATCATTCTTGCTGGCGACGGCGATCAAGACTCCCGTGCTCGCTAGAGAGACAAGAAATTGCTGATAGAGGCCGTGCATATGTGTGTGCTTATCGAGGTCCCAAGAAACCCCGTCCGTGCCAATCTCACCCAGGATTCCCGACCAAAGAGTGTCGTCCAGATCTGTGATCAGGCCCTTCTTCGGAGTGGGATTTTGTATCAAGGCAGCCAGTAGCTCAGCAACGGCTGAGGCATGAGTCAGTTTATAAGGGAAGCCAGCCATCAACTCCGATTGCACATCAAAGCGCGAGTGCGGGGGAGAAAGTTCATCCAGACGTTGGGAATTAAGCACACATACCGAGGATTCATTGGAGATGGACGCGGCAAATGAGGCAACCAGTTGCCGCAGTTGAAGTTCGTAGTCACCCGCCTGTCGAGTCGGAGTTGTAAAAAGCGGAGGCAGAGGAAGAGTCGGCATGCAAACACAAATCGAAATGGAACTCGCCGCGCGCCGCAGGGCTTGTTCCAGACGACACACGGCTTGGTCTGTCGACTTCACGACGTCCGGCAAGTCTGTCGTGCGCCAACCTCCCAAGCTTCGAATGCCAAGGCGAGGGTCCAGATCTTGCCATTCGATGACGACGGCCAGAACATCGCACTCCGACGTCTGAAGGCGCTCTATGCTTCCCGCGAGATCTCCAAACAGACCGGTTTTCACTTCGACTAGTTCCTGAGGCAAAAGCCTTCGCAGATGGGCGGCAAGGAAGGTTTGGAGGTGCAGTGGAGTAAAACCGCAGGCCAAAAACACCCTGAGTGGATGCTCGTCCTCCGGAACGGCCTGTTTGAGGATCTCTAAAGCTTCGATTAGGTTCACGGCATCCGTACCAACAAATGACAGTATCCACCTGAACTGGCTCTGATAAACCAGATCTCCCGAGCTTAATGCCGGTTCGCCAGAGCGCTACAAGTGCTTTACGCTATTGAACTGGCTGCGAGAACGGGAGAAAAACCGGCTGACGCAATCTTCAAAAGTCTAACATAGCCAGGTTCGGCCAGAAGCCTGCGTCGGGTGAAGGAAACAACTTAGAAAACATCCAGATACATGGAAGAGACCGCCTCGGGCGGTGGTTCTCCCTTAAAGACTGTAAGGTATGCTTGCAAGACCCGTGGAGTTCGGCGGAATCTCGCTGCACTGAAAGGTTCCATGTCGGCGTAACCCAAACAGGGAACGATTGCCATCTGTGCGCCGGCTGCAACAGCCTGCACCATTAACTGGCGGACGAGTGCCACCCGTTCTTCTTGTTCGAGAGTTCCCCATAGCACATCTTCAATGAGCAGGCACTTCGTGCGCTGCGGATTGGCAATCTCCATCACGTAGGCCGTAAGCAAGCCTTGTCTCGGCCCTGATACGTGCCGCGTAACAACAGCATCGTGTCGGCGGCATTGCCATTCGGCTTCCTTCTCACTCCAGATGCGGGCTAGGGGCGCATGATCTGAGATCAGTGCAGCCGTTTGCAATAGAACACCCACGCATTCCGATTCCATTTTAAATTCCAACTGTGGGGCTGGCTTCGGTTGAAGTAGCCGCATTTGGTAGAGAACGGAAAAAATACGTTCAGTGGGAAGCTTCAGCGCGCGGCAACACCCAAGGATCATTCCGTTCATCGGCTCGCCATCGACGCAATAGTTCACCATGCCGTCAAAGCCCGCCGCTTGAGCTCTCTTGACCAGTTCATTCCATAGAATTACTCCATACCCTGCTTTCTTATGTTCGTTGGACACCGCAAGAAAAGTACAAAGGATGACTCGTAACTCGCGCGCTTTGAAACGCAATCGGCGCGGGAACCCTGCTATAAAGGCGATAGGCTTGACACCGTCATAGAGCGTGGGGGCCAGCGAAAAACTGGATCCCGGATATTCGAAACACGATGCTAGAAAATTAGAGGAGTAGAGCAGATGTTGCTGATTGTTTTCCGCCCACGACTGTTGAATCAGCTCAGCAACGTCACCAAAGTCACCTCGAAAATCCTGAATGGAGAGACGTTGCGGTTTTCCGACTGCGGGAGCGCCAATCAAGTTAGACCCCATGTTTCGACGAGGATTGATTCTAGCTCAGGGAAGCGATTGCTCGAAATGGAAAAAACGGGACATTCCCTGACCGGCAGTACTAGAACCGGCTAAGAAATACAGACGTCTTGAGGGCTCAGATTTCGAAGAGCTTTCGCAACAGATTGGCTCTCCTACTCTTAAGGTCCGAGTCCGTATTGGCAGGCTCGGAAGTTTGCTTCCGGCAAGCTGGTAGTCGGACTTTACATCTGGAGGGTTTCGCAGTGCCGCCGACCACTCAGCGTTAGCGCAAGTTTCCGACTGAGAGCCGCAAGAACCATCGGCCAACCGCGGGCCAAGAACTTCAGGGCATCGCGATACATCCCACTCTTGGCGGCCCTCTTCGTCCAGTGGATTACCACCCCTCCGATTACTGCTCGACGCTCAAGTCTGCGATGCGTGCCTCCCGGGTAGTCGCCCAGCCGTTCTCGTCGAAGCAAGTTGTCCACGCCAGCCATACAAGCCGGGATATCATTGATAGTATTGTTGGCATGAGATCGATGCAGGACGGTCGGGGGAGCGAGAATCTGAATCGTTCGGCCGGAAGCACCCAACCGGAGCGCAAAATCTTGATCCTCCGCTGGGAAAACGGAGGTTAGCCAACCGTGCACTTCCTCAAATGTTTGACGGGCAACCACGAGCGCACTGGCACTGTTCCCGAAGCCGCGATCCCTTCGCAGGTAATCCGCGTACTCGACCATTTTGATTTCGTGGGGTGCAACTCCGGGCTGAACGGCCGGTAACCCACCCTCGAACCAAGACATGCTCGCCAATATCATCTTGGGTTGCTTCGCCTGCACGATCCGTTCGTAAACATCCAAGGCCCAGGGTAGCAAGGCGTCATCGCCGTCGAGAAATACCAAGTACTCGCCAGTTGCGAGGGAGGCACCGCGGTCGCGAGCCGCACAGGCGCCTTGATTGGTTTCAAAGCAAACTAACTGAATCGCTTCTAGGTACTGCTTCAGGATCTCCTGGCTGCCGTCCGTGGAAGCGTCATCGACCGCAATGACTTCGGATTGTGCGTTTCGCAGCGATAGTGCGGAGTCCACCGCATCCTTTATGAAATTCCGCTGATTGTAAAACGTGATGATGACGCTGAATCGAGGAGGCCTTACGCGTGCTTCTGGTTCACGGACGTTCAATTGCTCACCTAGGCTTTGGCCATTCGGTCCGCTACAAAATCACAGAGCGGTCCGACCACAGTCATCTGCTCGGGATCCAGATCCTCAAAATCGATCTCCCGGCCATAATGTTGGTTTACGGCCGTGACCAGTTCAAGTAGCCCAAGCGAGTCAATCACTCCTGATAGCAGCAGGTCGCAGTCGTCAGAAAGCTCTCCGAGCGGGTCTTGTCCTTGGGCCGCCAACCGCTCTTGTATGAATCCTTTAAGAAATATTCGGACATCGCCCGGACTGACAGCGCTCATAGACCCTCTTCGAGTAGCTTAATTATGGCTTTGCGATCGAACTTGTTATTTACGTTTCGGGGCAGCCTGCCCATGAAATGGAACCTCCTGGGAACCATATAGTCCGGGAGTTCGGACGCGACCTTGCCGCGGAGCCCGTCCAACTCCTTTGCTTCACCTTCGACGAATACTTCGACGCCTCCAAAGCCGCTGGGTGTCGCGGGCCAACCCACTGCCAATACCCCATCTGAACCGCAAGCCTGGCGAACGACAGCCTCGATTTCTCCCAGTTCGACTCGATGACCCAATATTTTAACCTGAAAATCAATCCGGCCAAGATGGGTTAGCGGACCGTTTCCAAGAGGACGGCGCACCCGGTCTCCCGTCCGGTAATACACGCTCTTCTCACCGGGGGGAATCACAAAGGCTGCGGCCGTTTTGTCGGGGTCTTTCCAGTAGCCAAGGGAAAGCTGCGAACCATTCATCAGCAATTCTCCCACTTCCCCGCGGCCTACTTCTCTCAAACTCTCATCGGCGACCAAGACCCTCATCTTCCGGTATGGATATCCGATCGGGACAATCCCCAACTCCGCTTCATGGGGAGATTGAGTTGGATCCCAGCGATACAGTGTGCAAGCTATTGTCAATTCGGTCGGACCGTATAAATTTTCGAGAATGGAGTTCGGCGCAGCCTCCAACCAAGCTGTCGCCGACGCTACGGGTAACGGCTCACCGCAGAACAAACTAAATCTCAATGAAGGGTATCGCCCCGGCTTCAACATCCCCAATTGCTTCATAAAAACAGCCGTGGACGGCACGGAAAACCAAATCGTCAATTCCATGTCCTGAATGAAATTCCCGGGTTTGATCAGAGCTTTTTGGGAAGGACAGCAGACACACGCGCCGCGCTCCCACGCTACAAACATGTCAAACACCGAAAGATCAAAGGTCATATCGAACATCTGTGACAGCCGGTCTTTCTCTGTTATCTCGTAACGGTCCACCATATAGTCCAGAAAAGCGGTCACATTCCGGTGGGCAACCATGACGCCTTTGGGAAACCCGGTGCTGCCTGAAGTAAAGAGCAGATAGGCCATCGCATCCCGGAGCGCGCTGGGTTCTTGCCAATCGCGTGAGGGGGCTAGGTCATTCGAACCGGCAAAAGTATGTCTGGGCCATTGCTTCTTGAGCGGCTCGACATTCTCGATGTCAGGCAACAAAATCAGTAACGCTTTCGAAGACTCCGCGAGAAGTTTGTCCAATTGAGGCAGTGATCCCGCGTCCAAAACGATCGAGCTGCACTCGGATCGTGCAAACATCGCCTGCGTTCGGTCCACCGGGAAGGTAGGGTTCAAGGGGACGTAGCCATTCCCGGCCAGCAACGAGCCCAAGACTCCTGCAAACGCGCTTGGGCTGCGGTATGCAAACACTGCCGTGAGAGGCGTGTTCGAAGCGTCCTGATGCACTTGGATAGTTGCCGCTATACGACAGGCTCTCTCACGCAACTCTTTGTATGTAAGAGTCTTCCCCTCAGCGACTACCGCAGGGCGGTCAGGAAACCTGTCTGCCGATCTTATAAAACCAGTCCAGAGAGCGCGATCTTTCCTCATCCCGACTGCTCCAATGTTTGGACTAGGCATTTCCTCATTTCGCTTTAGCGGTGGCGCTTAGATCCTCGTGCGGCTAAAAGAATACAGCGTTTGGACGTTCAACTTCAAACATGCCCCTGACAGACGGCGTCACTGCTCATCGGATTCAGGGACTAGGAAGAGTGGACTTGAACTAGTTCCGAGTTTTGGGATGGGAAGAAACCAAATCAACCGGCACTAGGTAATCCGTCGGCCGATCGATGTAGCATTTCGTGGCATTCCCTGCAAAGTACGATCAAATTGGCCTCAGCGTCGTCACCAAGAGCGCTGCGCCGTGTCATGTGGTGAACATCGAGATTCTTAGTGCATCCACATCTCTGGCAACGCCAACCGTCGCGTTCCAAAATTTCCCTACGCAGCCTCGCGTAAACCTTCGACGACTCCCGAATTCGGGGCCTTTTCTGCGAAACAGAATTATTCATTCCGCGTTCCTTCTGTGGAAGCTTGCTGCCCGGGAGCTGCAAACGGCTTACCGTCGGAAACTGGTCCGATATTTTGTTCCGGTCTTTCCGTCTCCAAAGTAGCGCCCGCGAGAAAATCGGCGCAGATCATTTCCAGGCAGTAGCCGCGGGATTTGTCAGTTCCGAGCATAAGAGCCACTGTCTCGAGGGCTTGCTCGACCACGGGCAACTGACTCTTGTAGAGCTTGAAGTAAATGATCTCCCAGGGCTCCGTCTCTTGGCCCGTGAGGTGCCGTTCTACCTCTCTTTTGAATGTATCTTTCGGTAGCTCCTGGGCTTTGTGCAACCAGGTTGCACAATCGAACTCACGTCCGTCTCGGCGCGCCACTTTGGCCATTTCGGTGGCCTTAGTCCATCCGATCTCTCGAAGACGTTGCTTTGGAATTCGCGTCAAATTCTCGTGAATGGCCATCAAGTAATACGCCTTTCGACGCGACTCCGGGAAACGCTTCTCCAGATACTCATCAAATGATTTCAAGGTCTCAAGTCTCCAATACTGACCTGATCGCACTTCACATAGGTATTGGCCCAGCTCCACAAATCGCTGATCGTGCTCACGTTCCTTTGTTTGCTCCCAAGACAAGATCTCGTCGATCTTCCCGAGAACGACCTGTGCACGTCGGCGATTCAGCTCTGGGGCAGTCATCTCTCTGTTAATCCACAAGCTCGTTAAGCCAGTCAAGGTCGGCGGCTCCCAGCTTCCGTGTTAAATTGATATCAACCAGTTCTGGTTTGTTCAGGCAAAGCCCTAGATGTGAGCAACTAAGGCATCCGTTCTGCGGGAATCGAATGCCGCTGTGAGCAGGAAATTGGCCCGATTCGATCTGCCCCACGGCAGATTCGACCAGGCGGCCGTATTCCTGGCAGTGCTCGTCGGAAATCGAAGCCTTGAGGTATTGAATCTCCGGCAGATGCTTGCGTACAAAGACCACCAGCGCTACCTCCTTGATTCCGCTGATCCAGGAATAGCAGATCAACTGGGGATCGAGCGAGAGGAGACCTTCTGGTTCGGTGGAGTAACGACTCCTAGTAGTTTTCCAATCAATCAAGCACTTTGTTCCATCAATCTCACCGATTGCATCGATGTAAGCCACGAATTCGTTGTTTCCGGGAAGCGTTCGAATCAGTTTGGCCTGCAGGTTCTCCTTTGGATGAAGGACCTCAACGCGATCCTCCTGAACAAATCTTTCCAGCAGGTGAACTCCCTGGTGAAAGAGACGATCCCAAGACTCTCCCTTCTTGTATTCCAACGGAGTGTCTCGGAAAGCTTCCCATTCCTTGAAAAACGCAACTGCGCAGTCCTCTCCGAAAAAGTAGGCCGCGAGAGCGCGTTCGAAGCAGCGGCCAAAGGCCATAGCAGCATGCGAATCTTTTTCTCGCCATCCATCAAGATAGCGATAGCGGTAGCTCCTGGGGCAGCGAAGGTACTGGCTGATCTGCGTGTGGCTAAAGATCATCTCCACTCCCTTGCTCTTGTTTTCCGCCGACGGTGTCGCACGAATGCTCTTCCCACTCTGCTTCTGGTGCGAAGGCTTCAAGGTTCTGATAAGAACGCCCGTTCAGGGTGACATGTGAAGTTCGAACAACTCCACGAAGGTTCCGGACAGCCTTCTCGTCGACTTGATCGCGACTGAGCAGTGCGGGATCATAGCCAAAGTCGCGAAGGAACCAATTTAGCTTCCATAGCGCTCTATCCGTGCAGTACAGCCGTCCAGTGATAAATCGACCCGTAAGGGTTTCGGGCTCCAAGACGACAAGGCGCAATGAGAGAAATGGTTTCTGTGCGTGCCATCGGTAGAAAGCTCGATCGACGCGAACCAAGAACAACCCTTCGAAAAGGACATCGCAATCCTGCCGAGTTGCGTGCAGACCTGGGATATGGCGCGTCATGCCTTGACCTCCGCGGATTGACCATAGGAATTAAGTTTGCAAAGCAGGCTGCCGCGATCGTTTTTTGCTGCGGTTGCCAACTCGGAGATGAAAGACTCGACCAAGTCTCGAGTAGCTTCTTTGAGGGTTGCGGTACCGCAGAAATCTGCGGCGTAAGCCTTCACGAGCGTGGGATCGAGACTATATTTGCGAATAAGAATGCAAAGTTGGTCCCGCAGTCTCGGTTGTCCGTTGCTCGATCCGTTGGAACTCGGATGTCCGTTCGAATGCTGCGGAGCCGCGAAGGATTTGGGTGGCCCGGAGAATGATCCCAACTCTTCAACGGAGCAAAGTCCGATTCCATAAGCCTTGCGCAAAGCACGATTGACCGCTCTCGTTTCGGCCACGCGCATCTCTGCTCCGCGAACAAGAGGAGACGTGTTGGACGGGTCAGCGTCACCATAGCCCACGAAACCTCGAGAATGGGTCGATTTGTAGACAGTCGCCCTGAAAACCCACCGATGAAAAGACGCCTCGCAGAATTCTCGAATTTGCTGAGTGCGGATGCCGCAGCAACGTGACCGGTGCGCTAGGCGGAGGAGGCCACTGCTAGTAACGTACCATTTGCCGTCCAAGAATATTAGATCACCTAGTGCGACCGAAAATCTGTATTGCTGGGACAGCAAATCCAGACTGTTCAAACGTGTTCTGCTCAACTCGCTCTGCCACTTCCGCCTCGCAACCTTTCGGTTTTCTTTAAGCAGGCTATTCATAAGTGCTCCCACAGATTCATTATTTCTGTAACGCTATAGTAACGCATAACGCGTTACATTGTCAATGGATATGTGCGTGTTGTTCTTGACCGTTCTTCCCAGCTTGAGTAGGATCGATTTTGGGTTTTAAACTGAGGGATCATGCGAAAAACGGAGACACTAAATCTTCGTGTGTCAGTGGCGTTCAAGCGAAAGCTGTCGAAAGAAGCGAAAAAGGAGAAAAGGTCACTTACGAACTATCTGGAGATGACACTAGAAAAGCTATGGCAGGAACGCGAGTCGCCGAAAGCATCACCTAAGAAGACAAGAACTGCGGAAGATTCGCTCGAGCATTCCTGAAACGTTCTTGGTATCCATCACGCAGTTTACCGACGTCGGCATGCAAAGCGGCACGGCCCTAAGCGCCGGAGGAGACGCCGAAGGCTCGATGGGCGTGGACTTTGGCGATTACGATCACGATGGCCGACTCGACATCTTCGTTACCAACTTCATGGACCAAGAGGACAGCCTCTACCACAATCTCGGCGCCGCGGGGTTTGACGACATCAGTTGGAAAGCAGGCGTGGCTACTACCAGCTGTCCCTACGTGAAATGGGGCACCGGGTTTTTCGATTTCGACAACGATGGCTGGGTCGATCTTTTCGTCGCCAGCGGGCACGTTTACCCGCAGATGGACTCGCTGGATTCCGGCCCGCGCTATCGCGAGCCGCTGCGGCCGCCGGGCTCAACAATCACGATGGCACGTTCACGGATTCCGCTGCCGCCGCCGGGCTCAATGCGATTCCGCTTGCTTCGCGTCGTGGCGCGGCATTCGGCGACGTCAATAACGACGGAAACATCGATGTCCTGCTTTTGAATGTGGGAGAGGCGCCCTCGCTACTGCTGAACCACGGCATCGCCGG
>JGI12635J15846_10005037_pt1 | contig 11422 bp, 9 predicted proteins | sample BlaSpr_A8_OM2_M2_FD_15846 | JGI IMG/M metagenome (IMG submission 15846) | reverse complement strand
TGCGTACCTCGCACTATCCGCAATCCCGCCATTTCCTGGATGCCTGCGATGAAATGGGGCTGCTTGTGCTCGAAGAGATCCCCGGCTGGCAGCACATCGGCGACGAGTCCTGGAAGCAGATCTCCGTCGATAACGTCGGCCGCATGATCCGCCGCGACTGGAATCATCCCAGCATCATCCTGTGGGGCGTTCGAATCAACGAATCGAGGGACGATCACGATTTCTACACGCGCACCAATGCACTGGCCCACCGTCTCGATCCTACCCGGCCAACGGGCGGCATCCGTTATTTCCAATCATCCGAATTTCTGGAAGACGTTTTCACCATGAACGATTTTGGTTTCCCCTTGAAGCCGCCCAATCACCCGCGCTACCTCAACACGGAATTCGTCGGTCACACCTATCCCACCAAAACCATCGATCAAGTGGAGCGCCTGACCGAACACACCCTGCGTCACGCGCGCATTCACGACCAACTTGCTTCCAATCCGCAGTATGCGGGCGGCATCGGCTGGTGCGCCTTTGACTACAACACGCACGCCGACTTTGGCACCGGCGACCGCATCTGCTATCACGGTGTGACCGACATTTTCCGTGAACCCAAGCCTGCGGCCGGCTTCTACAAGTCGCAATGCGATCCTGCGGACGAAGTGGTGCTCGAGCCCGCATTCCACTGGGCTCGCGGCGATGAATCCATCGGATTCACCAAGGCGGTCGTCTGTTCGAATTGCGACCATCTGAAATTTTATATTGCGGGCAAGCTGGTAGCTGAGGTGGATCCGAACAGGGCGGAGTTTGCGCACCTGCGCTATTCCCCGTTTGTCGCCGATTTAGGGAAAGCCATCGGCAACTGGGGAGACTTGCGCATTGAGGGCTACGTGCAAGGTAAGCAAGTGATTTCCAAAACCCTTTCTGGCCGTGGCATCGACCAGAAATTTGCCCTACTGCCGGACGACATGCATTTGAACGCCGATGGCGCCGACTCCACTCGCGTGGTGTTGCGCGTGACCGATGAGTTTGGCGCCATCCGGCCGTTCGCAAACGATGCCATCAAGCTGGAATTGGAAGGGCCTGCGGAGATTATTGGCGACAATCCGTTCGCGTTGATTGGAGGCACGGGCGCGATCTGGATTCGAGCCCAGGAACAACCGGGAACGGTGGTGCTCACGGCAACGCACCCGCAACTGGGGACGCTGCAATTGCGATTCGAAATCGCTCCGGTTCCTCCAGAAGTCGCGTAGAAGTCGCCGTAAAGACCGAGGGAATAAGTGGGCGCGAGATGAGCTAAAGCGCTCGCTGGTGGCCGCGGCGCAACAGCCACGAGCCATCTTTGGCCTGCTCCAAAGTTGCTCCAAAAAGATCAGCAACGGTTTGCTCCCGACAAAACCAGGTAAACGCAGCAACGTTGTCGCCGNGCGTAGAAATAGTGTTTGGCGGTACTGTGGCTCGCGACAATGTCATCGCAGGCAAGGAGCCTAAGAATCAGCGACATCCAGTTCGAAGTTAAGTCACGGGAGGTTAAGGAAGACAGGGCATGTAACATTGTTATATAGGTCCTGCAGGAGCTGTGATGGGCCAGACGATGTTTTCGAGCTGCTGGCGCAATATCGCGTCTCGCCAGCAATTCTCACGTGGCGAAATATCGCCATATCACAGATCGGGATCGCCTGTTGTTGGCGATCCATTGGCATCGACCCTTCGAGACTGAATTTTTCCGCATCCTGCTAGAATCGGGGCACCATGCAACTCTTGCCCGTCGCAGTCTGTGTTCTGATCTCTAGTGCTGCCATGGCACAGACCTCCAATTCATCCGGCGATGCTAACGCCAAATTTACCAAGCTCAGTGAAGAGTTCATTCACGAGACGCTGGCGCTTTCGCCTTCTGCTGCCTCCCAGGCCGGGTACCACCACCACGTCAATCCCAAGACCGGCAAGACCATCGCGCTCGATGCGCTACTCGACGACGTGAGTGTCGCGGGCATGGCGGACCAGCGCCGAGTCTATGCGCAGTGGCGCAAGCGCTTCCGCACCGAGATCCCGCTTGCCTCACTCGGCATCGAGGATGCCGCCGACTGGCAGCTGATCGACGACCAGATCGCGCTCAATCTGCTCGAATTGGACCGCATCCAGGATTACAAGCACAACCCCACCGTCTATGTGGAGCTCCTGGGCGGTGCGCTCTTTCAGCCGCTCACCGATGACTTTGCGCCCGAGGACGTCCGCTTCGGCGACATCATCTCCCGCATTATCGCGAGCCCGCGCTTCCTTGACCAGGCGCGCAGCCAGCTGGTCGATGCCGACCCCATCTTCATCAAGGTGGCCATCGAGGAAAACGAGGGTAATATCGATCTGATCCAGAGCACGATTGCCCTAGCCATTCCCGCCGGATCGAAATTGAAAGCCCAGTTCGATCAGGTCGCGCCCCAGGCTATCGAAGCGCTCAAGAATTTTTCCCGCTGGCTTCAGGACGATCTGGCGAAGCGCAAGGCCGATCGCACCTGGCGCCTAGGCAAAGACCTCTACGCAGAAAAATTCCGCCTGGTCATGGAAACCCCGGTCACCCCCGACCAGATCCTCGCCGATGCTGAACGCGAACTCAAGAAGACGCGCGCCGAAATGCTCCAGATCGCCCTGCCCCTGCACAAGCAGTACTTCCCCGATCACGACGACCATGCGAGCCTCAGCCCGCTGGAGCGAGAGAACAAGGTCATCGGTGAGGTGCTGCAGAGGATTTCCGAAGATCACCCTAGGCGCGACGACTTGATGCAGACCGTGAAAGACGATCTGGCGAGCATCCGGCAATTCATCATCGATAAGAAGATCGTCTCGCTGAAATCGCGCGACAACTTAAAGGTTATCCCTACGCCGCTCTTCATGCGCGGCATCTTCTCGGTCGCTGGCTTCCACTCTGCCCCGCCCCTCGATCCCAACGCCGAGGCCCAGTACTGGATTACGCCCATCGATCCGAAGACCCCCGAAGACCGGGCCGAGTCGAAGCTGCGCGAATACAACAATTGGGTGCTGAAGTGGCTCACCATTCACGAGGCGCTGCCTGGCCACTACGTGCAGGCCGAGCACGCCAACGAAATCCAGCCTGTAACCCGCCGCCTCATCCGCGGCCTCTACGGCAACGGAGCCTACGGCGAAGGCTGGGCTGAGTACATCGCCCAAGTCATGATGCAGCAGGGATTCGCCGACAACGATCCGCGTTACCGCATCAGCTACCTGAAAGTCTGGCTGCGCGCCGTCGGCAATACCGTCCTCGATATCCACATGCAGACCATGAATATGACGGACGACCAGGCCATATCGTTCATGATGAACGACGCCTTCCAAACCCGCGCCGAGGCCGAGGGCAAATTACAGCGGGCCAAGCTCAGTTCTACCCAGTTAACGACTTATTACGTGGGTACCAGCGAATGGTGGCGTCTGCGCCACGCCTATGAAGCGGCCAGAGGCAAGGACTTCACTCTCACCGACTTCCACGACCGCGCCTTGGACAAGGGCGCATTGCCGGTTCCTTGGATGGGAAACATTCTGTTGCGGAAGTGACATGATCTTTTCAATCTCCGCTAAAGCTGCCTTCATCCGGCTGTCCATGGGCGACTGGTCGCATAACCGGACAACTGCCGAGGTCTTCTCGCGGGCGATTCCACTTGATGTACGGTTTGCGCGTTTAGCGGGCACTGAGTCGGAATCCCAGTTCCCCCCACCCAAAGATTTCTTCGGACAGAACGGATTCGTTTGTAATCCATTGAATCCTCACTGCTTTCCAAGGGATCAAATCAGCGAAGGAGATTTGACGTGGCGAATAAAACCGCAAAAGTTGTCCGCTTCCATACTTTAGGTGGACCGGAAGTTCTGAAGATTCAAGAAGAACCTATCCCCGAGCCGGGGAAAGGCGAAGTTTGTCTGAATGTGAAAGCAATTGGACTGAACAGGGCCGAGGTGATGTTCCGCAGGGGTGAATACCTGGAGTCCGCCGTCCTGCCATCGAAGCTCGGCTATGAGGCAGCCGGTGTAGTGGCGGCAGTCGGGCCGGACGTGGACAAGAGCTGGCTTGGCAAGAAGGTTAGCACTGTTCCGGCGTTCCTCATGACGCAATACGGCGTGTATGGAGAAGTGGCGATTGTTCCGGCCAGTGCGCTGGCGGTTTATCCAGAGAAGCTGACCCCGGAAGAGGGCACATCCATCTGGATGCAATATCTGACGGCCTATGGAGCACTGATTGCATACGCTCAGATTACAAAACGCGACTTCGTCATAATCACGGCAGCCAGCAGCAGTGTGGGGATTGCCGCCATTGAAATGGTGAAGGCGGAGGGCGCTGTCAGCATTGCAACCACGCGAACATCCAAGAAGAAGGCCACGTTGGTCAAAGTCGGAGCGACCCACGCGATTGCAACCCAGGAAGAAGACTTCATCGCACGAGTAAAGGAAATCACGGGTGACAAAGGGGCTCGCGTGATCTTCGACCCCATTGCGGGCAAAGGTGTCGAGCTGCTAGCTCAGGCTGCGGCTTTTGGTGGAACCATCTTCGAATATGGAGCACTTGCGCCCGAGCCAACACCCTTTCCCTTGTTTACGGCGTTGAGCAAAGGACTGTCCGTTCGTGGATACACACTCCGTGAAGTGCTTTCTGAACCGAAGCTGAGGGCCAAGGCTGAGCAGTATGTTTTCGATCACGTCAAGGCAGGCAGCTTCAAGCCGCGTATAGACCGCGTCTTTCCGTTTGCGGAGATCGTGGAAGCGCACCGCTACATGGAGTCAAACGAGCAGATTGGCAAAATTGTCGTAACGGTGTAGCAATTATCCATTGGTCTTGGCTGCTAAACANCGAAGCTGGTGCAGATACGAGTGCCGGTTGGATCGTTCTGCAAGCATGGGTAGCCTGGCCTTCACCTTCCTTACTTGTATCTGCTCGCTGACTTGATTCTTCAACCCGGAGTTCCTGCGGTGGGCTGTGACAATACCCACCTGTCCAGCATGTCTATTGGGAGGTTCACATTCGTTTCGACGCGCTTGCGGAAGGAGCAAATCGGTCCGAGCGGCAAAGAGCGTTGTTTACCACATGTCTGCCAAGCTCTGAACGAAAAGAAAGGCATGCTAAAATTAAGTTTGGCCGATTCGTAATACCCCTTCCGGAGAGCCGAGTTACAAGTCGACATCCGTTTTTGGCCAGAAAAAGACTGGACCACGGGTCGTGCGCAAGCCGACATCAAACCCTTTGTACAAACTATCCACATGGTACCCATTTAGGCAGCAGGCCGCCGCAAAGGACACAAGGGCTTCGATTTCCGCAAGTCTGGTAAGTCAGGTCACAGGACACTGAGCCAGCATTGTAATGAAATCAAGTTCGTATCAGTACCACCCGCTTGCTGAACATTCTTGCGGAATTTCGCCGATCATCAGTGTGTAACAAAATGATAAGAAGTTGTATTTTGACGGACAGCAAAAAACCCTGAAAGGATTAACTTTCAGGGTTTGAGTTTGCTTTCCGCAATAGGGTTCTTGCCGACCAAGTGATNTTGCGGGTACNNCTACTTCGCAGGNATGNTATCGAACTTCCCTGACGCTTCCTCATAAAAGAGGGCGCCTTCCGTCTTGTCACCGCCGCTCCAATGCTTGTGGCCACCCGGAACTCGGAGGAAATCTCCCGGCCCGACACGCTTGTCGCCCGCTTCATCTTTATATAGGTAAGCGCCTTTGATAACGACGATCCAGACATCGCTCGTGTGAGTGTGCATTCCCGCATCGAACCCCGGCTCGAATTTCGTGAACGTTCCATGGACCCCCTTGTCCGGGTCACCCCAAAGGACCGCCATGGAGGCCTTTTCCGTTGGCATCTGCTTGTACGTCGCGCTACCTGCAGCCACATAGATGACCTTCTTCCTGTTGTTGCTTGTCGAGGCTTTCTGAGCCTGCACCACACCCGACGTCACGACAATGAGCAAAGCCCCGAGACCCGACACGATCAGTGATTTTTTCATTTCGTTTTCCTCCGTATGTTCCTCAGCCGGGGCTTCCATTTTCCTCGCCCAGCTGGCAACCCTTATACACCACGGTCCTCTGATTGCGAGAAAGAATTCCAGTCACCATACGCGTCCGACTTCCGTCTTGGCTTGGACACATTTTGAACGCAGCAAGTATCGCCAAAGCTGACGACGGTGGTGTACCTTCCGTGTACCTAATTTGTTATCTCGCGTCTCAGTGCCCGGATAATCGGACATCTGCCTGTAGGCGATCGCCATCGACTTCTCCGGTAAGCGCTTAATCAGACGCTTGCCACCAATACGGCGTAGAGTAAGAATTTGCTTGACCCTGGAACTAATTCCAAGCTTTAGGCTAATCCTGTGAGTTACAAAGTTTCCACAACTCGACCCCTGTATTGCGGTGAACTGGCCCGCCTTTCCGGCGTAAGTGCGGACACTGTTCGTTTCTACGAGCGGCGGAATCTTTTGCTTCCAGCCGCCCGAACCTCCGCTGGTTACCGGGTGTTTTCGCCAGACAGTCTCTCTCGAATGCGATTGATTCGAGCCGGACTGACTATCGGATTCTCGGTAACTGAATTGGCAGACATCTTTCGCGAACGGAACAGCGGAGGGGCACCCTGTCGCCACGTTCGGAAGCTGGCCGCTGAAAAGCTCGCGATTCTCGAAAAGAGACTTCGGGAGTTGCAATCGTGGCGACGCGAATTACGCTCGACGCTTTTCGCGTGGGACCGGATGCTAGCCGAGACACCTCGCGGCAAACAGGCTCGCCTTTTGGAAAAGTTCGCAATTCACCCGAAAACCCATACACGACTTTTGGGTCGCGGCATTCAAAAACGGGGAGAGCTATGAAACTGATTCTGGTAATCGCATTCACAGTAGGAGTCTCTGCTCAATCAAACCAGAAACCGGAAGCGCAGACCGAGTGTCCTATGCACGCCGCGCATACTCAGATGAATGAGCGCGGCGAAAAAGGCATGGGCTTTTCTCAAACAGCCACGTCGCATCACTTCTTATTGAACTCGAATGGAGGAGTGATTCAGGTTGAGGCTAACGACTCCGCCGACACTATCAATCGAGACGAAATCAGGATGCACTTAGGACACATCGCAAAAGCATTTCAAAGCGGAGATTTCGAAATTCCGATGTATGTTCACAATACCGTTCCACCCGGGGTGCCCGAAATGAAACGGTTGCGGAGAAATATTCAATATTCGTATGAGGAAACTTCCAATGGGGGACGTATTGTTATTTCCTCCGCGAACAAAGAGGCCCGCGAAGCAATTCACCGATTTTTGCGCTTCCAGATCGAGGAACACAAGACTGGAGACCTAAAGGATATCTCTTATGAGCTGCTCACGAAGGGCGCTAACTCCTGAGTAGTAATCATGTGGTTTTGGAAGTTCACTTCTCCGATTCCGCGTTAAACAGGAGTTTCAACACTCCTCGCTGTCCTGGTCGTTTTCCCCATACGACTTGAGCTACCGTCAGACCAAGTAGCTGAGTCGACCGCTCCCCCGTTGCCGTGAGCTTGGCGTGTCGCGCGGAGTTGGTTACTTCTTCAAATGCCGCAGAAAAGGTTTACGTGGGAATCCTCGATGGCGCTCACGACCACAGATGAAGTCTAAGCGGACTGTCCAACCGGAAGCGTATCACTGATTCCGCCGGCACGTGGACTTCTTTGCCTCGCGTGATGATCTGCGTAGCAGCGCCGGCACCCGCGCCCGTAGCAGCGCCGATCGCCGCACCTTTTCCACCGCCTGCAATCGCACCGATGATCGCGCCAAGCACGGCTCCGCCGCCCACAAATTTACCTGTACGCTCATTCCCTCCGATGCCCTCACGGCGATTTTGCAGCTCTTCATTTGCCGTGCTTACACGATAGCGCCGACCTGCCACTGTAATGGAATCAACGTCCAACGTAATATCCCCATTACTTTCAACTCGCCGCGTTACCAGCCTGGCGTCCGAGCCTCTTGGAATCACGACCGAGCCGTCGGTATCGCGAATATCTTCTTCAATCTGTGCCGAGAATGTCTGCCCTTCGACGACGTCTCGAGAATCGATGCGCTCGTTTGTCCTCACGGCCACTTCAGTACCCGCGGGAACAACGACCCGCTCCATGCGTGACTGACCGTAATCGCGGCTGTCTTGATTTCTGTTGTCTTGATTTCTGTTGTCTTGATTTCTGTTGTCTTGGTTATTGCCGTAGCCGTGGTTATCGCGGCCGCCGTTTTCGGGCCGTCCATAATTTCCTGAATTGTATGGACCGTCACCAAACTGTACGGCTTCCACCTCGCGTACCGAATAGCGGTATGTCCGGCCGGTGCGGTCTTGGAACGAAATTGTGTTTCTATTCGCTCCGGTCAAAGTTCCGGAAAGCGTTCTACCGTCGTGGAGAACTAGCGTATCGCTCCAGGCGGGCATTGCAATCGCCAGCGCCATAAGGGACGCGGCCAATACTGTTCTTGTCTTCATCGCAGGTGTCCTCTCGGGCTTCCTTGTTCTGGGGCTGTGCAGTGAGATTCTAATTGAAGACGCAGATAGCTTCTGTCCCGTTTGGGACAGTTTGTAGGAAATTAAGAGCTAAGCCGCCGCACCGTCGAGCAAGGTTGTTTTCAAAACAAATTCTGCATACCTCAGCATGAGTGCTGGTCAGTTCTTGGGACCGGCGCCTAAGTGGCCGGAAAACCGGACATGCGCCAGGAGAGCTTTCGAAGACGATACAACTTGTACCTCGTTAATCAGGCCATCGGCTGGCTGACACGAGTCGAGCTAGGTGCCACTTCGCATGCTGACATTCCAAGTATCCGTCATGCAAAATGTCAGGGTCAGGCAAAAGGGTAAGAGAGAAATCATGCCTACCGTCACTTCCATCATGGCAAAGTTAAAAAAGAAAGGCAGCGAGAAGCCGCCTTCCCCGGATTGACGCGCCAGCAAGACAGGTGGCCCATTTCATGGGAAATTAGAGGTGGCTGCAGTTCGCCCGATGGCGCAGTATCTTCAAGGATAGTTTCTAGGAGCTAACCCATGGACGATCCAATGCCGCACAGAGCTGCTGCGAATCCTACGCAGTTCAATATTGATGCAATCGCTAAGCTGGAGCACGACGCCCGTGATCGCCGGACTCCCACTGAGCGAGTTAGTGACGTAATTACAAAACTTGTTGGCAACATGGGATTCCTACTGGCTCATTTGATTCTAATCTCCGGCTGGTGTCTGTTAAATCTCCGCGTGATCCCAGGACTCAAGGCATTCGACCCTTTTCCTTTCGGCGTCCTGGCGCTCGTCGTCTCTTCCGAAAGCGTGTTCTTGACGATCTTCGTGCTGATCAGTCAAAGTCGAATGGCCCGCCAGTCCGAACGCCGCTCGCACCTGGACCTTCAAGTCGGCATGCTTTCTGAACAGGAACTCACAACCATCCTTCAGATGTTGCAGAAACTCTGCCTACACATGGGCGTGAACGTGGACTCCTCCAAGCAAGAGGTCCAGTCATTTAGCAAAACAACGGACGTACGCAAGCTGGCCAGTGAACTCGAGGACAAACTTCCGGAGGAATAGCGATGTCCGCTACGTCTCCATATTCGGCGGCTGGACGGAAGGGCCGTACGATACTGGAGGAGTGGTCGGTGACTCGTAAAATATCCCAACCCCTTGCGGTTCTTCGTCTGCAAGCGGCAGTTACTTGGCTATGTGGTCCGGTTACCGGACACTCAGAACCAGATGTCCAACTAGCGCGTTTCTAACGTTAATCAGACTTGAGAGAGAACTTCCTCATCGGGGGCTATCAGGCGACAGCCTTCTTTGCTTGCGCTTTGACCTTTGCCCAGCGCTTCTTGGCAGCCTTTGAAATCTTTGCTCTTCCGGCGGCTGACAGCACACGCTTCTTGACAGTAGTGAGGTCCCGGCTCGCCGACTTACCCAGAGCCTTCGCTGCCGATTGCAAGCCACTCAAGTTATTTTGTAACTTAGCCAGCTGCTTTTTGACCTTTTTTTCTTCGCGTCTAATTGCTGCCAAAATACTCATGGAACCTCCGGAAACAATCTACCTTAGAGACCCCATTCCACCAAGTCCTGTACCTTCTGCATGTCTTGTTCACTTTGTCAGCAGTAGATTCAATGGCCGGCTCGAAACTCAAATGTCCGGTTTGCGCTGCGGGCACTGACGATTCAGATCCCAAACTACACTCCCCGGAGTTTGTTGGCAATGGTTTTGGAATACAATCGCTCGTGCAAGCGACTAATCCCGAATCGCCTAGAATCGGCCAGAATTGTCCACCCAAAGCGCACCGAGCAACCGCGAGATCCAGCCCGTGGCCGTTGTTCGCTTCGGAAGCCTTGACTTGAACTGACTTGCGCACTAAACTTCAGACGTTCCCTCCCTAGGAATAGATCTGTGAACCCACGCATGCGCATCTTCGTCGAGCTGGCGCTAGCGATGGGACTTCTGGTACCAGTCGCATTGGCGCAGAAGCCCCCGGCTCCTGCGCCTCCGCCTTCCGCACCGCCGAGCCATCCTGCGACTCCCACTCCCTCGAGTACGCCGCCGGGTCAACCGAGAGAGGATCTCGTGATGTTTCTCCTAGGCCGCGTTGCAACCGATGACGGGACACCTGTTCCACACGATGTGTTGGTTGAGCGGGTCTGCAACGCCAGGGTACGTCAGCAGGTGTATGCAACTTCCCGCGGCGACTTCAGCATGGAATTGGGATCGATGAACGATTCTTACCTTGACGCTAGCGGAGACAGGTCTCCGCAATATGGCGAGGCTAGAAAGGTTCCGGGGACGGGAATTTCACGACTCGAGTTAACAAATTGTGAGCTGCGGGCCACGGTTTCTGGTTTTCATTCCACTGTCATCAGCCTTGTGGATCTCACTCCCGGCAGCAGCAGCATGGATGTCGGCGCCATTGTGGTGCACAGAGCTACAAAGATCAAAGGCATGACGCTGAGCGCCGCTCCCTACAAAGCACCGAGAGATGCCAGAAGAGCGTATGAGAAAGGCCTCGAGGCCGAGAGGAAGGGCAGACTTGCCGACGCACGCCAATACTTTGAAAAAGCAGTAGAGATCTATCCGAAGTACGCGAACGCCTGGTTCCAGTTGGGCGCTGTTTTGCAGAATCTAGCCCAGAAGGAATCGGCTCAAACGGCGTATACCCAGGCGACGACGATCGACAGCAAATTCCTGCCGCCTTATCTGTCGCTCGCGTCAATGGCCTATGAGGCGGAAGATTGGACCCAGGTCCTTAACCTTACTAATCACGTCTTGGATCTCGATCCGTTGAAATCCGCCAATGTCACGGGTTACATCCTGGATCTCGATCCGCTGGATTACGCCGAAGCTTATTTCTATAACTCGGCCGCAAATTACAAGCTCAACAAGATCGAAGACGCTGAAAAGAGCGGGCTCAAGGCGGAACGCCTGGACGTGC
>JGI12635J15846_10005034_pt1 | contig 11424 bp, 11 predicted proteins | sample BlaSpr_A8_OM2_M2_FD_15846 | JGI IMG/M metagenome (IMG submission 15846) | reverse complement strand
AAATCTGACTATCCTTGTGCCCGCCAAGCATACGATGGCCATCCCGGTATCTTGTGTCGAGGCGGGCCGCTGGTGCTCGGCCAGCGTGGACCTGAAGACAGCCGGTCACATGATGTACTCCGGGGCGCGTGGGCCGCGAGCTTCGCAGGTCACCCGATCCATGCGGTCGAGTGGCTCGCGCTCTTCAGATCAGGGTGCGGTGTGGGAAGAACTGGCGGCCAAGGCCGCGCGACTGAAAACAGCATCACCGACGCAGGCCATGTCGGCTCTCTTTGATCATCACGCTAGAGGGGTAGAAGAATTCGTTCGGGCGTCTAGCTGTGAGAAAGAGCAGTGCGGCGTAGCGTTTGCGATCTCGGGCCGCGTGCTTGGATTGGACCTTTTCGATAACGCCGAGGTAATGCATAAGTTCTTCGAGAAGCTGGTGCGCAGCTACGCTTTGGATGCGCTTGATGCGGCGCCGGAGGAGCAAGAACGCGCGAGCGCGGAAGAGTTGTCTACGTTCGTAGGAGGCATCGGTGAGGCCCCCAGCTTTTCGGACAGAGCCGTAGGATTGGGAAAAGATGTCCGGTTCACTGGTTCCGGCGTTTCCGGCGCGGCGCTTTGGGCCCACGGGCGCTACCTGCATGTTTGCGCTTTCGCAAAGGAATCCGGAAGCGCGGAAAAGCCCGGTTTTTGGACGCGGCTAACGCGGCCGAGCCGACGACGTGTGAGTTGATTGAAGACGAGGTCGACACGAGTACTTGGGCCTGAAATGTGCGGCGCTGCGCCGTGGAGATTCCAGAATGTCCAACGAAAGCGAAGGGAACATGGGGCAAACATCGTTGCAGCTCGAGCAGGAAAGAGACCCGTTGGATTCATGGAAAGAAATCGCGGCCTACCTGAATCGAAATGTGCGCACGGTGCAACGCTGGGAAAAGCGTGAGGGTTTGCCCATCCACCGCCACGTGCACGAGAGGGCGAGCTCCGTCAGTGCTTACAAGAAGGAAATCGACGCATGGCAGAAGCAACGGTCGCGCGTTTCCGATGAGATTACTGAGAATCAAAGGGAGCTGGAACTCGTGATCGAGCGGCTCAGAACGAGGCTTCTGGTGAAACGTATGCGAGAGGCACTCGCCATTTCCTTGGAAGTGCATGGCCTCGAAAAAGTCGCGGCTTCACGGCCAGGGACTGGGTGAGAGTAGGTCCGATCGGTAACGGGAAGTCGGCATCTCGTCAGGAAAGCAAGCACTGAAGAGCTGCGCGTTTGTCGGTACTAACCCAACGGGCGAGCTGATGACTTCCGGGTTGCTAATCATCCGCCCACAAGGTGCGGAAAGGGCCAAGCGAGCTTCCACAGGGCGAGTGAATCCGTCTACTTCAGCTTGACAATTCGGCTTTGGCTTGAATGAGGACCGGGTGAGGGCCGACAAGTAGAGCACCTGGTCCCGAAGAAGTAATTCAAAAAATCCAAGTGCTTCATCTGGTGTCGGTTAGGAGCCAGAAAAGCCGCTCTGTCTCTCAGTTGTACGGAAGCTGTACCGAATTTTCCCCGCAGGTCAGATCTCGCTGCTGCCAGCTTGGCTGGTAGGGGGTCAACGCGCCTGGAACAATCTTGCCGAAGCAAAACACGAACTGCTTGTCATTCCTCACGTAAGTAGGCGTGATGCTGCACTCTACGCCGCAACCCTAAGTTTTCCAGCCACCTACGCGATCAGAAACGTCACAGACAAAAGTCACTCGCCAAACATTGATCGCACACCCTCCCGAAGCAAGAGTTGCCGCAGCAACGCGATTCAAAGCGTGCCGCGAAGCGAGGCATGTGAGGAGTCAATTGCGGCTCGCCATCTTTGCGTTTGTCGCGGCGAGTTGGCGACGCTCGCATGCCTGGTTGGGGTCGAACATTAGGAGCCGCAAGGCCGAAGGACAAACAGAAGGAGGACACATGAAGACGAATGGGATGCCTGGGAGATTCGTATGGCGATTCATCGCTGGATTCGTGACGGTCCTAGCATGGGCCGCAAGTGCAGCGGCGCAGACCATAGTGGTCGGAACGGGCGACCCGGACACTGACGTTAAAGCGGTTCAGGCGGCTGTTGATCAAGGCGGTGAGGTCACGCTAAGAGGACATTTCTCTTTTAACAGAGCGCCAACAGTACCCACGGCGACGGCCTTCGTGGGGGGCTTAGCTACGGTCCTGGTGTCGAAGGGAGTCGCGATCTCTGGCACGCAGAATGAGGACGGTGAGATGGCGACTATTGAGGGGGGAACGACTCCCTTCTATGTCGAAGCTCCGGGAGCCCGCGTTACGATTCAGGGATTGCGCTTTATCCGCCCGAAGGGAGACGCGATATTTGTGTATGCCGTCAGCGGCTTAGTGATCGCCTCCTGCAAGATCGAAGGCCTAGAGCCACTGCTCGGTGGCGGCGAGGGAATCGATATCGTTACGAGCCCCGGCATACCTATGCCAACGAACCCGGGAAAGCCAGAGAGTATCTCCGGAACGCTCTTGATCGCTGATAACGACATCGATCTCGCTGGAGGAACTGTTCTCGACAATACTGTGGGGGTCCTCGTATTCAGTGTGGGTGTACCCGGCGCCGAGGTCGAGGTGTACGTTTCTAGGAACAAGATAAAGAACACGACTGAGCCCGCGATCAACTTTCGGCGCGTTGACGGACGAGTGTATGCGGAGCGGAATGTGATCACCACAGGTTCCGTGTCTTCGCAGAAAGCGCCGCGACCCGAGGTGATTCGCGTCACAAACACGGGTTCGTATCTGATTGCGCACAACTCGATCGATTGCGGGTGGCCGGACGCAGAAGCCATAGGCATCGGTGTGTTTAGCCAATTTGCAGACTGGCCCATGGAGCGCGCCATCGTCGTGGACAACGACGTGACAATGACCCCTCCCGAGGGCACAGCCTTCGGCCCTTTGAGCGCTGGGATCAACATCAGGGGTTTCGCTCAGAGCAACGTAGCACTGAACAACAGGATTCGAGGACGTGCAAGAGCCGCACTCTCCGTGGATGCTTTTAAAGGGGGAATCCCTGATAGCAACGCGCTCGTTCTTAACCGCTTTGATGACTTCGAGGCATCGGTCGCTGACATCTTTGTGGGCGACCTTGTCGTGAATACGCGCATTGTCGGGCCGGGCACCATCGAGGATCACGGAGTGGGAACGGTTGTCGAACCGGTCCCATTCTGAGGAGGGCGACTCTCCGACAATCTTGAGTTGGCGCATCCTTGCGGTATTAGTTGTACAGTGACTGAAATGACTGGCGCGCCGTCTCTTCCGTCGTTACATTCGAAGACGCCAACGGCGCAGCTCGCGACGCTTGGCAAATAGGGCCAAAAGTACAGGTTGTCCGGTGCCTTTTTGCGAGGTTGTAAAGGGTTATGGCGGACAACATTGGCCATTGATTCGCAAGCGTCACGCCAAGCTGCCTCCTTGAATATCGTGGCGCGAGGAGACGAAGTTGAGCAGCAGGTTCCGAATAAGGCTGGTGATTAGCCTGCTCGCCATCGCCAGTGTAGCCTTGCCCGCACGACCGCAGACCAGTCGCGGCAGTGTGGCCGGAACGGTGACGGATGTCTCGGGCGCAGTAGTACCGGACGCCGCTGTAGAACTAACCAACAAAGCAAGTGTAGTGAAACGCGCCACTACAACCAACGCGGTTGGCATCTATCGCTTTGACGCAGTGGACCTTGGGCTGTTCGACGTCAAGATAAGCAAAGCAGGCTTCAACGTGTTCCTGGAGCTGGGCATAAGCGTGGAGGGCAACCGGACGACGACTGTAGATGTAAAGCTGCAGGTGGGCAGCAACGAAACCGTGGTCAAGGTGAATGCCGAGACCGACGAGCTACTATTGAAAGATTCTCCGCTACGCGGTGGAAACTTCCAGTCTCGGGAGGGCAGTCGGCTGCCGCTGAGGGCGCTCAATCCAATTTCGCTGGCAGGGACGCTGCCTGGCGCGGTCTTGCCTTCAGGTAGTACAACTTACGGAATCGGCGATCAAGCTACCCAATTTGCGATTAACGGCCCGCGCCCGCGCGGGAACAATTACCTTCTCGACGGCACGGACAATAACGATCTGTCTTTCACCGGCACTGCACAGCCTTTCAACGTCGCCGATGCCGTCCAAGAAGTTTCCGTTCAGACGAGTAATTTCGGCACTGAATTCGGCCGAGCGGGAGGAGCGGTCTTCAATGTCATCACCAAATCGGGAACGAATGAGTTTCACGGAACGATCCTCTGGCAGTATGGATCGCAGGACTTTAATTCGCTATCCAACCTAGACAAGCTCAATGGATCCTCTCCTCCAGGGTTTAGCGAGAATGTCTACGGCTTCACTCTGGGCGGCCCGATAAGGAAGAACAAAACCTTCTTCTTTGCCGCCTTCCAGCAGGACAGATTTCGTTCCACCGGGCAGTTTCGGTTTGTCCTGCCGACGGCGGAAGCAGTGTCCAGCCTGCGGTTGCTGTTCCCCTCCAATCCGCGTCTTGACCTTTACTTGAATGCGCTGGGTGACTTGCGTAGCTTCTCTAACCCTTTTTCGCAGGCTCTTGGCGCTGACCCTGTTACTGGCCGGGACCGTGGCAATGTCACTTTCGGGACCGCGAACTGGCTGTCTCCCTCGACGAGCGATGACTCGCAGTGGATGCTGCGGCTCGATCATTCCTGGTCACAGCGGCACGAGATTTCGTTTCGGTATCTCTATGATTCGAGAATGACTCACCGATCAGTGGCCAAGTCTTCACCTTCCCCGGATACTTCGGTGATGCCAGCAACCGTGACCAGAATTTTCTGGTGAGTGATACCTACACTGCTGGTGATACTCTTACAAATGAGCTTCGCTTTTCGTATGCACGCGTCGCAGTAGACTTGCAGATTTCATCTCGCGCGGTTGCCCCTGCCAAAAGCCTGCCTGCGATCGTGATTCCTCCCATCGATGCCCCCGGCATTGGCGGTGGCCTTCCCCAGTTCCAATTTGCGAACAATTGGTTGCTCCAGGAAACACAATCGAAACTGGTAGGCCACCATATGTTTCGCTACGGCTTCGAATTTCTCTGGCAATTGGCCAAGCAACTGGGAGCAGGATTCGCTGGGCGTGGAGTGATCATGTACACAGCCTCGCCCGGCTATTCGGCTTTTGCCAATTTCCTGGATGACTTCAGCGGCCCGTCTGGAGCCATCCGCCGAAACTTCGGCAATCCCGTCTACTATCCCGATTCTTTTCGACAATCTTATACCGGACGCACTTTGGACCAAGACGTATGAACGGAATCTCTTTCCTGAGCCAGCGCCATTGCGCAAGAGTTTCTGGGGAAAGGCGGATAATTTCTGCCACTTCATCCGTAGTCAGCAGTCTGCTCACATAGGGCGGGCGTTCTGCTCCTTCGGCAGTCCGAGTACCAGGTCGACGACTGCGTGGAACTCGCTGATGCCCGTGGCCCATAGACCTAGTTTAGCCTCTTTCGACTCTCTGACAGCACTGGCATTCCTGAGGTGATTGATTTCACGATGGAAGGCTCATCGTTGAGCATATTTCGGTCCGCAGGCGCAACGGCCGTCCCACGTACCAAGTGAGATGAAGATGGCTACGAAGATGGTAAGTAGGCACAAATCTAACACACGAGTAGAATTGCCCCCCTGGTGTCGCTTGTGGACTCTGCATGTCGAGATTGAGAAACCCGGCTACCGTCCGTGCCGCTGTCTGAATCAGCACAAGAACCGGGGGCAAAATCTCTTATTGCTGCCTTTTGCTGCCTCGCTTTTTTGTAACATCCGTCACATCACAAGGATATGGCGGAAGCGTGTGGGAGTCGAATTCACCCCTTGTCAGAATCGAAAGGAGTTACGAGAAGACGCAACCTCTCCAAAACAACGCGAAGGAATACATCGGAGCGCTTATTGCCCACGGATTGCCCACGAGTTTCCTTCACGCGCTTTTCCTCTCCGGCAGCACCATTTGAACCACCCTGCTATTCGCTTTCCGCAATGCTTCTGGAACCGCCTGTGTGTAGATGTTCAAGGTTGTCCGAATATCAGCGTGACGGAGTAGCTCCTGCTGCACCTTCACATCAACCCTCAAGGCGCGTAGCATGGTCGAATAGCTGTGTCTAAACGTGTGCCAGCCGATTCGACCAAGCCCGGCTTTGATGCCAGCGGGAAGAAGGTGATTACGCTGGATCGTCCAGGGCCACCACGGTCGGTCGGTCCGTGAGCTGGGGAAAACCCAATTCCCTGGACCTGCCTGCCGCCTGTACGACAGCAGCATTGATGCCAGAACGGGATCAAGGGGAATCGCTTTGTTCGAGTAGCGCGTTTTCACTTCGTCCACTCTGCCAATCACGACTCCGCGTTGAATCGTCACAGACAGGTTCTTCCAGTCGAAATCGGTCCACTGCAAGCCAACGAGCTCGCTCGCCCGAAGTCCGAGGCACATTGCCACCACGCACATGGTGCGGAACGGTTCCACCACAAAGCGCAGTACGTGATGGAACTGCTTTCGAGTCAGTGTCACTGGCTCCCGCAACCTCTTCGAGGATCCCTTCACATGAACCAGCTTCATGGGATTGATTTGAAGGTCCATCAATTCCCACTTCATGGCCCACTGAAACAGAATGTGCATAATGCTGCGAACATGCCCCTTGCTCTTGGGCGCCAAATCGAGCTTGCTGATCCACTCTTCGACGAGGACTGGTTTCACCTTAGCAATGGGATAATCTCCCCATTGCGGCTGAATGTGATGAGTTATCCACGAACGGTACTTGCTGGCTGTTACATGCCGTTGTGGAACCTGTTCCCGCAGGTACCTGTCGATGAGAGCCCCGAACGTTACTTGGGTACCCGGATTCTCACTGTTGACGCTGAGACGTAATCCTTCCGCAGCTTTCCAAGCAAGGGCCTTGGTCGGGTACTGCTCAACATCTCCGATGATGACCGCATCCTTGTCCCGATTGCCACCAGAATCAGTGTATCGGTAACGCCAGAGCCAAACGCTCGGCCTCCTTTTTCTCTTTCGTAATTCCAACCAACCAAACTGATACCGCGACCGCGTGAACATTTGGATTCCTCCTAGTTCACGCGGCTCGGATGACAATCAGAATTTACCTGTGATCGGACCCAAGAGTCCAGCTCTGAAACACGAAAGTACCAGCGGCTGTGNATTCGATANGCGGGTACCCGANCTTGACGGGCATATCGTTGCAATGTTTTTTCGTGGCAATGAATTCGCCGCGCAGCCTCGCGACAATCTATGAGAGGTTCAAAATCANCTGGGGATTGTTCCTGAGCACTCTGTTCCGTCCGCAATGAAGGGAATTCGTTTGCACTTTTCATGTTTCATCCTGCAACTTCCGAAATTTCAGATTTGAAACCTCTCGACGATCATTCTGGCGAACGATCCGTGATCGGCCGCCGATCTCGACGCCCCTACTCTGTGCGTAAGCATCGACATCGATGGCACCAATCAGACTTGCCCGAGAATGGTGTCTGCACCGACCTTATAACCTCAGCTCTATCGATGCACTCACAAGGAGGGCTGCTACTCCCACCGGCAGGTGACCTTGAATGACACGGCTGTTAGCTAAAGCCAATGCATTCAATCGGGCGAAGCCAGAAAGCAAGGAAAGCGAAATTTTCCCCGCTAATCGCATGATTTCTGACTAGCTTTCCCCGCACAAGCGCTGGGCCTGCTGCTCTTCTTAAGCGGCCGCGGTTACGGGTGGCTAGTCGGCCCAGGCCTACCTCTTTGGCCGTGACCCGCATGGAGGAACAAGTTCCCTGCTATCTGGCTTTGGCCGTCTTGCGTTCGCGCCCGTTCGATCCAGGGCGGATCTTGTTCCTAGCAACCCTCAGCTCCGCAGTGACCATAGCTGTGATTTTCGATGCGTCCAGTCTGTATCGGACAGCACTTCGCATCAAGTTCGCTTCTTTCGCAAGTGCCTCTGTGGAGCTGTAGCCCGGGCAATAAAGGTCAGGAACAAGTGTGCAGGTCACCATAAAACGGTTGAGGTCGGCCGCGGTCATTGCGCGGATTCGTGCTTCCGCCAACTTCTCGTGATCCACTGTATTCCCGCCCCACGAGGTCATCGTCTTCTTCTCTGCCCAGCCGTAGACCTGGAACAAACGATGATGGTTGTCGTGACCCAGGCGGCGGAAGTAATCCAGCGCAACCATCTCGAAGTCCGCTCGCGCCAATGCAGCCGGAAGCTTCTGTCGAACAGCCTTCAGGATCCGCGAACGTGCTTCCTTCTGAACCCGCACGGCAAGCGCAAGCTTTCGCCGTTGCTCCCTCTCCTGCGGCGAGATCTCATAGTGAGAAAATTGTCGGTGCGTCTTGCACTTCTCTTCCGCACACACATGCATGACCGTTCCCGCTTCGTGCCCGTCTACGACGACGGCGACCTGCGTATGTGGACACTCTCCCTCGCGCTGTGCGCGCCGATACTGACCTTCGTAGAGTGTGTTGGCGGCTCTGGTGTGGACCTGCCAGGAAGGACTTTCCGAAATTTGGACTGGCTTTTTCCCTTCTTTTGCTAAGGGGCCAACCCTAAGCTGAACGAACGCTTGGATCTTCGCTTGATGGCAAGCCGGATCAGTGCACAAAGACCGGTTCTTGATCTCTGGGAAGAGCAAGGGATTATTCCCTGTCCGCTTCGGGCACGCCGAACATGCGCCAGCCGCAGGCAGTAAATTCCCATCGTGCGTATCGAAGGGAACATTTTTCAAGTCGAGGTGAATTTGGCGTTCGATCCATTCGCGAAGCTGTCGTACTGTCAATGCCTCTGCCTTGCGATCCTTCAAAATCGAACCGGTGCTGCGATGGCCCGGAAAACATTCCATGAGGGCCCGTTCCTGGTCCTTCGGTTGAAGACGCGCGATTTCCAGCGCGTGAGCGATCGTGAGTTTGCCATCGTAGAACGCTGTTTGCGCGGCGGGGACCAACTCTGTGAGAGAAATGCGACCTTTCACATACGATGGGCTTTTGGCAACCTGGACTGCAATCGTCTCCACGGTGTAGAAATTTGGCCTCAGGTCCACTAAGGCTCGATAACCAATTCCCTCATCTAAGTCGTGAATATTTGCCCGTTGCAAATTCTCGATGAGTCGGATCTCTTGAGCCTGGGAATCTGTGAGGTCCCGCACCGTTGCTGGGATCGTTTTCCTGCTGGCTAACTTTGACGCACGAAAACGCCGGGCGCCAGCAACCAGTTCATATGTCCCGTCTGGGCCCTCGGGTGACGGACGTACAAGAATTGCCTGCAAGACACCGTGCGATTCGATGTTGGCCGCTAACTCCCGGAGTTGCGCCTCGTCGAAAACCCGGCGCGGGTTGCTGCTGGATTCGCGGATTTTCTCGAGGGAAATGTCCTGAACAGACGAAGTCACCGGGGGTACCACTTTCGCTTCACTTGCTACGGTCGTTGCGCTCATCGTTTTCTTCTCCTCTTCTCGAAATCCTTCCGTTTAATACTCTTCGGGCAACAAGAGAGTGGTCACGGAGCGGTCAGCTTCCGTGATAATCCACAACTTGTCCCCCGCGTTCGTGCGATAACTGCTCATGAGCCGGAACCCGTGCTCCAGGCTGTAGTCGTTTTCCCTGCGGTCCTCGTCGGACAGATCGCCCCACTCACCGCGAACGTGGCGCGTGAGGAACTCACCCGGCTGCTGTCCCGACTTCTGAAGCGCGGCCAAAACACGCGGTGTTGCAACGATCTGGCCGAGTTCGAAAGCACGCTGTTTGCTGAGTCGCTGCATGGAAGAACTCCTTCGTTGGTTTTGTTTTTTCCCTCTTAGAGGCACCGTAAAGAGCGGCGCACAAAGAGCAAATGCCCTTCCTGGCGGGGCACGGCGACTGGCCGTCAGCGCTGTCAGTCGAACCATGCGGCTGAGGACTTGAAAGCGACGATTGAGTCCTCCGAAGTAGTGCGCTTTAAGATAAACCTCGTACTCCGGACGCCATGAGTACTTCACTCTGACCCGGCGTCGGCGTTCCGCACGGCACTTCAAACAGTATTTTGCGATGCGCGGTGGCTGCCCTTGCAGCCGTCCTGGTTCGATGGGTTGACCGCAGGCAATGCACGTCATGCGTGCCCCCTCATGTGGTTGTCCTTGTGGCTGGAGAGTGGCTGGAGACCTCTACCGAGCCAATTGAAGACAGACCCCTCGAAAGTTCTTGGTTGATCCTTAAGTAGGTGGGAAAGACGCTGAAAGGAATCGCCGCTGGATTTTCCCCGGTGTACTTGATTGGGTCGGGTCCTGTGACTGATCGAAGTCCCTAGGCCGCCCAAAGAACGACCTAGGGACTCCCACAGGAACATGGTTCGCCTGCCTGTCGACGTTGGTCCCGACTCGGGGTCGGCGTCGGCCCTGAGAGTCCTGTTATTGCACAGGGCAGGACCCTGCTGTCGCAAGTTCAAGAAAAGGTGCGAGCTCTGCAGTCACGTTGAACTGTGGGATCGGATCGAGATTTTTGAACATGCTTGTGAACGCGTTGGATAAGCTCCACAACGTTCGCGGAGCAAATTCCTCGACCCGGGGATTGAAGTAGTGATCGTGCACCCCCCGGACCAAGTGCTTGGGAGCCTCGAGCTCTCCCTGAATGAAAGCTCGATAAATGATCAGCTTTGCGCTTTCATCTGAAAGGCGCGTTCTCTTCCATGCCTCGACTTGTTTCCGCATCGGTTCGAAGTTCCGCTGCATTCGGTCGATTCCGACCGAAAGGACGTCCACAAGACTGACGTGCTTGGTGTGCTTGGCGAGCACGGGCGTAAAATTACAGTGAAACGCCATGTTGTCGCACACCAGGACCCGGTAGCCGACGGTGAGGGCAAGGCGCATGGACTTGTCGTTTGAGTTTCGGACGCCGACTGAGAATCGGCACCCGTCGAAGGTGGTTTCAAGGTCGAGGACACCGAACATTTTCATGCCGTCGCCTGAGACCGCGTATTCTTCCCGCACCACCGAGATCTGCCGGAAGCTCAGAGTTTCGACCAGCGCGCCGACAATCGCGAAGTGCGGAAGTGGTTGATGGGTCGGACTCGCTGGAGGCGTCGGGATCACCTTCAATTCTTCTCGGGTGATTTTCGAACTGCCGCAGTGCGCCAAGAGTTGGGACTGTTCCATTTTGTCGTTCTCCTTTCAATTCAGAGGTTCAACTCCGAGATCCGCGAAGCGAGGCAATCCCCAAGACACGGACTTCGGATTTCGCTGTGAGAGTGAGCAGGCCGCATTCAATTAAAGTTCGGGGCGAGCATCGATTGGGAGAATCCGGCTGGGAAGGACAGTAGACAGAGGACGCGCTCGTTCTCTGAGCGTGAAGCGGGACGCGTGTGCGGTGATTAGCGGGGCTTCTTTAGAAGACTTTATCGCGGGTCGAACCTAGAACCTCAGACAACAGGCTCATAACTTGCCATCACGCCAGACGTAGATTGGCA
>JGI12635J15846_10005032_pt1 | contig 11425 bp, 16 predicted proteins | sample BlaSpr_A8_OM2_M2_FD_15846 | JGI IMG/M metagenome (IMG submission 15846) | reverse complement strand
TTGAACGCCAGTTCCATCGCGTCCTTGAAGCTAGTCAGCGCCGCGTTGGCGCTGCGGACGTTGCCCTTGACCGCGAGCCACATCCCGACGTAGCCAGCGCCGTAGGAAGCGGCGACGCCCATCAGGAATGCGATCGAGATGCCGAGCGGCAGGTACAGTCCCTGGTAGACGTTGCGGTACATGAAGAACAGCGCGATGAAAATCGCGGCGACGAACCAGATCATGGTTTTGACCTGGCGTCCCAGGTAAGCCATCGCGCCGAGCTCGATCGCGTCCGATACGTCGGTCATTGATTTGGGTCCGGGGTCGGCGGCCAGCACGACGCGGATCAGCACGACACCGTAGGCCAGCGCGACCAGCGCCGAGACCAGCACCAGCCACAGGATCATGACCTGACCGCTGGTTAAAGTGGGCAGAACGATATTCGCTTCGCTCATCGCAATTCCGAATCTCCTGAACAGATCGAGGTTTTGATTAAGGGGCGCCCGCTACGCAACTGAATCGCGCCGCGGATGGCGGGGCGCTTACCCTCTGGGTATCTGGCGCAGTCTAGGTTTTCCTGAAAGCGAAGTCCATATCGGCGGGGCCGCGGTGCTGACGTCATTTCAGCCGCGCTGACGGTGAGTGGCGTCTTTTGAAAGCGCGCGGGCTTAATTTAGCGTCAGGGGTTCTATCTTGGAAAAATCCAGCTCGATCGTTTCTGCATGTCCGTAGATTGAAATTGTAACGCGCGCCTTCTGTTCTGACGCACGCACTTCCGTGATTGTCCCTTTAAAATCGGAGAAGGGACCATCGACTATCTTGACCTTGTCGCCGGCCGCGAGCATTTCGGAGACCTCCTGTTTCAGTTTGAGCCGCGGAACCTAACCCCCAACCCCTTCCCATATTCCCATAGTGGGAAGGGAAACCGGACGCGGAGAGGATCGACCCTTTCCCTTTAACCAGTTCTAACAGGGACGAAGTCCCGCATCTTTTCTGAATATTGGGTGCAGGGGTCACCCCTGCCGCGGGGTGCGGGGCGAGGAGCCCCGCTCTCTCCGACTGCGCCCGCTACTTGTTTTCGCCGTTTTCCGCGGCCATCAGGACGTGAATCGTCGTCAGCTTCTTCACCATGTAAGCGCGCTTGCCCTTGGGCGTGACGACTTCGATATCGTCCTCCGCCGTCTTGCCGATCAGCGCGCGGCCTAGCGGCGACGACAGCGAGATGCGGTTCTGCGCGCCGTCGACTTCCTCCGGCACCACGATNTCAAACACCGCGACACCACCTTCATCGAGATCTTCCAGATGGACGCGGCTGCCGAGGCCGACGGTGTCNCGCGGAATCGTCTCGAGATCGATCATCGTGAGCTCAGCGATTCGCGTCTCGAGGTTGCCGACCCGCGCGCGCAGNAACTCCTGGCGCTGCTTGGCCATCGCGTACTCGGCGTTTTCGGANAANTCGCCGTGCGCGCGCGCNCGTTCGAGTTCCTTGGGCAGGTCCACCGTGAGCTCGCGCTTGAGCGTCTCGAGGTCCTTCTTGAGCCGCTTGATTACCGGTAATTCAGCCATCGATACATTCTTCCTGAACGCAGGTCTGCTTTTTATTCTATACGATTCGCCGGGCCAGCGTGCGTCAATCCGCGACGATCGAAGTCAGGCTCCGATTGACTCCCGTCACGCTCTGAATCTTGTGCACGATTAGCTCCCCGAGCGAGGTCACGTCGGCGGCCTCGCAAATCGCGATGATATCGTGCGGACCGGTCACCGCATGCGCCACGGAAACTCCGGCCACGCCGCGAATCTTGGCCGCGACGTCGCGCGCCTTGCCCGGTGAAGTGTCGATCAGGATGAACGCCTTTACGGCCATTGTCGTTTCCTCCCGGCGCGCGCCGCGGGTGGCACGCGTTCAGCGCGGTGGCGGAATCAGAGCACCCTTCTCATCATATACATAAAATCCGCGGCCGGATTTGCGGCCCAGGTATCCGGCGTCGACGTACTTCTTCAGCAGCGGGCACGGACGGTACTTGTCGTCGCCCAGCACGCGATGCATCACCTCCATGATCGCGAGGCAGGTGTCGAGCCCGATCAGGTCCGCCAGCTCGAGCGGGCCCATCGGCTGATTGGTGCCGAGCTTCATCGCGGTGTCGATATCGGTCACCCCGCCGACCCCTTCGTACATCGTGTAAATCGCTTCGTTGATCATCGGCAGCAGCACGCGATTTACGATGAAGCCCGGGAAATCCTGCGCGGTCATCGTGGTCTTGCCGAGCTGCTCGGCCAGCGCGCGGGTCTGCTGGAAGGTCGCCTCCGAGGTCGCCAGCCCGCGGATGATTTCGACCAGCTTCATCGCCGGCACCGGGTTCATGAAATGCATCCCGATGACGCGGTCGGCGCGCGAAGTCTTCGCCCCCATCCTGGTAATCGAAATCGACGAGGTGTTAGAGGCGAAAATCGTCTCCGGCGGGCATACCTTGTCTAGCTTCTGCAGCAGCGCGATTTTCGCGTCCTCGTTTTCGATCACCGCCTCGATCACGAAGCCGACCTTGCCCAGGTCCTCGAGATTGGTGGTGGTTTCGATCCGGCGCATCACGCGGTCGCGCTCTTCGGGCTTGAAGCGTCCGCGCTCGATCATGCGGTCCAGGTTGCGTGCGATCGAATCGACCCCGCGCTTGCACATCTCCGGCGCGACGTCATGCATCACGACGGCGATTTCCGCCTGCGCCGCGACCTGCGCGATCCCCGCGCCCATCTGCCCTGCCCCGATAACGCCGATCTGTTGCAAACTCATTCGTCTCTCCGAAAAATTCTCAGTCGCGAGCTAGAGGTACGGGATATAATTCTTGAGCGAGCTGAGCAACGCCGCAACGTCGGCTTCGTCGCCCAGGTCGCGGCACAGGATTTCGTAGTAGCCCTTGATCCGCCCGCGCTCCTGGTTTTCCGGCACCTCGGCCAGCATCGCCTGGAAGTCTTTGAGAATCGCCTGCGTTTCGAGTTTCTTTTTGACCGGAATCGCCTCGTCATCCACGGCGATCAGCAACCGGATATGATCGATCATCCGGTTCATCACGGCAAAGTCGCTGCGATCTTTTTCCATCGTCAACTCGCTATATCAGTGATGCTCCGGCGGGTCCTCGCCGCCGGTCCACGTGCCGGCGCCGCCGCCCGCGCGCATCGCCGTGCGCACTTTCATCACGTCCTCGGGCGACTGACGCCCCGGCATCCCGAGGTTGCGCATCAGGACGTTGGTCATGTTCGACGTCAGCCGGTCGCGAATTGTCGGCGCGTCTCCGACTTGCGCGTCGAGCACCAGATCGACCTGCTCGCGCGTGAGACCCTCGGCCACGAAAATATCGACCAGTCCGGCCAGTCCGACTTCGCCGCCCGCACGGTCCACGATCGCGACTACCTTGGCGCATGGCGTGCAGACGCGTCGAATGAGCCCCGCCCGCTGGCTGCAATACACGCATCGCATCAGGAGATTGACCGCCTCAACATGACGAAGTCCCCGAAAAAAGCTTGAAGCGGCCGTGCGCACGAAAAATCGGCGGGCCCGCTTCAATTCTGAGGCTACTACCGGCTTTGGGTGGTCGCAAGTATGAACGGACGCGCCGTCAGGAACGGCGTTGACAACGGGATCTTGCTCTACTAGTATCGGAATTGAGAATCATTCTCAGAATCGCAAGAATTAACGGATCGTTCATCGCGCCATGACCCAAACCGCCCTCGCCTACTTCTTCTATTCGCTCGGCATCCTCTTTCGCGAGGGCATGGAAGCGATGCTCGTCGTCGTCGCGCTGGCTGCCGGCACCCGCGGCGCGGGACGAACCGGACGCGCGCGCGATGTCTATGCGGGAGCGATTGCCGCGATCGTCGCGAGCATCATCCTCGCATGGGCGGTCAATCATCTGATCACCGACAACGCCAGCGACACGCTCGAAGGCGTCTTCCAACTGTTCGCCGCCGCGACCCTGTTCTACGTCAGTTCGTGGATGACATCGAAGGGCCAATCCGACCGCTGGATCAAATTCATCTCGCACAAGCTCGAGGACGCCGAGCACAGCAGGATTCCCGGTATCGCGCTCGGCTTGACCGCGTTTCTGGCCGTAATGCGCGAGGGCGCGGAGACGATCGTGTTCTTCCAGGCGCTCACCAACGGCGCGACCGAGATGGTCGAGCGCCACGCGGTGATGGCCGGCATCGTCGCAGCCGCGGTCGCGCTGGCCGCGTCGTTCGTCGTCATCAAGCGCGCCGCCGATCGGATCCCGATGCGGATCTTCTTCCACGTAACTTCTTTCATGCTCTATGCGCTGGCGATCGTGTTCGTCGGCCAGGGCATTGCGAGCTTGCAGGAAGCGACGGTCGTCCCCGCGACCTTCGTAAACTACGCGCCGACAATTCCGATGCTCGGCCTGTACCCGACCATTCAATCGCTCGGCGCGCAGGCGGCGCTGCTGATACTCGCGGCGGCCTATGTCTTCGTTCCGCGCAACGCCGCGTCGCGCAGCGTCAAGGTCGCGGAGCGACAGGCGATGCGGGCGCGCCAGGCCTGAGCGCAGGCGCCTCGGCGAAAGAATCGTCGCCGCCGAACAGCACACTCTCCACGTCGGAAGTCAGCTTCTCGGAAGTCACCAGCGCGCGAAATCCCATCCGCGTGCATTGATCGACCATCGGATCGCGCGCGTCCGGACTCTCACGCGCGTGCTTGAGCGCGACGCGCAAATCCTGCGTCCGATCGAGCAGCACCGAAAGCCGCGCCTCGACGATCGCAGTCGAATTGCCGCCGCCTGAAAGCGCGAGCGCCAACGACTCGTTATGTTCCGAGGCAGCCAGCGCGTGCAGCGAGGTTTTGATTTCGGTGCATGCCGCTTCGGCGTCGTTCTCCGGACCCGGCGACAAATCGGCGGCAAGGATGGGTTGAAAAGTACTCAGCACCGCGACGGCAACGAGCAGCACGCGCGTGGATACTGAAAAGAGCCACGCGGCCGGCTCCCAAGTCGTGCTATGTCCGGGGGCGCGCGATCTCGTCAGGCGGCGTCGTTCTCGCCGGTCTCGTAGCCGAGGGAGCTGAGAAACGCCTCCTTCTGGCCGGACGGCATGATGTAGATTCCGTCCCATCCGCAGACCTCTTCGCAGAGCAGGCATCCGACGCAGGTCTTTTCATTGACCTGCACCTTGCCAAGATAGACCGCCGTGTTTTCGGGCGACGGCGAGATGCAATCGAACGGGCAAACGTCGACGCACACGCCGCATCCGTTGCAGTTGTCGGGATGGACGACGGCGACCGGGCGCTCGGCGCGCTTGAGCACGTGGGTCATCTCGCCGTGGTTGTTCATGATTGCGTCGTCGGGGCAAATCACCCCGCACGCGCCGCAATCGATGCACATCGCGGCCTCGATGTAATAGACCTTCTTGGACAAACCCGAGATGGCGCCGGTCGGGCAACGCTTCTCGCACGCGCTGCATCCGGTGCAGTTCTCGGCAATAATCTCAAACGGCATCGCCTACTTCCTCATCTCGTCGATGATGCGTTCGCGATGCCCATGCTCGATCAGCTGATCGTTGCGGCGCGCCTGCTTGAGCGCGATGTACGTGAAAAACATCACGAGGATCATCATCGCGATGATCGGGATGTTATCGGGAACGGTCAGAATCTGGAGAAATTGCTGAAACCCGGTAATTTGCATTGAATCCTCGACGCCCTGCTCTATCTTCTGCGATCAGATGTACCAACGCTATTAGGCGGCGTCAACTTTGATGGGGCGATGGATGCAGATTGCTAATCGCGTCAGCATCGCGGACTGTCACTGTAGTGCTAGTTCCCCTTCGGGGCTTTGCCGGTTCCTGATAGCGGCACGGATTGGGGCGAGCTGGTCAGGTTGTCATAGATCATCAGTTCTCCGCTCTGCTTCGTCGTGTTCGTAGGCTTGAAGGTCACCGATGCCTTGCAGGTCTGGCCGGGCTCGAGCGTTTTTTCGCATTCCGACTTCAACGCGAATACGGATGGTGACGCAGTCTGCATCGCGACGCTGACCGCCAACGCAGTTTTTTTGTTGCTCACATTTTTGATCGTGACCGTCCTGGACTTACTGGTAGTTCCGACGCTCACCTTGCTGCCGAATCCCAGCGAAGCGGGACTGAAACTCAACTGCTCTCTTACGCCACCGGGAAACAATCCGAACACGGCGAGTTGGGTCTGCGTTCCCATATACAGGGATCCATTGGCTACGGTTGGTACAGTGAACTTCACCGCCGGTCCGGGGTCGTCGAGGCTGAACTGGTTGCTGCCGTACAGCTCGTGATTCAGATTGGTCGCGTCGAAGGCATACAGAATCGCCGGACCATCTGACTTCCACGCGGAACTGTTGATCGCCCACAGGATGCCGCCGGTCGTGCCGTTGGCGGAGATCACCGGCGACGCGCCGGGATATGCAAACGGGAAGTTCGCGATCGAGGCCGGCGATGCCTTGATCAGCCCGTTTGAGATGACGAACATTTTCGGCCGATCGTTCACACCGATCGTGTAGATCATATTGCGCAGGCCAGCCTTCGGCACCGTCCCAGCCCAGTACGCAGGCGTGCTGAACATACCGCCGATTTTGTTAATCAGTTCCTGCACCACCTGGTCCATGCTGGCATTGAATCCACCCATCGAGTCGCGATTGACCAGGTAGATTGATCCCAGCTTGCCGACACCGATCATCAGATGGGGATTTGGCCCCGGCTGATCGGGCAGCAGCAGATTGCCACCCGAGCCCATGTCCAGATCGTCGTCATCGAGCATGAGCTCGTCGACCGGCGTAAAAAAGCTACTGACCGACAATGTCCCGGCGCCGGGCGTCAGCCTGAGAAAGCTGTCGCCGTAGTCGACCGGGGACGCGCCCGTATCGAAGGTCCCATTGCCGGTGATTGTGATCAAATCGCCGTTAGTATCAACGCCCGGACCGCATCCCGCCTCCCAGATGCCGCCCTGCTGGCCATTGGGCGTAGTGTTGTACACAACTACCTGCGCCAGGGTCGTTTCGTCATAGCCGAGAATCCATCCATGATAGGGCGTAACGTCGCAATGCGACGCGAAGCTCAAATAGACCACGCCGTTCGCCAGCGTCAGCGCGGGCCGATCGTGCTGCAGGAGCGCATCGAACGTTACTACGCCGTTGACGCTGTCCTCTCCCGTTCCCGGCACGCTCGCCCCAATCGTGACGGGACTGTTCGGCATTTCAAGCCCGGTCGCGATATCCAGCGCGTGAAGCTGTTGCTGATACTCACCCGCACCGAGCTTGACCTTGGAGACGACGTAGAGCGTCCCGGTGGCAGGGTCAATCACCGGCGTCGCCGTAATCCCAATCATGGGGGTAAGGTCGGTACATGACGATCCGAGGTCGGCCGACGGCACCGGGGTAATTCCATCGGCCGGATCGATGAAGCTGGTTTGCCAGAGCGGAGGACCGGCCGCGTCGGCGTCAAACGCGTACACACTGTCGTTCTCGGTCGCGACGTAGACGACATTGTGCGTCCCTTGGCCGGGGATCTCCACCGCCGGAACGTAGAGCGGCTGCGCATAGGCCTCGCCGTCGATGGCGTCGGTAAAGAGCAGGCCGAATTGCGACGCGGTGACGTTGGACGGAGTCAGCACGCTCTCCGCAAGGTTCTGGCCGGTGCGGAAATTATCGTTGCGGTAAAGGAATGTCCCGGTGAAACCCGGCTCCAATGCGCGCGCCGAGCGCGGTTGCCCCGCTGCAGACGCCGCATGGCCAACCACGCCGGCGCCTGAGATAAGTGCGACGAGCGCTGCCACACCCAGTACCAGACTCCGCAGCGATCTCTCTGTCACTTTCCCCGCCGAATGTTATCTGTCCCGATGCGCAGGCATTGTAGTGAGGTAGGCGCAGCCCGTCCATCAGCGTTCTCCGGCCTGCAGCGCGCCACTACCAGCGCTGACGTGACGTCTGACCGCGCACACAAAATTCATTCTTGCTAATTGGCAAACATAGAGCGTACCTATCAGAAGGCATTCAAGAACAATATTCAAAAGCGGGAGATACAACCGATGAGCACTCAATCGTCGAAGCGAACCGTTATCATCGCGACACTGGCGATACTGGTGGGCTGCGCGACGGAGTCGCGCGCACAAATTAGTAGCTACATGCCGTCAGCGCCATCTCAAGCGGCGCAGGCACTCACCGGTAGTCAGCAGTCAGCAGCGAACAGCGCATTATGTTCGGCGGTTGGCAGTCATTTCCCCAATCCCGCCGCTGCCGGTCCGTCCGCTTTGAGCGACCCGGCCGTGATGACGACCGCGGCTTCATCATTCGCGGGCAGCACGAATCTTCCGTTACCCAGTGCTACCAGCATGTTGCAAGGCTATGTGGCGCAACATGCCACTGACATCCTCGCGTCGTGCGCAGCCAGCAATGCCACGAGTGGCTTAGCCGGGAAGATTCCAGGGGCGAGCAGTCTGCCTTCGGTTCCCAGCATGCCTTAGGGTGCGCGCAGGAACATGCTTGCAGGGGGACGTGCCCAGCGGGCAGAGTATTTTTGCATGGCCGGTCAGCCACAAACTTCACCTTATACCGCTGCGGCGCCGCGCGGGATGTTCAACCTTGCATGGGGCGTCGTTGCGACGTTTTTGTCAGTGGTGTGGACTGCGATCTGTGCAAGCGGTGCGGCGGGCGCGGCCTTGATTAACAAGCCGCACTGGGTGACCTTGGTCACGCGCGCGTGGGGACGCGGAATCATCGGGGTTTCCGGCATCAAGGTGGAAATCGAGGGCCTCGAAAATCTCGCGGGGCTGAAGTCGTACGTGCTCGTCGCCAACCACCAGAGCTTCTTCGACATCTTCGCGAGCGCCGCCTACATGCCGGGAGAGCCGCGTTTCGTCGGTAAAAAAGAACTGCTCAAAGTACCGCTGGTCGGCTTCGCGATGAAACACGGCGGGCACATCCTCATCGACCGCGAGGCCGGCGGGCAGGCAATTCGCAAGGCGATTAAGATTATCCAGAGCGGCCTCGACGTCTGCGTCTTCGCCGAGGGCCATCGCTACAACGACAACCGCATACACGAGTTCGAAGACGGCGCGGCGTGGCTCGCTATTCTGTCGAAGCTGCCGGCGGTTCCGATGTCGATCAGCGGCTCGGGCCGCTTCTACCCGCGTGGCGCGATCTTCGTGACCCCGGGCCTCACGATGCGCATGATAATCGGCAAGCCAATCCCCACCGACAACATGCGCAGCAGTGACCGCACCGAGTTGACGCATCGCCTCGAGGAAGCGGTGCGCGCGACGTTCACGACTGAGGTCTGATGCGCGGAATGCTCGGTTCTTAAGGGGGCCCGGGGTGGACGGCCCTCGGAGGATATCTCCTGGTTAGTGACGCATGGCAGGCAGCCAGGGATTCAGGCGATGCAGAACATTCGATGAAGAGACTAGCGTTGGCGTTGACGCTGACGGTGCTGTCACTTTCGGTTCCGTCGATCGCAGCTGAGAAGGCGGGATGGTCGGGAGCCGGAACGATGGCTTGCGGCGAGGTCGCGGGAGCCCTTCAAGCACATCCCGAGGATGAGAACCTGTTTTTTTCATGGGCGCAGGGTTTCATGTCGGGACTCAACACCGAGCTGTTGAAGCATGGCGAGACGGATCTCAACGGCATTCCGCTCGATGCGCAAAAAGAATTCCTTCTGACGTATTGCAAGGCGCATCCGCGCGCCGCGTATTTCGAGGCGGTGTTCAAGCTGTTCGATAAGATGCGCCACGACCAGGGCCTGCCGGGCTACGAGCAGTCCTGGCAAACGCGGCAGGCACGATAGCAACAGAAGCAATCGAGAGAGGCGCGCGGGTCGGGGGGGAACCTTGCGGAACCGGAGCCGCCTATTCACGAAAGATTGCCGAGCGCAAGGCCACGGCAGGCCACGCGCCGGCGTATCTCTACCGATTCGATTGGGAGACTCCGGTTTCGGGCGGGCGGCTCAAGTCACCGCATGCGCTCGAGATAGCCTTCGTGTTCAACCACGTCGGGGCACCGCTCGCGACACGGCTCGCGCCGGACAGGCCGGACGTCCACGCACTGGCGCATGCGATGAGCGATCGATGGATCGCTTTGCACGCACCGGCGAGCCGAACGCGGACGAGGCTCCTCGCTGGCCGTCGTACGACGCGTCGGATCGCGCGACGATGATCTTCAACCAGCCGTGCAAGGTCGAGAACGATCCGAATCAGGCGCAACGTCAAGCGATCGACAATATTCTATTCGCGCAAAGCAGGTGAGCGCGCGCTTTACGAGAACAAATCGCCGATCAGGTGGAACGGATACATAATCACGTCGCCGGTTGCGCCGAGCACTGAGCCGACTGTGTTACCTGTGGTATTTGTTACCTGATCTGTCGTGTATTCGGCCTGTTGCGACGCGCATCCAGAAATAACGAAAAGCGCTCCCGCAACAAATAGAATCGGTAAAATTCGCTTTAACTTCGACATTATAAATTCTCCACGAGTGAACTTTTGTTCTCTCTGAAGAATTTAGCAAAACATGTGCCCGCAAATGCTGACTTCGGTCAGGCTTTGCGATCGAAGATGAACAGCGGAACCTGGTTGGCGAACTTGGGATCGATCGTCAAGATGCGGCGGCCCGATTCGATTTCAATCGCGCCGGCTTCCAGACCGGCCATGTGAAAATTCGCGACCACTTGCTCGACGTCCTCCGCTTCCAGCCATAGGCCGATCATTCCTTCGTTCGACGAGTCGATCCTAGCGCTCGTGACCAGGCGGATCTCCGCGCTGCCGATCTTCATTGACGCCGATTTCCCGTCTGCCGACTGAATTACCGAAAACCCGAAATTCTTTTTGTAAATCGATGCCGCGTCTGCCAGGTCCGTGGTCGCGATTTCAAGTGTATCGAGCCGTTTGATCATCGATGCCGATCCTATCGCGACGCGAGCAAATGTTCCAAAGAAAAACGGGGCCGGATTGCTCCAGCCCCGCACCCTCACCCCGCCCCTCTCCTTCAGGAGAGGGAACCAAGCTTGCCCGCGGCTAGCCCTTCGGCTTCAACGAGAAATTCGTGGTCGCCGTCGCGCCGTCTTTCACGTCAACTTTCTGCGTGTCGACGCCGAGCTTCTCCTGCCACACTTCGACGGTGTAGCTGCCCGGCGGCACGTCCGCGATCGAGAAGTTGCCCTTGTCGTCAGTCACGGCGAAGTACGGAGTGTCAACCGCGACCCACCATCCGTGCATCCACGCGTGCGCATCGCAAGTGACCTTGATCACTTCCGGCTGATCGATTTTTTCCTCGATCACTTTCTTGAACTTGGGTTGCGCCATGTTGAATGACGGATTCTTTTCCGAATAGGTGTGGATGTTGTGAAGAATTCCGTCGGAGTTCACGATCTTCACGGTGCTGCCGGCCTCAAACGCGAGCACATGCGGCACGTAGTCGCATCCTTTCTGATCGAAGGT
>JGI12635J15846_10005028_pt1 | contig 11428 bp, 9 predicted proteins | sample BlaSpr_A8_OM2_M2_FD_15846 | JGI IMG/M metagenome (IMG submission 15846) | reverse complement strand
CGGGTCAGCTCGACGAAGCCGTAGCCGCATTCAACGCGGCGCTGAAAATTGATCCACGAGCCGGCGAAACGCTGTTCAATTTGGGTAATGCCTTAGGGGCCCTGCGACGGCACGCTGAAGCCGAGCAGGCCTACCGGCGTGCGATCGCTGCTGGAAATTGCCGGCAGGGAGGGGCGGCGGTCTATTGCAATCTTGGCCTTTTGTTGGAGGAGCGCGGCGCAATCGATGAGGCGATCGCCGCATATCGGCAGGCGGTCCAGCGGCGTCCTGAATTTGCCGAGTACCANTATAATCTCGGCAACGCCCTGCGTGCCAAGCTGGCCCTGGATGAAGCCGTCGCCGCTTATGATCGTGCTCTGATGTTGCGGCCCGACTACCCGGAAGCACGAATGAACCAATCGCTCGCGTTTCTGTTGAAAGGCGATTTCGCGCGCGGGCTGGAGGGATACGAGGCGCGGCGACTGACCCCCGAGGCAGAGCAACGCGGCTTCTCGGCTCCCCTCTGGAGAGGTGAAGCTCTCGTTCAGCGGTGTCTTTTGCTGCATGCCGAACAGGGGTTCGGCGACACGATCCAGTTGCTTCGCTATTTACCGGTCCTTGATGCTTATGGCGGACGGATTGTCGTCGAGGTCCAGCCAGCTTTGCGAGCGCTGGTCGATGCCAAGGTTCGTCGTGACGCGCTCGCGTCGGTCGAGGTCCGGAGCCGCGGCGAGGCGCTCCCGTCCTTCGACTGTCATTTGCCGATGATGAGCCTGGCTCGAATTCTGGGCATCGCNAGCAAGGCAGTTCCGGTCCGAACCCCATATCTGTGGCCCAATTCCCAGGCCGCGGCGTACTGGCAAACGCGGCTTGGCGCCGGCGGAGTGNNGCGCNTTGGCCTCGTCTGGGCTGGTAACCCGCACCACCGCAACGATCGCAACCGCTCTATTCAGCCAGCCCAGCTCGCACCGCTTGTTGAGGGATCACTTTTCGGTACGAACAGCCGGCAATTCTTCAGCCTGCAGGTTGGCGCGGCTGCCACCGGCATCTCGGTCTTCCCTTCCGGGTCCATCACGGACCTCTCGCCCTTCCTCCATGACTTCGCTGAAACCGCCGCAGCGCTTACGGCGCTCGACCTCATTATTACCGTCGATACCTCTGTTGCACATCTTGCCGGCGCACTGGGTAGGCCGGTTGAGCTCTTGTTGCCGTATGCTCCCGACTGGCGCTGGATGCTCGATCGTTCAGATAGCCCCTGGTACCCGACCATGCGAATTCATCGTCAGAAAATTCCGGGCGACTGGGCCGGGGTGATCTCCGGCCTTGCGGCCGAGTTTCGTTGATCAAGGGGTGCCCTGGGGTTGATCATGGGGTGCCCTGGGACGGATTCACCCGATCGCGAAACGCTTCCACCATCAGGGGGTTAAGCCCGAGCTCGTTGAGCGCCTCGCGGGCGCGGGCGTTGTCCTTGGCGCGTCCGGCGAGGCGGTGGCCGCTCAAGCGGTCGGGCAGCGCCGTCAGTAGCGCGCCCTGTCCGAGCCGTTTCGCCCATTCCTGCAGATCCCCTGACAAGAAGCGGTAACCGCCAACCGCCATCACGCCGGAGGGCGGCGCGGTAATGTTGATCGCGCCGGTCGAACGGTCGAGCCGCGCGGCATATTCAGTATCGACGTAATCGCGCGGCGGCTGCGCCACCAGAGAATCGTTCGGGACCAGAGCCGGTGCGTAAGCGGCAGGCGTCACCATCGGCCCGCGCAGCCCCAGCGTTCCCTTCGGTGTCAGCAGGATTTCACCTGCGATCGACGAACCCGGGACATTGCGCGGCGCGCCATGCGGTCCCGGCAGGATCGGCAGCGGTGCGCCGTCATCGCCGCGGCGGGCGCTGAACAGCCCGGCCTCGCCGAACAGATAGACGTCGGTCAGCGTCGCCTGCTCGCTTGTCCAATGCGGACTGGAGGCGACCTGTTCCGGCGCCCGCCAAAGCGCGATCACATTGCGCAAGGTGGGGAGACGCGACGCCATCTCGATCTCGCCCAGCCGCAGCGCCAATTGCGCGGGGGCAATCAGCGTCTGGCAACCATGCTCGTTGATCTGCTGCTCCAGCACATCGCCGTCGAACGGATGATGCAGCGCCAGCGCTCCGCCGGACAATAGCCAAACGACCAGCGATGAGGTCAGGCCCGCGAACGACGACGGCGCGAAGGCCGACATCAACGTCGTGCCTTGGGGCACGTCGCTTTCCAGCGACAACGCGAGGCCGCCGGCAATCAGGCCCAGATGAGTACGCGGGACCGGGCGAAAACCATCGACGGTCACGTCGAAGGAAATCATCGCGGCCTTGCGGCCATCATGAACGACGGCGCGCGTGGTGGTCGACTGGCCTTCGAGGACGAGGTCGAGCGAAGCCATGCCTTCCGGCAGATCGTTGCCGAAGCCGCAGACATGGCGGATCGAAAACGCTTCGGCCGCGGCATTCATGGCCAAATCGGCATGGCTGACGCCGTCGATCTTGCTGGTGGTCACGATCGCCCGCGCGCCGGTGCGATTGAGCGCGACCGTCAATTCCGCCTGCCGCCACAGCAACGGGAGCAGGGCGACGACCAGGCCGGCGCGATGCGCGGCCAGCACCGTCAGCATGAATTCGATGGTGTTCGGCAGTTGAACCGCGATCACGGAATTGTTCGGTAATCCCGATTCGATGAAATGTGCCGCCAGAGCCGTGATCGCCCGATCGGCCTCGGCAAAGGTCAGCCGTTTGGGCAACTGCCCGGTGATGCGCGGCTTGTTGAGGGGATCGAGCAGCGCCCAGCCATCCGGCTTTCGCGCCAGGACCCGTCGAAACAATCCGTCAAGCGTCGGCGATGCGTTGGTCTGGATCACGGGATTACTTTGCTTGCGGGTTGGGCTTGGGTTGGGCTTCCTGCTTCTGCCACCAGGTTTCCGGGAGGTATCCCGTCAACGCGGTGGCACCCGGCCGTTCTATCCGATTCCAGCGCGCGATCCATTGCTCTTGCACTGAAAACACCGGGATAGCGTAGAAGCCCGACATCAGGACGCGGTCGAGCGCCCGCACCGCGGAGACGAAGGCGGGGCGCTCGCGCGCCTCCAGGATGGCCGCGATCAGGGCGTCGATGGCGGGGTCTTTCGCGCCCATATAGTTTCGCGTGCCCTGGATGTCGGCGGCTGCACTTCCCCAATAGAACGACTGCTCGTTGCCCGGCGACAGCGATTGATCCCAGCGGTTCTGGATCATATCGAAATCGTAACCGAGCCGGCGCTGGTCGAATTGCACGGCGTCGACCGCGCGCACCGAGGCTTCGATGCCGGCGCGCTTCAGGTCGCGCACATAGGCGAGCGCGATCCGTTCCTGGTCGCGTGTCGTCACCAGGATTTCGAAGGTGAGGGGGGCCTTGGTCGAACGCTGCCGCAACACTGTGCCTTCGAGATCGTAGCCGGCCTCCGACAACAGCGTCAGCGCGCCGCGCAGCGTCGTGCGGTCGCGGCCCGTGCCGTCGCTAACCGGCAGGCGGTAGCTGCCATCGAGAATGTCGCCCGGGATCCGCGATGCGAACCGTTTTAGGAGCTCGCGCTCGCGGTCATCGGCGGCATTGCCGTAGGCGGATAATTCGGAGCCCGCGAAATAGCTCGGTGAGCGGCCATAGAGGCCGAAGAAGTAATTGCGGTTGATCCATTCGAAATCGAACAACAGCGTCAGGGCCTGGCGCACGCGGATATCGGAAAATACCGGACGGCGCGTGTTGAACACCAAAAACTCAGACGGCTGCGGCATCCCGGTCTTGATGGTATCGCGGATCACCTCGCCATTGCGGGCGGCTGGAAAGTCATACCCGTCGTGCCAGCGCAGCGGTTCAGTCTCGACGCGAAAGTCATAGAGGCCGCGTTTGAAAGCTTCGAACTGGCCGTTGGCCTCGCGATAGAAATCGAGCCTGATCTCGTCAAAATTCCAGAGGCCCTTGTTGACCGCCAGGTCGCGGCCCCAATAGTCGGGATTGCGCGTCAGCGTCACGCTGGCNCCGGGTTTCACCGCGCTGACGCGGTAGGGGCCGGAACCGACCGGCCCGGTCATTGACGTTTCCTCGAAGGTTGCGACGTCGACGGCGTGTTTGGGCAATACCGGCATCAGGCCGAGGATCAGCGGCAATTCGCGATCGTTCACCCCAGTAAGATCGAACCGTATGGTGAGCGGGTCGGGCGCCTCGGCCGTTACGACTTTGGCATAATACTGGCGGTGGTTGGGGCGTCCGTGGTCGCGCAGCAGGGCCCAGGAAAACAGCACATCCTCGGCGGTCACCGGTTGGCCGTCCGAGAAGCGCGCATTGGGATCGAGTTGGAAGGTGACGTAGCTCCNCGTGTCGTCGGTCTCCACGCTCTTCGCCAACAGGCCATAGAGCGTAAAAGCCTCGTCATNGCCGCGAGCCATCAGGCTCTCGACCACAAAGCCCCTGATTTGCTGCACCGCGAGGCCCCTGACGATCAACGGGTTGAGGCTATCGAAGGTACCCAAAATGCCCTGCACCAGCCGGCCGCCTTTCGGCGCATCCGGATTCGCATAGGGCATGTGGGTAAAACCGGCCGGCAGAACGGGCGCGCCATGCATGGCGATGGCGTAGCTTTGGTCCGCCCTCACGGCGCTAGCGCCCAATGCCAGCAAGATGCCGACCGCGAGGGCGGCGCCGCCTAGAAATCGAATGCAATTGGGTTTTGGAACGCGCAACAGACCACGCCGGTTTGATTCGGGGTTATTCGCCACCGAGTATTAACATGGTCGTCGGCATCCGGCGGCGGCGCACATCAAACATGCTTGTTGGCATTGATCTTTCCATCCGCCGCTGTATGAAGGCGTCCAATTGACCAAGACGCCGAGGCCTGTCACTTAACCGCCTCAATTCGCCAGGAGACAGCCGCCCAAACGGCTAGCTATTCGGCGCCTGCAACGATTTCGGGCGCTTCCGTTCAGAAAGGGTTTTCGGTAATGAATTTCCGTATCTTGGCCGCGCCGGTCCGGCCGCGTGGGCGGGTTTTCGCCTTGCTGGCGGCGACCACACTGGCGGCTTCATTGCTGGCCCCCGAAGTGAACGCCCAGACGGCGGCGCCTGCGCCCGCCGCACCGAAAGCCAAGGGGAAGGCCGCCCCCAAAGCTGCGCCCGCAGCGCCCGCGCCGACGGCCCAGCAGCAGACACCCCCGCCTGCGGCCGGTGCTCCCGCTGGCGCCCCCCCGGCGGGCGGCGGTCCCGCGGCGGCGGGCGGTCAGCCCCAAGACCAGCAGGTCCAGCTGATCTATGCGCCGTGGACCAAATTCTGCCTCAAGGGCCAGGACGCCAACGCCAAGCAGGTTTGCTTTACCGGCAAGGATGGCCGCATCGAGTCCGGCCAGCCCGTCATCGCTGCCGTCATCATCGAGCCGGAAGGCGAGCCGAAGAAGATCCTGCGCGTGACCCTGCCGCTCGGCATGCAGCTGGTTCATGGAACCCGCGTCATCGTCGACAACAACCCGCCGATGCAGAGCGCCTTTGTGATCTGCTTCCAAAATGGCTGCATGTCGGACTACGAGGTGACCCCGGAACTGCTCGCCAACATGAAGAAGGGGCAGAACCTGGTGGTGCAGGCGATCAACTCCAACGGCGCGCCGCTGACGCTGCCGCTGCCGCTCGCTGAATTCGCGAAGGCCTATGACGGTCCGCCGACCGATCCGAAGCAGTTCGAAGAGACCCAGAAGAAGCTGCAGGAAGAGCTGCAGAAACGCGCCGAGGAAGCGCGCAAGAAGCTCGAGGCCACCCAGCCTTCGCCGACGGCCGCCGCTCCAGCCCCTGCCGCGAAGTAGGACGGCCCCGCTTTCGGAACAAAAAGGCGCCCAGACCGGGCGCTTTTTTCAGCAGTCATTGCAATGACGAGAATTAATTCAGCGACGGATTGCGCGGTCGATATCCGCCGGATTTGTCTTTGACAAAAATCTCGGCGACCTGCGAATGCCGGATCGGCTCGCCCGAATCGTCGGGCAACAGGTTCTGCTCGGAGACGTAAGCGACGTATTCCGATTCAGCGTTCTCGGCGAGCAGATGATAGAACGGCTGATCCTTGTGCGGCCGGACCGCTTCGGGGATCGACAACCACCATTCCTCGGTGTTGTTGAATTCCGGATCGATATCGAAGATCACGCCCCGGAACGAGAACACCCGGTGGCGTACGATCTGCCCAATCTGGAATTTCGCGGTCCGTGCTTTCATAACTCGTCGAATAGACCATGATTGTGGCCGATGCTAGAGGCAAAGGTGCGAATTAACCTTTGCCGTGGCCAAGTCCGTCCAGGTGTCGATCGGGGCCAGTATTAAAAAGACGCTTTCCCCATGGTCGACATTCTCAATCTGGCGCTGCCCTATTTCGGCCTGATCTTCATCGGCTTCGCCTGCGGCAAGGCCAAGGGCCTGCCGGAACAGGGCCTGGCGTGGATGAACTTTTTCCTATTGTACGTCTNATTGCCGGCGCTGTTGTTCGGGATCATGTTGAAGACGCCGTTTGCGGAACTCAACAACCCGCCGTTCCTGATCGCGACCACGCTCGGCACCAGCACCGCTTTCGTCCTCGCTCTCGCGGCCGGCCGGCTGAAAGCGCGCGAGGCGACGCTGGCGGGCCTCTCCGGTGCTTATGGCAATATCGGCTACATGGGTCCCGGCCTGGCGCTGGAAGTGCGCGCCCTAACTAGCGCGCCGTGTCGGCCGCCATGATGGCGCGAGANCCTCGCGCATGGCAAGACGGCGCAGCGGTCCGATCGAACCGATCAGGTGCAGGCCGGCGGCGCGCAGCCATTGCATCGGCAAAAAATCTGAGAGCAGCGAACGGTTCGCCATGTCGATGACAAACGTCCGGCTCAAGATGTCGGGACGCCGCGTCTGGTCGTAACGGTTGATCACGTGCGCCGATCCGGGATCCTCGCCTGAGGCAATCGCGCGCCCCACGAGATCGGTGATATCGGCGGCATCGCGCAGTCCCATATTCAGGCCCTGCGCGCCGATCGGCGGCACCACGTGCGCGGCCTCGCCGACCAGCGCGATGCGGGCTTTGGCAAATTGCCGGGGCTGCTCGATTGTGAGCGGAAACAGATGACGTCCCGGCTCGACGCGAATGCGGCCGAGAATTGAGTGCGATTGTCTTTCGGCGGCCTCGGACAATTCGTCATTGGAGAGCGCCAGCAGCCGTTCGGCTTCCTTCGGTGCTCCGACCCAGACCACGCTGGAACGATCGCCGGGCAGGGGCACGAAGACGCACGGACCTTGCGGGGTGTGAAACTCGGTCGAGATATTCCGGTGCGGCCGCGAATGGCTGACATTGAATGTCAGCGCCGCCTGGTTGAGTTCGCGGCGCTTGACTGCGATGCCGGCGGCCTCGCGGCAAAGCGAGTGCCGGCCGTCCGCGCCAACCACAAGGCGCGCCGACAGGGATTTTCCGCTTGCCGTGCGGATCGTAACGTCAGCTTCCTCCGGGCTGATCGTCTCCGCCTCATCGTCGAACCGCGTCAGAGAGGAGAGTTCGGCAGCGCGCTCTTCGAGCGCTGCAATCAACACAGGGTTTTCGATGTTGTAGCCGAACGCATCGAGACCGATTTCATCACAGGAAAACCGCACCTCCGGGGCGCGGATCAGGCGGCCGGTATCGTCGACCAGGCGCATCGCCTGCAACGCCGCCGCCTTGGCCTCGCAACGCGGCCAGACTTCAAGCTCTCGCAACAGATCGACCGAGCCGCCCAACAGGGCAGTGGTGCGGTTGTCGGCATAGGGCGCGCGGCGGGCAACCAAGGCCGTCTTGGCACGGGTCTGCGCCAGCGCGATCGCCGCCGCAAGTCCGGCAGGGCCGCCGCCGACGACAACGGCTTCGAAGGGTGCGGATGCATCGTTCATATCGGGACAATTGACGTTCCCCGCGGCATTTTCAAGCCCGTATCGCTGCCGCAATGTTCAGTCGATTGCGCGGCGGAACGCCGCAAGCGCGGATGTGCAAACCGAGGCGATTCCTGATAGCACTGCCGGCCAGATGGACCAGATCAATCGTCAGGATTCTCCGTCAGTTTCGCCGGCCATGCGGGCCGCCGCATTTTCCGTGCACCTCTTCACGGCGTTGGGGGCGGGCCTCGCCCTGGTCGCGCTGCTGGAAGCCGTGCGGGAGCATTGGGCGGCGATGTTCGCCTGGCTCGGGGCGGCGCTCGTGGTCGACGCGCTCGATGGCCCGATCGCGCGGCGGCTCGATGTCGCGCGCCTTCAGCCGAATTGGTCGGGCGAGGTGCTCGACCTCGTGGTCGATTTTGTTACCTATGTTTTTGTGCCGGCCTATGCGATCACTGCGAGCGGCCTGTTGTTGCCGCCGACGGCTGCGCTGCTCGGCGTCGGGATTGCCATGTCGGGTGCGCTGTATTTCGCCGATCGCCGCATGAAGAGCGAGGACAATCACTTTCGCGGATTTCCGGGGCTGTGGAATGTCGCCGCGTTCTATCTGTTCCTGCTGCATCCACCGCCGGCGATCTCGAGCCTCGGCACGATTGTCTTGATCGTGTCGACGTTTCTTCCCTTCCGGGTGCTTCACCCGGTGCGCGTGGCGCGCCTGCGCTGGCTCACTCTGTCGTTGATGGCGGTTTGGGCGGTGCTTGGGGTGGTGGCGCTGGCCAATGATTTTGACGTGGGCGCGCCGNTCAAGATCGGGNTCTGTGCGATTGCCGTCTATGTCGTGGCAAGCGATGCGGCGATCCGGCTCCTGAGATCGCTAAAGACATGATCGGGTTGTTAACGAGCCCGGAAGCCTGGGCTGCACTGTTGACGCTGACGGCGCTTGAAATCGTTCTCGGCATCGACAACGTGATTTTCCTCTCGGTGATCGTCTCGCGCATCCCTGAGCGGCAGGCCAAACGCGCGCGGCAAATCGGCTTGGCGCTGGCGCTGGTGTTCCGCATCGTGCTGCTGAGCCTGTTGGTGTGGTTGATCGGCCTGACCCAGGCCGTGCTCACCGTGNAGGGACTNGCGTTTTCGTGGCGCGACATCATCCTGATCGGCGGCGGGCTATTTCTGATCGGCAAGGCGACGCATGAAATTCATGCCGAAGTGGAAGGCCCCGACGAAGACAACGATGCCGCGCCGAAGGCCAGCGCGTTCTTCTGGGTGATCGTGCAGATTATCATCATCGACATGGTGTTCTCGCTGGATTCCATCATCACCGCGATCGGCATGGCGCAGGATCTCGCCATCATGATCGCCGCCGTCGTGATTGCCTGCATCATTATGTACGCGTCGTCCGGGCCGGTCGCGCGATTCGTGGCGGAGCATCCGACCACCAAAATGCTGGCGCTGGCGTTTCTGGTGCTGATCGGGGTCGCCCTGGTCGCCGACGGATTCCAGTTTCACATCCCGCGCGGCTACATCTATTTTGCAATCGCGTTCTCTGCCCTGGTCGAGGCCTTCAACGTGCTCGCCAAACGCAATCGCAAAAAGGCCGTTAACTAATTGTGCCGCCGACGCCCGGCGGTCACTCTGTTGACAATGCGGCCTCGATGGCTTTCGCTCGCCTTAAGGGAACGCCGAGGGAGAATTCGAGATGACCAAGGCCGTGCGGGTGCACAAGGTAGGGGGCCCGGAAGCCCTGGTGTATGAGCCTGTGGACGTGCCCGCGCCGGGGCCTGGCGAGGTCCATATCCGCCAACACGCGGTCGGCCTGAACTTCATCGATGTGTATTACCGCACCGGCCTCTACAAGGCGCCGGGATTGCCGTTCATCGCCGGCAATGAAGCGGCCGGCGAGGTGCTGTCGGTTGGGCCCGGCGTGACCAACTTTCACCCCGGCGACCGCGTCGCCTATTATTTCAATCTCGGCGGCTATGCGAGCGAACGGAACATTCCTTCCGACAAGCTCGTAAAACTGCCCGACCATATCACCTACGAGCAGGGTGCGGTCCTGATGCTGAAAGGGCTGACGGTCTGGTATCTCCTGCACAAGACATTCAAGGTCGAGCCGCACCATCGGGTGCTGATCCACGCCGCCGCCGGCGGCATCGGCCTGCTCGCGTGCCAGTGGGCGAGGGCGATGGGGGCGCATGTCATCGGCACCGTCGGCACCAAGGCAAAAGCCGATCTCGCGCTCGCCAATGGCTGCGATCACGTCATTCTCTACAACGACGAAGATTTTGTTGCGCGCGTCAAACAGATCAGCCGCAATGAGCTCTGCGACGTCGTCTATGACGGCGTCGGCAAAACCACGTTTCCGGGCTCGCTGTCCTGCCTCAAGCCGCGCGGCCTGTTCGTCAGCTTCGGCAATGCCTCCGGTCCGGTGCCGCCGTTCTCGATCGCCGAACTCAACAACCACGGCTCGCTGTTTGCGACCCGCCCAAAACTCAATGACTACATCGGCAAGCGCGCGGAATTATTGGAAGGCGCCGACACGTTGTTCGCCGCCGTCATCAACGGCAAACTGCATGTGCCGATCAACGCCGCCTACGCGCTGAAGGATGCGGCGAGGGCGCATATCGATCTGGAAAGCCGTGCCACCACCGGCGCCTCGATTTTGAAGCCGTAAATTCCACGTCGTCCCGGCGAAGGCCGGGACCCATACGCCGCGGCCTCTCAGATTTGAGCAAGATGGCACAGTCGGCTTTTGCTACAACGAGCTCCTGTGGTTATGGGTCCCGGCTTTCGCCGGGACGACTCGTGGAGAGTTACGCGACACGCCTCGCCGCACCCATCTTGGTCAAGATCGCGTCGAGGCAATCGATCATGCCGGCGATTTCGTTCTTGGTGACGTTGAGCGCGGGCATGAAACGCAGCGTGTCGGGCCGGGGTGCGTTGAGCAGCACGCCATCGTCAAAGGCCTGCGCGACGATCGAGCCGGCGATCGGATGTTTCAGATCGAGCGCCAGCAGCAGTCCCCGGCCGCGAACCTCGCCAAGACCGTGGCGCGCGGAGATCCGCTGCAACTCGCTTTCCAGATAGAGGCCGGTTTCCGTCACCGACTTTAGAAAATCCGGCTTGCCGACCTGCTCGAGGACGGCAATGCCCGCGGCGCACATCAGCGGATTGCCGTTGAACGTCCCGCCCTGGTCGCCATGTTCGAAGCAGGAAGCCTGCGCCGTGGCCAGCAAAGCGGCCAGCGGCACTCCGCCGCCGATCCCTTTGCCGAGCGTCATGATATCGGGCTCGATGCCGGCGTGCTCATAATGAAAAAGCCTTCCGGTCCGGCCCATGCCGGTCTGGATCTCGTCCACGATAAGCAATAGGCCGTGCGCTTTTGTCAGCTCCCGCAGCTCACCCAAAAACTGATCCGTTGCGGGCCAGACACCGGCTTCACCCTGGATCGGCTCCAGCATCACGCCGATGGTTTTGTCGGATATCAGCCGCTTCACCGAGGCGATATCGTTCCACTGCGCCTTGGGAAAGCCGGACACTTTGGGCTCGAACAG
>JGI12635J15846_10005025_pt1 | contig 11431 bp, 10 predicted proteins | sample BlaSpr_A8_OM2_M2_FD_15846 | JGI IMG/M metagenome (IMG submission 15846) | reverse complement strand
CCGCCACGCAGGACGCGCGGCAGCCGGGCAGGCCCGGGATGGTTGCCGTGTTCACTGCGATTCGCTCCCCGCAGGAGGAGCCGGTCAGGGCTGTGGCACGGGCATCACCGAAGCGCAGGATCCCTGGTGCGATGGCTGAGCTGCTGTGTAGCGTTCGTAGCATGCGTCGGCCTTATCTCTGGGAACCAGATCCGATTACCGATGAGCAGGTGCGCGTGCTCTTCACGCTACTCGGCAGTCCTGTACTGGACGAGGAGCTCGAAGGTTTCCTGATTGTATGTTCCCGACTCGTTGATGAGTTCGGCGATCACCGCACTGACGAGCTAGCGGACATATTTCGGACCTCAACTACTCCTGCAGGTCGGGACGTGTTGCGACAGAGCCTGCGGTATATGAGCCGCTGGGTAGGCGGGCTGGCAGGGTATGAATCGCGCTTCCCCGTGACGATAATTCCAGCGAGGCCTGCGTACCCCCTATTCAAGATTGTTGGTATCGATAGAATCGAAAACACCCTGTTTCGCGTGCTCGATTCGCGCAAAACGGTCGGCAGTCCTGGAGAGCCGGTCAAGCAATTCATCGCCCGGACGGGGCGCCTGCCCGGCGTACCAAGACAAGTGCGCCCTGTCCGGCGGTCAAAGCCTTGGTTTCACTGGTGTTCTTACACTGCGTGGGAAAGCCCTTCAGCCACGCGGGAGGCACTTCAGATTCTACCCGAATGGAGCGACTGCTTGCTCCGGGCGTCGATTCCTGCATCGCACGTTTCCCGCTCCACGTTTCTCAGCTTCAACGGAGATCGCCCCATCCTTCTCCCCCCGGATGAAGATCCCGATCCCGACCTCCCCTCGGACGAAGATCCCGATCCCAACAAGAAGCGCGAGAAGCCGAGGCGCCTGGAGTTCGTAAAGTACTTCTATGAGCCGATGGCGCAGGATCATGAATCCCTGCCTGGCGGTGGACTTCAAATTGGTGTAGCTGGAGCCCCACGTGTTTCGGTGTTGGAGGAGTGGTCAGAACGACAACACAAGTGGAACATCGTTTGGCGGGCCTAGCGCCGCACTGTATCCGACCCGGCCGACGGCTCGCTCACCGCCCCGCTCGGCGATCGTCAGCGTCCAGCCTGCGTGGGCGAGCGCCAGGTCACCGCACAGTCCCGACAACGATCCGCCAGCCACTCCGGCATGCGGTCTGGGCTCGGTCACGGTTCGCTCCTCGCCGGTCGGCGTGCGTTAGACGTCGCCGTGTTTCTATCCCACCCGGCCCGGGATGACCCGGATGCGTGCGGGATGGATCTCCGGGTTGAACCGGGGCTGATCCCGATTGGCGCGGGCAGCCGGAGGCGGCAACCTTGAGGTGTCGGCAAAACCACTACGACACCAACGGAGAACGATCACCATGTTCGCGTTCATCGCCATCGTCGCCATCGCCATCATCGCCATCATCATCTTCAGCGCCGTCGTGCACCTCCTGTTCTCGCCGTGGCTGCTGCTGCTTGCGGGCGTTGGCATCCTGGCCTGGATCAAGCTCCGCCCGCGCCGCTCGCACCAGTAGCCTGGCTGCACGCCCGCGGTTGGGAGCCTGATGACCCGGCACCGCTTTCACGGAGATCCGGCCCGCTTCGAGGTGGTCGCGCGTTTCATAGCCGATCGCTTTCCGGATGCGCGGTATGTCGCCGACGTGGCCGGCGGCCAGGGAATGCTGACCCGGATACTCCGTAAGCGCTTCGGCTTCGAGGCGGAGGTCGTTGATCCGCGCGGCTGGGCGCTGAAGGGGGTGCCGGCCAGGGCCGAGCTTTACTCACCGGAGATGGCCGACTACTACGACCTGGTCGTCGGCCTGCATCCCGACCAGGCTTTGCGGAGCGTCGTCGAATCTGCAGCAAAGGTGGCCGTNCTGGTCGTGCCGTGCTGTAATTTCTGGGCCCGCGACAGCCGCCTGGGGCGTGATGAGCTANTCCAGCAGATTAGCGAGTTCCACAATTCCCTCGGCGGTATATCGGAACGGGTAACGCTCGCGTTCAGCGGCCCGNCGAATCACGGGCTCATCCTCAGGCCGGGTGGACCTGACATGCCGCGTTATAGTGCTTCAAAGTCAGCTTTCCATGAGAATATGCCCACGAGCACGTGCACGAATTAGGCACGCGGTCGGCTGTTATGACCTCGCTGGGAATGCCGCTGCGCCGCTCGGCGCGACCTGGCTGGTACGGCAGGGGAGTTCCGACCAGAGCAAGAGCGGGCCCCTCGGTCTTGGCTTCTTGGACGGCCCCGTCAGCGAGCGCCAGCCACTCCCGTGGCCGAGCACCGGATGAGACCTCGGCTGGTACCGGGCGCTTGAAGCGCACCCTAGCTCCGGGGATTTTGTCACTCGCCCGGCTCTCCATGTCATACAGGATATCCGCCGCCGGCTAATGATCACCACGGTAAGCCGGAGGGACAGGTCGGCCGGATACCCACTGGGTCGGCCACCTGTAGCGGCTCATTCTTGTGCAAGAGTGACCTTGGAGCGGGTCGCCACGGGGCGGCTCGCTGAGCGCCCGCGCAAGCCAAGAGAGGGAACCACCATGGCCGCTCGACCCGAAGTAGTCGCGCTGCTCACCGACTTCGAGGTAAAGGGCGACGGCGCCGACCAGCGATTCGTGCACCGCGACGGCAGGCCCTTTACCACGGAGGAAACCGACCTGATCGGCAGTACAACCGACGAAGACATGCGCGCCGCCGCCGCTCAGCTGGCTACCGTGCCACAGCGCCTTATCGAGATGGTCACGCCCTACCTCCCGGAGGTCGGCGAGGATAGCGGAGACCCGCCGACCACCGGCTGAGGGTGCCGGCTCGCCTGCTAGTCGCCGGTCGCGCCGTCGAGCTGCTCCCGGATGATGTCGGCATGCCCGATGTGCCGGGCGTGCTCCCGGATGATGTGCACGTAGATCCAGCGCAGTGACACCTCGCCCAGCTGGTCGTGCGGCACCGTCTGATCCAGCGCGAACTTCGCCGCGATCTGCCGGGATGCCGCGCAGGCGCCGCCGAACTCGGCGACGACGCCGTCGATGGTCTGGCCAGCAACGTCCCAGCTCGGGGCGTCACCGCGGGCGTTCCCGGTGATCTCCTCGCGCGGCCTGCCGCCCAGGTAGTGCTGGAACCAGTTGCGTTCCACGGCCGCAGCGTGCCGGACCAGCCCAAGCATGGTGGTCAGCGAGGGCACCAGGCGCCGCCGGGCGTCCTCCTCGGACAGGCCGCGAAGCTTTCCGCTCAGCGCCTTGCGGTGGTACTCGAGGAACCCTTCGAGCGTCTCCCGCTCTCCGGCTACGGCGACAAGGTCTTCATCTGCCAGTGGCGGGGTGGCTGTCACCACAAAAAGGCTACTGGATCCCGGAACGCACGGACGTGATGCGCTGGGTGTTGAAGCCGAGCCAGTGCATCCGGCCCAGGTAGCGTGCGTGCTCCACCTTGAGGCAGCGGTCCATGATCACCGTCAGGCCGCCCTCCTCGGCGATCCGGGCGCCCTCCTCGTTGATCACGCCGAACTGGCACCAGAGCGTGCCGGCGTGGATCGCCACGGCGTCCCGCGCGATCCCTGGCAGCGCGTCCGGCGCGCGGAAGACGTCCACGATGTCCACTGGCTCTGGGACGTCCAGCAGGCTCGGGTAGCACTTTTGCCCGAGGATCTCCGTCTGGCGCGGATTGACCGGGATCACGCGGTAGTCGTGCCGCTTGAGGTAGTAACCGACGAAGTGGCTGGCCCGCAGCTCGTTGTCGGACAGGCCCACGATCGCGATCGTCTTGGATGTGTGGAGTACCCGCTGGATCGTCAGCGGGTCCTGGTACCGGGCGAGATCGGTCATGCCGTCGCTACCTTCTTCTGCGCCGTCGCGGCCACGANCGTGAAGCCCTGTTCCAGATCCCAGATCAGGTCCTCGACGGACTCNGTGCCGACCGACAGCCGCACGGTCCCCGGCCCGACACCGGCCGCCCGCAGCTCGTCGTCGCTCAGCTGCCGGTGTGTCGTGCTGGCTGGGTGGATGATGAGGCTCTTCGCGTCGCCGACGTTCGCCAGGTGGGACCAGAGCGTCATGCCCCGGATNAGGTCCTGCCCGCCGTCCCGGCCGCGGGCGCAGTCGAACGAGAACACCGCGCCGGCGCCGCGCGGCAGGTACTTCTCCACCAGCGGCCGGTACCGGCTCGACGGCAGGCCGGGGTAGGTCACGTTCGACGCCAGCTTATGGGTCCTGAGGTACTCCGCGACCACCATCGCGTTGTTGACGTGGCGTTCCATCCGGAGCGAGAGCGTCTCGAGCCCCTGCAGGAACAGGAACGCGTTGAACGGCGAGAGCGCGCCGCCGAGATCGCGCAGGGTCTCGGCGCGAAGCTTCATGAGGTAGCCGTACGTTCCGAATGTCTCGTGGAACTGCAGGCCGTGGTAGGCGGGGGACGGGTCCGCGACCACCGGGAACCGCCCATTCGACCAGTTGAACGTGCCGGCCTCGACGACGACGCCACCGATGCTGGTGCCGTGCCCGCCGATGAACTTGGTCGCCGAGTGGATCACGATGTCGGCGCCCCATTCGATCGGGCGGCACAGGTACGGCGTCGCGAACGTGTTGTCCACGATCAGCGGAAGCTCGCTGGAGTGCGCGATCGACGCCACGGTCTCGATGTCCAGCACGTTCCCGCCGGGATTGCCGATCGTCTCGGCGAAGAACGCCTTCGTGTTCGGGCGGATCGCGTCCCGCCAGGCGTCCGGTTCATCGGGGTTGACCCACGTCAGCTCCACGTTCATCTTGCGCAGCACGTGCTTGAACTGGTTGATCGTCCCGCCGTACAGGGCCGAGGACGAGACCACGTGGTCGCCCGGCTGCAGCAGCGTGAACAGCGCGGCCGCCTGCGCCGCGAGCCCGCTGGCGAACGCGACCCCACCGCAGCCGCCCTCGAGGTTCGCCACCCGCTCCTCGAACACCGCGACGGTCGGGTTCATGATGCGCGAGTACGTGTTCCCGTACTCCTGCAGGTTGAAGTATGCCGCCGCCGATTCCGGGTCCTCGAACACGTAACTCGTCGTCTGGAAGATCGGCACGGCACGCGCTCCCGTATTCGGGTCGGGCCGTTGCCCGGCGTGCAGCTGCCGCGTCTCGAACCCGAACGCGCGCGCTTCCTCGGGCCGCGAGCCGTTGTCGGTCACGTTGGCATCCTCCCCTGATGTGTCACTCCTCCGGCCAGGCTATGCATGCCCAGGAACCGGCGGATAATCGGCGTCTGCCGTGCCTCCTCGAGCAGGAAGCAGTCGTGCCCGTATGGCGCCTCGATCACGTGGAGTTCGGCCCGCTTGCCAGCCGCGTGGAGCGCGTCGGCGATCTCCTCCGACGCGGACGGCGGGTACAGCCAGTCGGAACTGAATGCGATCAGCAGCGTCCGTGCGGCAACGCCGTCGAGCGCCCGCGCCAGCGACCCGCCGCCGTATTGCCGCGCGAGATCGAAATACGTCAGCGCGCGCGACGTGTAGACGTAGGTGTTGGCGTCGAAGCGCTTGACGAACGAGTCGGCCTGGTGGCGCAGGTAGCTCTCGACCTGGAACTCCGGCTCGGTGATCGTGTAGCGGATGTCGTCGGCGAACTGCAGCCGCCGGCCGAACTTGTCTGCCAGCGCCGGCCCGGACAGGTAGGTGACGTGGCCGACCATCCGTGCCACGCCCATGCCCGCATCGGGCGTCCGGCCCGTGCCGTAGTAGCGGCCGCCCTGCCAGGCCGGATCGCGCAGGATCGCCTCACGCGCGATCGCGTTCCAGGCGACCCCCTGCGGCTGGAGGGCGTGCGTGCTGGCGATCGGCACGATCGCATCGACCTGATCGGGGAACAGGATCGCCCACTCGAACGCCTGCATCCCGCCGAGCGACCCCCCGGCCACCGCCGCCAGCCGCTCGATCCCGAGTGCGTCCAGGAACGCACGCTCGGTCCGCACCATGTCCGCGACGGTGATCACGGGAAAGTCCGGCCCGTACGGCTTGCCCGTCGCCGGGTCGATCGATGACGGCCCCGTCGTCCCGCGGCAGCCGCCAAGCAGGTTTGTGGATACGACGAAGAAGCGGTCGGTGTCGAATGCCTTGCCCGGGCCGATCATCCCGTCCCACCAGCCGAGGCCCTTGCCGGCCGTGCCGTCGCGGTCTTCGGCCGCGAACCCGTCGCGCGTGCTCTCATCCGGTGGTGTCTTCGCGAAGCCCGCCGCGTGGGCGTCACCGCTCAGCGCATGGCACACCAGGATGACGTTGTCCCGCTGCGGTGCGAGGGCGCCGTAGGTTTCATAGGCGACGCGAATAGGATGTAGTTCTCGCCCGCAGTCGAGCCGTACCGGCTCCGGCAGGTCAAGGTATTGCGTTTCGACTGTGCCGACCGAGCCGGCCGTGAGCGCCGAGGCTGGCTCCGCCATGGGGGCTATCGTAGCTTGCCCTGGTCAAGGTATTGTCAAGCATCTTGGTGGGGAATCGGGGACAAAAGCGAAGGGACATCAAATGACTACCGTCACCAACGGCGTTAATGTGCAGGCACTGCTCGACGCGCGCGAAGTACTCAAGGGCGCGCCCGAGGCAGCGCAGTTCACCTGGCGCGCGTCCGCCAAATGGCAGAGCGGCGTGCACAGCCAGATCAAGGTGCAGAGCTTCTTCGGCCTCGGGCAGGAGCAGAGCCACAAGGAAGAGTGGAGTTTCGAAGCCGACCACCCCGAGGTCTTCGCGGCGGAGGACAACGGCATCACGCCGATCGAGTACCTCCTCGTCGGCCTGGCGAGCTGCCTGACCGGGGGGATAGCGTCCGTCGCGGAGAACCGCGGCATCCAGCTGCGCTCGGTCGAGTCCACGGTCGAGGGCGGGCACGATATCCGCGGGATCCTCGGCGCCGACAGCGACGTCCGCAATGGCTACAACGACATCAAGGTGACGTTCAACATCGACGCGGACGCGTCACGGCAGGACATCGAGTCGCTGGTGGCCCAGTCGGTGAAGCGCTCGGCCGTGTTCGACGCCCTGACGAACCCGACGGACGTCACCGTCGAGGTTGCCTGAGCGGCCGCGCGGCGGCTCGTCCGACGCGCGCTCCAGAAAGCACTGAGGTCCAGCCATCGAGCGCTTTACCACGGTCGTCATCGGGGCGGGGCACGCGGGCCTCGCGGCAAGCCACTTCCTCGGCGGCCAGTCGATCGATCACGTCGTGCTCGAGCGCGGCGAGGTGGCGAACTCCTGGCGCCGCGAACGCTGGGACTCGCTGCGGCTGCTCACGCCCAACTGGCAGAGCCGCCTGCCCGGCCTTCGCTATGAGGGGCTGGAACCGGACGGCTACATGACGATGGGCGAAGTGACCGAGTTCATCGAGCGCTTCGCCAAGGTCTCGGGTGCACCGGTCCGCACCGGCGTGAACGTCACGTCGGTGCGGCAGGCCGACGAGGGATACCGCCTGGCGACTAGCAGCGGCGAGATCCACGCGCGGACCGTGGTCATCGCGAGCGGCGCATGCAACCAGCCTGCGGTGCCGGCGCTGCGCGATGCGGTGCCCCCGTCCGTCGAGCAGCTGACGCCATTCGGTTACCGGCACCCTGGCCAGCTTCCCGACGGGGGAGTGCTCGTCGTTGGAGCCTCGGCGACCGGCGTTCAGCTGGCCGCCGAGCTCCGGCAGTCGGGCAGGCCGGTGACCCTCTCGGTGGGGGAGCACGTGCGGCTGCCGCGCACGTACCGCGGGCGCGATGTGCTGTGGTGGATGGACGCGTCGGGCGTGTGGGACCAGCGGTATGACGAGCTCGAGGACCTCACGCGGGCCCGGCGGCTGCCCTCACCGCAGCTCGTCGGGACCCCCGAGCGGGCGACGCTCGACCTGAATGCGCTCACCTCGATGGGCGTCGAGCTGGTGGGGCGCTGGGCGGCGGTGCGGGACGGCCGCGCGCTGTTCTCCGGCGGCCTGCGCAACATGTTCTCGCTCGCGGACCTCAAGATGGTGCGCCTGCTGGACACGTTCGACGAGTGGGCCCGGACCAGCGGGCGTGACGCAGAGGTCGGCCCTCCCGAGCGCTTCCCGCCGACACGCGTGCCGGAGTCGACGCGGCTGCAGCTCGACCTGCAAAGCGGCGAGATCCGAGCGATCGTGTGGGCAACGGGTTTCCGGCCGGACTACGGGTGGCTCGAGGTGCCCGTGGTCGACGCAAAAGGCCAGCTGCGCCACGAGGGCGGCGTGGTGGACAGCCCGGGGCTGTACGCGCTCGGGCTGCCCGTGCTGCGGCGCCGCAAGTCCACGTTCATCTACGGCATCGAGGACGACGCGCGCGAGGTGACCGATCACCTCGCTCGATACCTGGCCGTGCCCGGGTGATCGCTTAGCTCAGGGCATCCGGGAGAACCCGGCCGCATCGGCTCTGCCCGGATGCGGCCGGGGTCCTGTCCCGTTTTGCTCAGTGTTCAGCTGTAGCTGGTCAGGTCGGCCACCGTGCTGCCCGAGTCGACCGTGGCGCCGGTGCCGTTGATGATGTGCTCGATGGTTCCGGTGCCGCCCAGCGAGACGGTGACCATGTCGTGCCACTGGACTCCCGACGAGGTCGGTGAGGTGAGCGCGTTCGCGCTGACCTCGCTCGGGTTCACGTCGAAGTAGCAGTACACGCCCAGGCCGTAGGCCTGGAAGCTGGTCACGCTGCTGGCGACGGCGATCGAGGGATAGCCGTCGGAGGATCCGTCCATCCAGGCGGACTGGCTGGGCGGGTCGTAGGGCATCTCGCTCTGGTAGAAGTAGTCGGCTCCGCCGTTGCCGTTCCACTGGACCTGGACGGCCTGGTAGTGCTCGACCGCGAGCCCGTACATGGTGACGTCGGCGCCGTTGACGACCAGGCCGTTAGCGGCGGTGTTGGTCGTCCAGCCGACCGTGCCGCTGTTGCCATGGTCCGCCCGCCACAGCCACAGGTCATCGCCGACGACGTTGTCGCTGTTGATCTGCAGTGTCTGGGTGGCCGAACCGACGGTGGCTCCGCCGATGCGGGCGAAGACGTCGGACAGGACGGTCGGGTCGGAGGCGTGGCTCGCACTGGAACCGGGTGGGCCGATCTGGACGAGGACGGAGCTGTTCGTCGTGCCCGCGTCGAAGATCAGTCCGCCGATGCGGATGCCGTTGACGTCGGCCGTTTGCAGGATCGTGTCGCCACTGTTCGACACCAGCGTCGCCAGGCCGAGGCCAAGCACGACGGTGTCGGGGTTGGTGACGTCGATGGTGCCGTTGATCTGGTAGACGCCGGGGGTGAACAGCAGGTCCTGTCCGCTCGCCAGCGCGGCGTTGATCTGCGCGACCGTGCTGCTGGGCGTCGCGATGTAGAAATCGCTGATTGGCAGCGAGGTCCCCGGTGTATTCCCGCTGGCCCAGGAGACGCCCTGCGCGCTCGTCCGGTTCGAGGGCACGAACACGTCCCAGTTCCCGGAGGAGTCGATGTACAGGTACGGCTTCTCGTCGACGGTCGGGGTCTGGCTCACCGTCGTGTCCGGCGGGCTCGGGAAGCTCTGCCCCGGGACTCCGGTGCTCCCCACGAACACCATGTTCCAGTTCGAGCCGGTCCAGCTGCCCAGCTGGTCGTTGCGCATCAGGAACTGCTGCTGGGTGCCCGAGTTGACCTGACCGGTGACTATCGAGTCGCTGATGAAGCCGCCGGACGACCAGTTGCTGGTGGTGTTGCCCGAGGTGTCGTCGTCGAGCACGAGGTTGCCGTCGATGTCCACCCGGCGCATCGGGTCGGCCTGCGAAACCGCCCACTCGGTGCTGCCGGAGGACGGGTCGATGGTGATGTTCTCCACGCCGCGCCAGAAGTTCTCCGTCGCGTTCCCGCCGTTCCAGGCGGCGTTGGCGTAGATCCCGCCGCCGGTGATCACCGTCTGCGTCGGGCTCTGCCCGAGGCCGACGACCTCGGTATAGAAGCCGACCGGGACGGTGACGTTGTAGGTGCCAGGCTCGAACATCAGCTCATAGCGTTGCGTGCCGAACTGGTTCGACTGCTGCGTGGCGTAGACCTGGTTGATGTCGTCCTGGATCGTGGTGGTCGACATCGAGGTGCTGAACACGTAGACATTCGGGCCGAGGTTCGGCGCGTTGCCGGCAGGGGGCGCCCCGCTGGGCAGGGTCCACTGCTGGTTGGAGGTGTCGGCGCAGGCCCAGATCTGGACCTGGGTGCCGGAGCCGCCGTATCCGGTGTCGTCGAGGCACTTGCCGGAGTTGGGGTTGATCAGTTCGCCGTTGGATTGCGGTTCCCAGACCTGGGCGCCGGTGCCGTTGCAGTCATACAGGTCGACGGTGGTGCCGTTGGCGGTGCCTGCGCCGTCGACGTCCAGGCACTTGCCCAGCACCTCCAGCGTGTTGTTGGCTCGACCGTCCACTGCTGGGCGCTGGTGCCGTTGCAGGTGTAGACCTGGATCGGGTTGAAGTCCGCGGTGCTGGCCGAGCGGTCATCGAGGCACAGGCCCTCATACCCCGTGATCGCGCCCGTGGCCCCCGCGCCGCCACCGCCGCCGCTGCTCCCCGTGATCTCGTTGAAGATCGAGGAGTACTGGTAGCCGGTGGGCTTGTCGTAGCCGTCGACCTCCCAGAAGGACAGCTCCGCGACGCCGTTGGAGGCGGCGAAGCTTTCCAGCGACGAGGCGTTGGAGGTGGAGAAGTAGGTGCCGTCGTCGTTGGTGCCGGCGATCGGCGTCAGGCCCATCATCCCGTAGGCCGCCGAGGTGGAGATCCCGTACAGGCTCGAGAGCTGGCTGGCGGTGCCCTGCGCGGCCGACTCGGCGTCCGCGAGGTCGTTGGACCCGGCGCCGAAGTCCATCGTCATGATGTTCACCACGGACACCTTCACGCCCTTGGCCTTGGCGTCCTGCAGCAGCGCGTACTCCGACCCGGTGCCGGTGGGCAGCCCTTGCGGGGAGACGGCGAGGGTGAAGTCGACTTGCACCGATGGGTCCTCGGCTTGCAGTGCGGCGAGCGCCTGGTCACGCAGTGAGGTGGCGGCGGTGTCCGACAGCACGCTGCCCTCGATGTCGAAGTCAAGCCGGGTGACGCCGTAGGTGTTCACCACGTTCTGGTAGGCCGCGGTGAGCTGCGAGACGTTCGTGCAGGTCTGCGCGAGTTCACCGCCAGACTCGCCGCCGAAGGAGATGATGACGTTGCCGCCGGAGGCCTGAATGGCACTGATCTGCGAGGCGAAGGCGCCGACTCCGGAGCCGTCGTCCTCCCACTCCGGCGTGCAGCCGGACTGCGGGATGAGGAAGGCCAGCGTGTAGTACTTCAGGCCGGTCGCGGCCTCGTCGGCGGCCATGTCTCCGGCGTCCGACGAGTCGATCTGCAGGTAGGGCGCGGCGAAGTGGGCCGGGAAGGCGGATCCGGCCGCGGCGGCCGGGCCCGCGGTGGCGAGCGTGAGCCCGCCGGCTGCGAGCGCAAGTCCGCCGGCTG
>JGI12635J15846_10005024_pt1 | contig 11431 bp, 8 predicted proteins | sample BlaSpr_A8_OM2_M2_FD_15846 | JGI IMG/M metagenome (IMG submission 15846) | reverse complement strand
AACGCATCTACCGCGACGTTCGCCTGCTGCGGCTGTACGAGGGCACCAGCGAGATTCAGCGCCTGATCATCGGGTCGAACCTGGTCAGGGCTGCACAGCGATGACGAAACGAGGAACAGTCATGGAAACAAACCCGCAGTTGGCCAACACGCTCACACCGTTTTTGCCCAATTGGTTTGCCGAGCCCGAAGAGATCGCCGACGCGGTGTGCTGGCCGGCCAGCGACGAATCGCGCAACGTCACAGCCGCCCAGATCCCGGTCGACCAGGGCTCCACCCAATATCGATGACCAGCGACTTTAGTCGTTATCCCAACAACAAGTCCCGTGCATCCGCAGGCGAGCGGTTCGTCCTCTTCCGCATCTAGTTCAGCTGATCATTTCCGAGTAGACGTGATGTATATCACACTATAGATGAATTGTGATAGGCGTCACATCGGCAGAGAGCGCTGGATGTTTGCCACCGCTTTTATTCTCTGTGCATGGGTGCGGATTGCCTGTCAATTAGTGTTGCCAAGCCCGCCGTGGCCGATATAGGTGATTACGTTCGTGCCGATGGCACGATCGTGTTGCCAGACGGCCTCAGGCTGACCTCGTTCCTCGATCAAAACCGGGCCGCGTACGGCGACGGTCCGTCGTACCGGTTCATCGACTATGCAAAACACCCGGACGGCCGCGTCAATGAGCTCAGCTGGAATGCGCTGTGGTCGCAGGTCCGTGCGATCGGTGCCCGCCTCCAGCAAGTCACCAAACCGGGAGATCGGGTGGCGATCGTGGCGCCACAGGGTGTCGAGTATGTGGCGGCCTTCTTCGGCGCCGTCCATGCAGGCAACATTGCGGTCCCACTGTTTGCGCCAACCCTGTCCGGGCACGCCGACCGGTTGACGGCGGTACTGGCCGACGCCAGGCCCACCGTGGTGTTGACCACCACCGCCGCGGCCGAGTCGGTGCGGGGATTTATGCGGACACACCCGGTGGCCGGCCGGCCGCGACTGATCGCGGTCGACGCAATCCCGGCGACGCTAACTTCGATGTTCGCCGACCCGACGACCAGCAGCGACGATGTCGCCTATCTGCAGTACACGTCAGGCTCAACGCGCACACCGGCCGGCGTGGAGATCACGCATCGTGCCGTGTGCACCAACGTAGTGCAGATGACCCTGGGTGCCGGGGTGGACCGGGGAATCCGCAGCGTGAGCTGGCTGCCGCTCTATCACGATATGGGATTGCTGATGATCATGTTCCCGGCGTTGGGCGGTGGATACCTCACGCTGCTGGATCCCATGGCATTCCTTCGTCGGCCTTACCGATGGATCAAACAGCTCAGTGCGGAAGCGGCCGGCGGCCGGACGTTTTCGCCCGCGCCCAACTTCGCCTACGAGTTGACGGCCGAACGGGGCCTGCCCCCGCAGGGCGACACCGTTGACCTGAGCAACGTTGTCAGCCTGCTCAACGGCTCCGAACCGGTGACGATGTCGGCCATCGAGAAGTTCACCAAGGCATTCGCTCCGTATGGTCTGCCCGCGACGGCGATCAAGCCGTCCTACGGGATGGCGGAAGCGACGCTGGGGGTTGCCACCACCGCCCCGGATGCCGAGGCCAGGGGTGTATTCCTCGACCGCGTTCAGGTGGCCGCCGGGCGCGCGGTGGTCGTCGCGCCGGAAACCCCGGGTGCGGTCGCCTATGTCTCCTGCGGCCGGCCATTCCCTAACGTGTGGGCAGTGATCGCCAGCTCAGACGGTGCCGAGGTACCTGACGGTACCGTCGGGGAAATCTGGTTGCAGGGCAACAACATCGGCCGCGGCTACTTCGGACGCGAGGACGAAACCCAACGTACATTCGGCAACAAGCTGCAGTCCCGGCTCGAGTATGCCAGCCACGCCGAGGGCACCCCGGACAACGGGTACTGGCTGGCCACCGGCGATCTCGGCGTCTACCTTGACGGCGAGCTGTACCTGACGGGACGGATCAAGGACCTCGTCATCATCGACGGTCGCAACCACTACCCGCACGACATCGAAACCACCGTCAGTCAGGCGTCGACTGCCATCCGCGCCGGCTACGTGGCCGCGTTCTCGGTTCCCGCCGGCACCCTGGACTCTCCGGGCGGCAACGCCGGCGAACAGCTCGTTGTCGTCGCCGAACGTGCAGCGGGCGTCGGACGCGCAGACCCGGGTCCCATCGCGGCGGAGGTGCGGGCAGCGGTCTCGCGCGAGCATCGGATCCGGGTGGCCGACGTCCGACTCGTCGCCGCCGGCACTATCCCCCGCACCACCAGCGGCAAACTGGCCCGCAATGCTTGCCGGGCCGAGTACCTCGCCGGGCGGTTCGACCGATAACTCAGCCGATCAGGTCCAGCGTCCCCAGATCACGGACCGCCTGACAGCCGCGGCCAAGCATGGCCAACACCATGTCGTCGCCGCGCTCGGTGGCGGTGGCGAAGGCAAACCCCAGAGCCGAGATCAGCAGAGCCTGAATCGTCCCGAGTCGGTAATCGCGCCAACATGTTTCAGGGTCGTACCCGGTGACGCCGAAGCCCAGTAACGCTTGGTGATATTCGTCGACCAAGTCTTTCTCGATGGTTGCGCGCAGTTGCGAATTCAGGCTGGTTGCGGTGAAGTACGCCAGATCTCTTGCCGGAAGGCCCACCCCGAGCGTCTGCCAGTCAACGACGCTCACCCAGCTGCGGCCTGGATCGAACAGCAGGTTGTCGAGGCGATAGTCGCCGTGCAGCAGGGCGAACCGGTCGCGTTCGGCAGACAGCCATGGGGTCACTAAACCCATTGCCGCAGAGAAAGTCTCGCGGTCTTCGGCGCTCATCCGATCACCGAGCTTCTCCAGGGTGATGTCGGCACTCATCACGGCGACGTCACCAAGACCCTTGGCGGAAGCGTCATCCGGGCGTGGGAACCCGAGGCCGGGTAGATCCAGCCAGAATGGGTCACACCAGCTAGGTCCGTGTAGTCCGGCCAGCGCCACCACCGCGAGCCGCGCCTCCTGTTCGCCGCAGCCCGCGATCTGATCCCCCTGGACCGCGGGAGCTTGATCGGCGAGCAACAGTGCGTACTGCGATGCGTCCTCGGTGATCTCGCAGTAGAAGCACCGCGGCGTCGGCACCCGCACGCGGTCCGCCACCGTGGCGTAGAACGTACATTCGCTGCGGTAGCCGATGGCGACGCGGTCGCGCACGGTGTCGTCCTGGGCCGGCAGTTTGATCACGAAGGTTTGCGGCAGATCACCCGGATCGGTCGCATAGCTGGGCGTGATACGGAAGGTCGCCCCGGTCTGCCCGGTGCCGATGGCGACGACGTCGACGTCGGACACCTCGACGGATATGTGGCGTTCGCGCAGCGCCGCCGAAAGCCACTCGGGGGTGACGTCGTGGGGATACCGGGGAATCGACATCACAGCACTCATTACCAACCACATCCAGCGGCAATCACCAGCAACACGCCTCCACTACCAGGACAGCCAGGTCGGACTGACTGATCAACTGTAGGTCATACGGCAAGGGCTGAGGTCAACCGCCGTGACCTAGCCAGCGAGGATGTGCCACTCGGCGGCCTCGTGCTGCTGCCGCCAGAATTCATCGAAACGTCCACCTGCGGTTAGTAATTCGTCGACCGAACCGTCCTCGACCACCCGGCCGTTGTCGAGAAAGAGGACGCGATCGGCGTGACGAATGCTGGCCAACCGATGGGCGACGATCACCTGGGTGCGCGACTGCGGGTCGACGGTGAGTGCGTCGACGACCGCGACCTCGTTCTCCGTGTCGAGAGCGCTGGTCGCCTCGTCAACCAGCAGGACGGGCGCCGCTTTGAGCAGAGCGCGCGCGATGCTGACCCGTTGCCGTTCGCCGCCCGACAGCGTCGATCCTGCTTCCCCGACGATCGTGTCGGCACCGTCGGGCAGTCGGCCGGTGAGTTCGTCGACCCGCGCCAGCCGAACCGCCCGCCCAAACTGATCGTCGCCCGCGGCCGGGTCGCCGGCGAACACGTTTTCGCGGATCGTCCCGTGGAACAGGTAGGGATGTTGGAACACGACGCTGCTTGCCGCACGCCGAGCCTCGGCATCCAGGGTCGTCGCGTCGACGCCGTCGATGAGCACACGACCACGGGTCGGCTCGTGCAGTCCGGCGATCAGCGCCAAGATGGTGCTCTTGCCCGAACCAGAGGGCCCGACGATCGCCGTCGTGCTCCCCGGCCGCAACGAGAAGCTCACGCCGTCGAGCACCGGCGCGCCTGCGCCGTCGTAGCTGAAGGTGACGTTGTCGAATTCGATGCACGGGGCTGCGGCGCTGTCTGGCAGCGTGCCGGTTCCGGCCACCACTACCGGTGCGGTCAGCACGGAGCGGATGCGCTCGAGAGTGGCGCGGGTGCTTTCCAGGGCCGGCGCCAGCTCGCTGACGGTGGTGAAGGGCTCCAGGTAGCGGGCAATCACCACGATCAGGGCGATGGCCTCCGGCACGGTAAGCGTGCCGTTCACGGTCAGCGCAGTGGTGGCGCCCGCCAGCGCGATGAGAGCCAGCTGGCTGGCAACGCTGAACAGCAGCTGGCCTGGGATCTGCATGCCGAGCAACCGCATCGTCGCACTGCGCTGCGCGGCCAGCGCGGAGCCCACCAGACTGCGGGCCGGCTCGACACGCCGCGCAGCGCGCAATGCCTGCTGGGTTCGGGCGAACTCGATGATCCGCTCGGTGAGCGCGCTATTGGCTTCGCCGACCGCCGCGTCAGCGCGACGTGCCAGGCGTGCGGAAGCCCATAGCGCCCCCAGCAGCAACGGCACGCCGGCCAGCGCGGCCACGCCGAGCTGCCAGGAGACCGGCAGCAAGGCCAGTGCGATGGCCGCCGGCAGCAGAATCGCGGTGATCAGCGGCGTCAGCAGGTTGACGACAAGACCGACGAGCTCCGGCCCGGTCGCGGCAATCGCCTGCCGTGCCGTTGCCGTGTTCTCGGCGGTGAACCAATCCAGCCGTACACCTGGGAGCCGGTCGGCCACGTCATGCTGGGTGCGGTCGAGCACGGCGAAACCCAGATCGAAGCCGATCCGCGCGGTCGCGGTGTCGATCACCCACCCGGTCACGGTCGAGGCGGTGAGCCAGCCCAGCCAGACCAGCGCGCGTTGCGGTGAGTCACTGAACAACGCGCCAACCAGCGGGACCAGCAGCACGGCGGCCACCGCCCGTACCAACACGGAGACCAGAGCCAGCACCGTGTAGGTGACCATCTTGGCGCGGCGGTCGCTCGGCACAAGCCCTATCCAGGTGCGGATCATCGCGCCACCTCGTGAGCAGCAGTTACGGCTACCGCGTCGCCGTGGCCGGTGTCCCACAGCCGGCGGTAGCGTCCGTCCGCGGCGAGCAACTCATCGTGGGTTCCGCGTTCGGCGATCCGGCCGTGATCGAGCACCACGATCTGGTCGGCCCGGGTGATGGTGTGCAGTCGATGGGCGATCACCAACACGGTGCGATCGTGGGTCAGCCGGTTGAGCGCCTGCTGCACCAGGTATTCCGACTCCGGATCGGCAAACGCCGTGGCCTCGTCGAGAATCAGGACCGGGGTGCCGGCGAGGATGGCGCGGGCGATGGTCAGGCGTTGCCTTTCCCCGCCGGATAGCGCGGCGCTCGCGCCCAGCATGGTGTCGTAGCCATCCGGCAGTCGAAGGACCCGGTCGTGTATTTGTGCCTCGCGGGCCGCGGCCTGGATCTGATCGGCGGCGGCATCAGGGACTGCCAACGCGATATTCTGCGCGACGGTGCCATGGACGAGCTGCGTTTCTTGCAACACGAAACCGACTCGCGTATATAGTTCGTCGGCTGTCAGCGACCGAATATCTTGTCCCCCAACGCATATCGCGCCATGGTCGACATCGTGGAATCGAGCCAGCAGGGCGGCCAGCGTCGACTTCCCGGATCCGGACGGGCCGACGAGCGCGGTAACAGTACCGGGCCGCAGCGTCAGCGACACGTCGTGGATCACCGGAACGCCGGGGTGATAGCCGAAGCTGACATGGTCGAACACCACTGTCGCTGACGAATCATCGGGCGCTTCCTGCTCTCGCACCGTGAGTTCGGGCTCGTCGAGCGCGACTTGGAGACGCCGGGCGGCCAGCATGCCGGCGCGGATACCGCCCACCCCGTAGGCGATGCCGAGCAATCGGACACCGAATGTGGTGCCCAACAACAAGAACGGCAACAGATTTACCGCATCCATCTGGTGGGTTACCACCAGCAAGGTGCCGGTGGCCGCGATGAGCCACAGGAAGGTGGCTGGGCGTGTGACCAGATCCATCAGGGCTTTCTTGCCGGCCAGCGGGCGCTGCCAGGCGATCAGGAATCCGACGTACTCATCCAAGCGGCGCCGGAAGCTCGACGCTGCCGCACCGCCGAAAACGCGAATCACCGGCTGGCCGTCCAGGTAGGCGCCGGCTTCCCCGTTCATCCTCTCGGCCCACCGCTGCGCTTGAGCGATGCGCGGGCCGGACTGAATCGCGAGGGACGAGGTCAATACCAAGTAGACCAGGACGGGCACGAACAGGACGAGCGCCACTCGCCAGTCGACGACGAACAGATAGACCAGTACCGCCACCGGCGCGACGATCGCGGTCACCGCGTCCGGTATGGCGTGGGTGACCAGATAATGCAGTGACAATGTGTCGTCCTGCACCAGTTGCTTGATCGAGCCCGACCCCCGCGCGGTGAACCAGCCCAGCGGCAGCCGAGACATCTTGCCCAACAGCCGCGAGCGCAAGTCGCTTGCGAACCGCGCGTCGACAACGTGCAGCCATAACGTGAGAGCGGCACCGAGCACGGTGCCCAAGCCCAGCAGCGAAATGGCAGCGACTCCGACCTCCCACAATCGGGACGCCGCGGCACCCGAAACCAGTAGCCGGGCCAGCTCGACCAGTAGGACGAACGGCGCCAGTTGCACCAGCGTGATCACGGCCTGCAGCACACCGGAGACGATCAGCGCCGACCGCTGCGGCGCGAGCAATCGGCCCGCGGCCCGGGCACGCCAGCTGCCGCGGGAAGACGGCACGGGCGCTTCCCCGGGCCCGGCTGCTGCCGGTTCTGTCTGTGTCGCAACACTTTCTGGCTGAGCGCCATTGGGCACCGAAGCGACGTTGTGGACGGTGTCCGGCTCGCCACCTCGGCTGATACCCATCTCGCGGCCGGCGTTCCAATACGCCTGCGCGTGTACCTCGGACTTGGGGAACCCGAACGCATCGCGCAGCCGCTTCCGGACGTGCTTGAGTGTCGCGGCCTCGGGCGTCGCCCATGCATACCAATCCGACCATTCCCGGCTCTCGATCGCCTCGGCCAGCGAGTTCTCGTCGCGGCGCACAACCCAATGCACCCGCAGTCGAGGGTGTTTCGCGAGTGGGATCAACGTGTCGTTGTCGTCGTGTTGCTCGAGGTAGAGCTCGATCGGGACATCGTCGGGAACCGTTCCGATGATCCCGTTGATCCCCGGGATCGATGCCGAGTCACCGATCATCAGATAGCCGGCCGGCTGGTCTTCGGGCGGATCGAACCGTGACGAGCCCATCAGCGACATCACGGCGATCGTCGCGCCAGGTTCAACGGTGCGCGCCCAATTCGAAGCCGGGCCCGCGAGGTCGTGCAGCACCACGTCGACCGCGAAGCGCCCGGCAGCGGTGTCTGCTTCGGAGATCGTGTAAGCACGCTGGAACTCGGTGTCCGACCCGTCCGGATCGGGGAACCAGAATCGCAGCCATGCCGCGGGTTCGGCCTCGGCATCTTCGAACAACGTCGGCGACACCATCCGTACCCGCACGAAGTGCGGAGCGATGCGGACGGTCTCGATGACCGTTGCCGTGTGGTCGCGGGCGCCGAAACGCCGCAACATCACACCCTGGAACCCGCGCGCCATCAGTGGTCCTCTCCCACGGCAGTGAGCTCCGCCACGACCTCGCCGATCGGGCGCCCGGGCGGAATCACCGCAACCAGACCCCGGATCGATGCGGCCAACAACAGCCGCACGAATTCTGAACTCGACACCTGCGGCAGCCCGACGTGGGCCGCGCCCAGTTGCGCGTCGCCTGCCAGCCGCTCGGCGGCGGCGTCGCGCTCGAGCGCAAACCCCACCTCCTGGTCTCCGCCCGTCGCACTCGCGTTGTTCTCTTCTCGAGCGGCCAGGCTGATCGCCAGCGTGGCGACCGCGCTGCTGAGCACCATGGCAGTCTCCGCGGAGTACCCGCGCCGGCTCAGCGCCTCGACTTCGCCGGCCAACAACCGCGCACCCGCATCGCCGCGCGGAAACAGCACCTGAAGGTACGACGCGAGGCCGGGATGCTTGGCGGTGAAGTCCCGCAACTGCAGGCCGAACGACAGCAGGTGCAGTTCGGTGTCTGCATTCGGGTCATCGCCCAGCTCGAGCTCGGCGAGCAGGCTTTCGCCGATCAAGCGCTCAAGCTCCCACCGGCCTTGGACATGCCGATAAAGGGCAGTCGCCGATACTCCGAGCCGCCCGGCGACCGCGTTGATGCTCAGCCGTTGCATACCCAGCTCGCGGCCCACGCGGACGACGTCTTCCACCACGATGAGCGGAGGTCGTCCGCCCTGACGGGACGCGACTGTTTGCATCTGACACCACACTCCGACTCGAGTAAGTTACCCCCACAAACTAAGGGTTACCTTACCGTCGGTCAACCTCGCGTCCCGTCGGGCGTGATCAGCCGACCTGCGGCGCGGGTGAGTTACGCCGCCCGTAACTCTCGCAGCGCCGTACGCAAGCCCCGTCGTTTACCCGTCTCGGGATCGACGAAACTCTCCCGCAGTCCGTCGCGGATGCGAAACTTCAATTCCGAACGAGTCTCCGGTGCGTCTTCGGATGTCGCCTTGAGCAGCTTGTCGGGCAAAGCCAGTTTCAGGATTGTCCAGAACGATTGCCAGTATTGCCGTCCAANGGATCCCGTGGTGTAGGGCAGATCGTACTTCTCGCACAGCGCACGGACACGCACCGCGATCTCGGCGTAGCGATTGCTGGGCAGATCCGGAAAGAGATGGTGTTCAATCTGATAGCACAGATTGCCGCTGATGAACGCCATCAANGGTCCGGCGTTGAAGTTCGCCGATCCGAGCATCTGGCGTAGATACCACTCCCCCGGCGTTTCGTTCTCAAACTCCTCGACAGTGAATTTCTCTGCGCCGTCCGGGAAGTGGCCGCAAAAGATCACCATGTAGGCCCAGTAGTTGCGGATCAGGTTGGCGGTCATGTTGGCCTTTAAGGTGTGCTTCCAATTGCGTCCAGTCAGTGCGGGGAACACCAAGTAGTCTTTGCCGGACTGCTTGGCCACCTTCTTGCCGATCACGCGCAGATCCTTCCGCGCTTCGGCCCAGGTCTTTTCCTTGTGGCGGATCTTCGTGGTCTCGACGTGGTGCAAAGCGACTCCCCACTCGAAGAAGGTGCCGAGCAACAGGTTGTAAATCGGGTTACCCAGCATCCAGCGCTCCCACGGCTCATCGCGGGTGACGCGCATGATCCCGTAGCCGACATCCTCGTCGAGGCCGACGATGTTCGTGTACTTGTGGTGGATGTAGTTGTGGGAATGCTTCCACTGCACGCTCGGGCAGGTGCTGTCCCACTCCCACTCGGTCGAATGGATCTCCGGGTCGTTCATCCAGTCCCATTGGCCGTGGGTGATGTTGTGCCCCAGCTCCATGTTCTCGATGATTTTGGCAGTGGCGAGCATGGCGGTGCCGGTGATCCACGCCAGCTTGTTTCGGCTGGCGAACAACGCAATTCGCCCACCGGCGGCCAACGCGCGCTGCAGTTGGATGGATCGTCGAATATAACGGGCATCGCGCTCACCGCGTGATTCCTCGATGTCGGCGCGGATCGCATCCAACTCCTGTGCGAGCTGCTCGACATCTTCGGTGGTCAGGTGGGCATATTCCTTGATATCGGTGATTGCCATCAGTTCCCCCTCAAATTTTGATGGTGCAGTCTCCGGATGCCGTGGAGATGCATGTTTGGATGCGGTCGCCTTCGCCGTGTTCAATCCCGGACCTGAAGTCGCGCACGTGCCCTGATTCCAGCGGAAGTACGCAGGTCTGGCAGATACCCATTCGGCACCCGAACGGCATCTGAATCCCGACCTTCTCGCCGGCTTCCAAAAGCGATGTGGCACCGTCGATTTCGATGCTCTTATCGGATATTGAGAAGGCGACCTTTCCGCCTTCGCCGCCCTTGTCGGTGGCGGCGATGGTGAAGCGCTCGGTGTGTAAGAGATCTTGCAGATCGGCGCTCTTCCAGACACCTTCAACCGTGTCCAGAAGTGCGGGCGGGCCGCACACCCACGCGGGACGATCCTGCCAGTCGGCCACGATCCCGGCGAGCTCGTCGAAATCGACCTTGCCCTGGGTTTCGGTGAGCTGTAAGTGAAGTCGATAACCAGGCTGAGATTTTTCGAGCACGCGCAACTCGTCGTGGAAGATCACGGCGTCTGGGCTGGGCGCTGAGTGAATATGCGCGATGTCCGCCTCTTGGCCGCGGGACTCAAGGGTGCGCAACATGGCCATCACCGGCGTGATTCCGCTGCCCGCGGTGATGAACAGGACCTTGGCCGGCGGCGGGTCGGGCAATGCGAACTCGCCTTTTGGGGCGGCCAATCGCACGACGGTACCGGGTTCTACGCCGTTGACCAGATGCGTCGACAGAAAGCCCTCGGGGGTGGCCTTGACGGTGATCGTGATGTTCTTGTTGTCGCGCTGTGGAATCGACGTCAATGAATACGAGCGCCAATGCCAACGGCCGTCAATACGCAATCCGATTCCGACGTACTGTCCAGGAAGATAGTTACCGGAAAAGCCCCAGCCCGGTTTTATCGTCACAGTCGCCGAGTCGGCCGTTTCTGGGTGTACATCGACGATCAGGCCGCGCAATTCGCGCGCCGACCACAGCGGGTTGAGCATCTTGAGATAGTCGTCGGGCAGCAACGGGGTGGTCGCGCGGGCCGCCAAACCGCGCGGCACGTTGACCCAGGACTTGGCGGTCTGGACGCCTTTGGCAGGCGCTTTGCTCCATCGAGTGAAGCTGCGAAGCGTCGAACCCATAGTCGTTCCCGCGGTCTGTTGAAGTTACCGTGACTCGGGTGAGAACACGGTTACCAGTCGGCTTCCCCATCGTAGCGTTCAATAAACAACTGTTCGCTGAATATCGGAGTACTGCGAGCTCAGCGGTACAAATCGCCGCAAGCGTCAATCGGACGTTTGTCTACGGGCTCGAGAAGGCCCGCTTCGCTTACCTCCTGAGATCGCCACCGTCCCAACTGCGCTACGAAATCACTTGAGATAGGCCCATCAGGTGCGCCCCGAGGGGACCGGCGGCTTTAGCTGCCGGGGGAATCGGGGCGGGTGGACAGTGTCGGTTCCGGTGCTTGTCGGTGTCGTTGCATAAGGTGCGCAGCATG
>JGI12635J15846_10005023_pt1 | contig 11432 bp, 8 predicted proteins | sample BlaSpr_A8_OM2_M2_FD_15846 | JGI IMG/M metagenome (IMG submission 15846) | reverse complement strand
AAGAGGCCATCGACCAGCGCGCGTTCCCAGCGGCTTCAGTCTCGGTAACCCTTGAGGACCGGGTGATTGGTTTCAAAGCGTTCGGCCGCTTCACCTATGAAATCGACTCCCCTACTGTGGTCCCCGCTACGCTTTTTGATCTGGCCTCGCTCACCAAAGTTGTGGCGACTACATCCATGGCGATGGTTCTGTATGAGCGTGGTTTGCTTGATCTTGATGCTCCCGTCGGTGCTGTTGTGCCTGAGTTCTTGCAAGGTGAACCGGATGCTCGCCGACGCAATGTAAGCTTTCGCATGCTGTTGGCACACTCCTCGGGATTGCCTGCGTACGAAAAACTGTTTTTGAAAGCTCGCACTCGCGACGATCTGCTGCGCGCGGTTTTCACCATGCCGCTCACTGCCGATCCCGGCTCATGCGCCGTTTACAGCGACATCGGGTTCATGCTGCTTGGCACAGCCCTGGAGCGCATAGCCGATGAATCGCTCGATGGCTTCTGCCGGCGCGAAATCTTTGCTCCTCTCGGCATGATCAATAGCACTTTTGATCCACCGAAAGAGATCCGGGCCATGATTCCGCCCACGGCCGACGATCGCAGCTTTCGCCATCGCATCATCCAAGGAGAGGTGCAGGATGAAAACACCAGCGTGCTCGGCGGCATCGCCGCGCAGGCGGGAGTTTTTTCCACTGCGTTGGATCTCGCTAGATTTGGTCATTCGATGCTCGGTGCTGGACGCTCAATTCTGCGGCCGGAGACCATGGCGTTGTTTACAAAGCGTGAATCCATGCCCGCGGGCGCATCGAGGGCGTTGGGATGGGATACGCCTTCTGCGCCCTCGCAATCGGGAAAATATTTTGGCCCCGCATCCTTTGGCCATCTTGGTTACACGGGGACGTCTCTGTGGATCGATCCCGACCGCCGGCTCTCGATCACTCTATTGACTAACCGCACGTGGCCCGATTGCTCGAATCGAGCGATCAAACAAGTGCGCCCCAGATTTCACGACGCTGTGGTTGAAGCGATAGAGAAGCCCGTGTAGCAACTGTGGAAGCGTTAATTTCAGCGCCGCACAAAGCGGTTAGAATAGCAAGGCTCCATCGCGCATGCTCTTCAAGGAAATACCGAAAGGCTCTGCACTTGAAACCAACCCGCAAGTCCACGTTGAACCTTCGCCGGCTTCGCACCGAACAATCGAACGAGGCGGCCCAGGACCTCGATTGCAAATCCTCGCTTGAGATCGCACGCCTGATCAATGCTGAAGACGCCACCGTAGCAGGGGCCGTGGCACGAGCCCTGCCTCAGATTGCTCGGGCCGTGGATTGGGCGGTCGCGGCTCTACGCAAAGGCGGCCGAGTCATCTACGTGGGGGCGGGAACGAGCGGACGCATCGCCGCACTGGACGCCGCCGAGTGTCCGCCTACGTTCAACATCGACCGCGTCCAGTTCATCATCGCCGGAGGCGCCAAGGCCCTGGCCACGGACTCCGAGATCAGCGAGGATGACTCCGAGCAGGGGCGCGAGGAAATAGTCCGGCGCAAGCCTGGGAAAAATGACGTCGTAATTGGCGTGGCCTCCAGCGGACGTACTCCGTTTACTCTGGCTGCGATAGAAGTTGCACGGCACCGCGGCGCCCGTACCATTGCTCTTACCTGCAATCCCGATTCCCCGCTTGAATGCGCCGCGCACTTTGCCATCATTACTCGGGTTGGGCCTGAAGTTCTTGCCGGATCGTCGCGCATGAAAGCCGCCACCGCGCACAAGATGGTTCTCAACACGATTTCGACAGGCGCGATGAGCCGACTGGGGTATGTCTACGGGAACTTGATGGTGAACGTGGTGCCGAAGAATGAAAAGCTCAGGCAGCGCGCCGTTGCCATCCTGGAGCGTGCTTCTGGAGCCAGTCATGCCGCTGCACGTCTCGCTCTTGAAACTTCTGGAAATCGCACGCCTGTGGCCCTGGTGATGCTCGCTGCAGGGGTTGGTCGAGCCCGGGCTGTTACCGCATTGAAACATTCGTCGGGAAATGTTCGGAAGGCTATTAAGCTTGCGAGCTCAAAGTAGGCGGATTTTGGGCATTGAACGGTGTAATATGCGCCACACTTGTACTCCGAGTGATTGACCCTCCGGGCACACTCATTTATCTTTGGGATGCCGTTCCCACTTCGCGTTGCGGGGTCGCGGCGCGAGCTTCTCCCCTTCATGGATAAAAAACGTATCTTGGCCAGTGCAGTCGTGTTCCTGATTCTGGCTACTCTGTTTTACCTGCAATATCGAGAATGGCACGGCTTTGACTGGAGTACGTTCTGGGGACAGACCCGCCAGATTCGTTGGATCCGCGTTGGACGAGCAGTTGCACTCATCTATATCGCGTATGTAATGCGAGCCATACGCTGGAAGATATTTCTGAAGCCGGTGCGGCCGGACGCAAAGGTTATGGATCTGGTGTCTCCCACAGTGATCGGGTTTACGGGATTGGCACTCTTGGGGCGAGCGGGGGAGCCTATTCGTCCATACTTGATTGCGCGGCGGCAAAAATTAACCCTCTCTTCTCAGCTAGCAGTATGGGCAGTTGAACGTATCTTCGATATAGGAGCCTTCACGCTGCTAATTGGATTGGCGGTCTTCCGTGAAGGTGGACTGTACTCGATCCCCGAACCGGGTTGGTATCCCGAACTGCAGCGCGGCGTGCTCACTCTGATCGGCTTGGTGGCGGCGGTCGTGGTCGCAGCCGTTGTGATCAACCGCAAGGGCGAGGCCGTAGCGCAGTGGGTCGAAAAGGAGTTTGGGCACTTGTCGGCTAACCTTGGAAACAGGATGGCGCATTGGGTTCGCGAGTTTGGCGCCGGACTGAACACAATTGACGATCCGCTCTCCTTTTTTTGGCTGACGCTCGTGTCTGTGGGAATGTGGTACGTCATTGCGATGGCCTACAAGGAAGTGACTCATTCTTACGGCCAGGCGGCGCTCGAGATTCCACAATTGCAGATTCTGATTCTGATGGGATCGAGCATGCTCGGGTCGATGTTGCAATTGCCGGCAGTTGGAGGTGGCTCGCAGTTGGCCACGATCCGGACGCTATCGGGCTTATTTGCCGTACCCCCTGAGTTAGCTGCGAGCTGCGGCATTTTGCTTTGGCTCGTTACGTTTGCCGCCGTCGTGCCCGTGGGGTTGGCGTTGGCGCATCACGAGAGACTGTCATTGCGGAAGTTATCGGAAGAGAGTCACCGCACGGAACAATCGGAGATGAGCGGGCCATCGGTTTAAATTCCGACTTTTTGTCTATTCCATAAGTACGGGCTGCGGGGCGCGGTCTGACTCACCTGTTACAATTTCTGTGTTAACCCCGAACATCTGATGCAGCAGGCAAGTCGGTCTGCGATCAACCTCTGACCATGAAATGTCCTTTTTGCGGATTTGCGAATGACAAGGTAGTGGACTCGCGGGAGAGCAAAGAGGCGGAGTCGATCCGCCGGCGGCGCGAGTGCCTGAAGTGCGGCAAGCGCTTCACCACCTACGAGCGCATCGACGAGATCCCTTACATGGTGGTGAAAAAGGACGGGCGCCGGGAAAAATTCGACCGGCAGAAAGTTCTGAACGGGCTGTTGCGCGCCTGCGAGAAGCGGCCGGTGCCGATCAGCAAACTGGAACAGATTGTGAACGAGGCGGAGTCGTTCGTCATCGAGTCGCAGGAGCGCGAGCGCAAAACCAGCGAACTGGGCGAACTGATCATGAACCGGTTGCGGCGGTACGACAAAGTGGCCTACGTGCGGTTTGCCTCGGTCTATTTGGATTTCAAGGACGTAAAAGAGTTCATGAATGAGTTGAGAGATTTGGTGAAAGCGAAAGAGGCAGGGGATGTCCGAGGGAAGGCTCCGAAGGCTTGAGGGAATTATCAAAGAGCTTCAGAATTGGGTAGTGGTGTAGTTTGGCTTATGCGCAAGGCCGGTTAAGCGCGAGATCCCTCGCCCCGCCCGAAAAACAGCTACCCTCGGGATGAGGCCTTGGTGCAGGGAACCAGACTACGCCACTACCCAGGACCGCGAAAGAGTTAATGAATCATGAGTCATAAAGTTACGTTGATCCCGGGCGATGGAATCGGCCCGGAAGTGACGCAGGCCACAGTTCGCATTCTGGAAGCGACGGGCGTGAAATTTGAATGGGAATCTTTTCAGGTTGGGGCCGACGCGTTTGAGAAGTACGGGGAATACATCCCGAAAGAAGCGCTGGAGTCGATTGAGCGCACCAGCGTGGGATTGAAGGGTCCGGTGACCACGCCGGTGGGCGGGGGTTTTTCGAGCATCAACGTGGCGCTGCGGCAGAAATTTGAGCTGTATGCGAACTTCCGGCCGATTAGAAATTTGCCGCATATTCCTACGCGCTATCCCGATGTCGACTTGATCATCGTGCGCGAGAATACCGAGAGCTTGTATTCCGGCCTGGAGCATGAGGTGGTGCCGGGGGTGGTGGAGAGCCTGAAGATTATTACAGAGAAGGCCTCAACTCGCATTGCGAAATTTGCCTTTGATTATGCGCGCAAGAATCAGCGGAAGAAAATGCACGCCATTCACAAAGCCAACATCATGAAGTTGTCAGATGGATTGTTCCTGCGCTGCTGCCGCAGCGTAGCCAAGGCGTATCCCGAGATCACTTACGGCGAACACATTGTGGACAATACCTGCATGCAACTGGTGATGAATCCGTATCAGTACGACATGCTGGTGATGGAAAACTTGTACGGCGATATCATTTCAGACCTGTGCGCGGCATTTGTCGGCGGACTGGGATTTGTGCCCAGCGCGAACCTGGGCGACCACTGCGCGATTTTCGAGGCGGTTCATGGATCTGCCCCGGATATTGCGGGAAAGAATCTGGCGAATCCGACGGCGCTGCTGCGGTCCGGCCTGTTGATGCTGCGGCATCTGGGCGAGTTTGACGCATCGATGCAAATTCGCAACGCGTTAGAAAAAGTCTACCGGCACCCCGCGAAACTCACGAAGGATATCGGCGGTCAGGCCGGGACCTCTGAGTTTGCCGATTCCGTGATCGAAGAAATGGATAAGACGAAAGCCACGCCCGCCGCCGTTCACTAGAGGATGTTTCATTCCCAGGGGCGCGACCTCTTCAATGAGCTCCACGCCGCGAAGCATTGGGACGGAATCCTATGGAGCTATGCTTCGAATCTACGCTTTGAATCATGCCGTAAGGCGGCGGACAGAATTCGCCTAAGGGATGATTCGTATCGATTTAACAATTCCGCCATTGACTCTGGCCGCGGATGGGAGTAGATTCGCCGGTTCTGGGGAATCTGAGGGGATGACGCGCACAACACGGCGTGTGGGAGTTGTTCTTTTTCAGCTGGGCGGTCCCGACACGCTGGCTGCGATAGAGCCTTTCCTTTATAACCTTTTCTGCGATCCCGACATTATTGACTTCCCTTTTGCCCGCCTCGGGCGAAAAGCTCTAGCAAAATTGATTTCCACCACCCGCGCCCGCAAGGTGCAACACCACTACGCGACCATTGGCGGAGGCTCTCCCATCCGCCGCTTCACGGAGCGGCAAGCGCGAGCCCTGGAGACGGAATTGATGAGTCAGGGAATCGATGCTCGCTGCTTTGTCGCCATGCGCTACTGGCATCCGTTTACCAGCGAAGCTATTGAAGAACTGCGGGCTGCGGAATGTGACGAGGTGGTTCTGCTACCCTTGTATCCCCAGTACTCCTCAACCACTACAGGCAGCAGCCTCAACGAATGGCAGCGGCAATTCCACGACGACATTCCGGTACACAACGTAGAGGCGTTCTACCCGCATCCGATGTACTTAGAGGCAGTGGTTGAAAAAGTGGACGAGGCTTTGTCGCGCTTCGAAATCCCAGCCCGCGCGGAAATTGTCTTCAGCGCGCACAGCATTCCCATGTCGATCATCGCGAAGGGCGATCCCTACCAGCGGCATATTGAAGAGACTGTCAGCCTGGTTATGGAGCGCGGGGGATTTCCAAATCGCCACCGGCTCTGCTATCAGAGCAAGGTGGGCGCAAGCAAGTGGCTGCAACCATCTTTGCACCGGACGCTGCGCGATCTGGCGGCGGAGAAGGCGCGGGAAGTTTGTATTGTGCCCGTGTCCTTTGTTTCCGACCACGTGGAGACGCTTGGCGAGATCGATCATGAGGGACGCGAGGAAGCCCGGCGGCTGGGCATTACACAGTTCGAAATGAGCTCCGGCTTGAACGATTCTCCGAAATTTATTGCTGCGCTGGGGCAGTTAGTATTGCGGGCGCTCGAGCAGGCAGCGCATGAACCTACTTTGATTCACACCGCCGGAGGGCGAGTGCCAGCACCCGAGTTGCTGGCAGCCTCGGGAGATTAGGAATGGGTTTATAGCAACAGGAGGGTAAATCATGGCGATTCCGGGGAGTGAACCACCGAACCCGAGTCCGAATCCAGACGCGGCGCAGCCCGCGCCGAAGGTAGATGCCACCAAGTACGTTGGCACCCCGGCAGTGGGAACCTCAAAGGCAGCAGCGGCGGCTGGACTTTCCTCCGCCGGTCCCATAAATACGGATATTGACCGCAGACGGCGGAGGCTGGTTTGGGTCGCCGTGACTGCATTCCTGACCGCGTGGTTCCTGGCATTTTTCCGCTTCTTTCTTCCTCGCACTCTCTTCGAACCCAACTCAGTTTTTAAGATCGGCTATCCCTCGGAATTCGCGCTCGGGGTTGACACTAAATTCCAACAGAAATATCGCATCTGGGTCGATCGAACGCCCGACAGAGTCTTCGTGATTTACGCGCGCTGCACGCATCTGGGCTGCACTCCGGATTGGAAGCCGAGCGAGAACAAATTCAAATGTCCGTGCCACGGCAGCGGGTATGACAGCGAAGGGATCAACTTTGAGGGCCCGGCGCCGCGTCCTATGGACCGCGCTAAGGTCGAACTCGCTCCCGACGGCCAGATCATCGTCGATACTTCGCGGCTCTATCAGTGGCCGAAAGGCCAGCCCTCCCATTTCAACGATCCCGGAGCATTCTTGACCGGAGTCTAGCGCTGGCGGAGCGAAGTAGCGCCGGCGTCCCGCCGGCTTGTGGAAGAGTTTAACGAGTGAACCAGAGGCAATGATGGCTGACGAAAATAATCCGAACGGCAAGAACGGTAAAGTGGGCCTGGTCGAACGAGTCAAGGACGACATTCAGGCGATGAAGGTCGACATCCCCGCGAAGGCCAAGGAGCAGATCGAGGGGCTGAAAGATCCGACGAAGACCCAGGTCTACACTTCGATCTTCCGCCACAAACATGACGACACGCCGCGCAATCGCGCTCTGGGCGTGCTTTCGAATGTGTTCCTGCATTTGCATCCGGCGAAGATCAATCGCGATTCCGTGCGTTACAGCTACACCTGGGGAATGGGCGGCATCACGTTTTTTCTCTTCATCATCCTGACTTACACCGGCGTTCTGCTGATGTTCTACTACCATCCGAGCAAAGTGCAGGCGTTTCGCGACGTGCTTTATCTCGAGCACGACGTACCCTTCGGAAAGATTCTGCGAAATATGCACCGCTGGGCGGCTCACTTGATGGTCATTGCCGTGGAGTTGCACATGTTCCGCGTGTTTCTGACCGGCTCGTACAAGAAACCGCGCGAGTTTAATTGGAACATCGGCGTCCTGCTCCTGGTGTTTACTCTATTGCTGTCGTTCACCGGCTATCTTCTGCCGGACGATCAACTCGGATTCTGGGCGGTAACTGTGGGCACCAACATGGCGCGGGCCACGCCGCTGCTAGGGCATGAAGGGCCGTTCGGCTCGATGCTGGGCATGACTCCATATAACGATGTGCGCTTCGGTTTGCTGGGCGGGTCGATCGTGGACGCGAATGCCTTGCTGCGGTCCTACATCTGGCATTGCATTGGGATTCCGATCGTGGCTTCCGTGCTCATGATTGTGCACTTCTGGCGGGTGCGGAAAGACGGCGGGATTTCTGGACCGGCGCCGGTGATGCTGGAAGCGGAAGCGGACAAGCCGCGCAGAGGACCTAAGGCGGCTGGAGAGTGATTTGTGATTGTGTGGCGGCGGGCACTCTTGCCCGCGTGCCCTAGAACTCGACGATCACGACAAGAGTGATACCGCTGTATGCGTTTCGCGGGCAAGAATGCCCGCGCCACACGAGGAACTATGGATTGGCGACAACTTTGGGAAATTTGCTCGGCTCCGGATAACGTACCGATCATTGGCTTGATTCCGCTGCTTGCCTTCTACATCTATCTGGCATGGAAACAGGCGCACGCCAACGACCAGTTGATCGAACAACTGGAGGGCGACGCCGCGCTCGCCAAGACGCATCACCGCAAGAGCTGGCCCTTCAAACCGGGTTGGCAGAAGGAAGTCCACGTCTGGCCGTTTCTGCTACGCATTGAATTTCTTGCTGCAATCATCGTGACCATCATCCTGATGGTTTGGTCCATCACTCTCAATGCGCCACTGGAAGAGCCCGCCAATCCTAACTTGACCATGAATCCGGCGAAAGCTCCGTGGTACTTTCTCGGGCTGCAGGAGATGCTTGTCTATTTTGACCCGTGGATCGCCGGCGTAGTCATGCCCACGATGATCATCATCGGCCTGATGGTCATTCCTTACGTTGATACGAATCCGCTGGGCAGCGGGTATTACACGTGGAAGCAGCGCAGATTTTCGATCAGCACCTTTTTATTCGGGTTTGTAATTCTCTGGGTAGCGATGATCATTATCGGAACTTTTATAAGGGGGCCGGGCTGGCAGTGGTTCTGGCCGGGGCAAACGTGGGATCACAACCGGCTGATCTACGAGGTGAACCGCGACCTGCCGGATATTTTCGGGATCACGTCGAATATGGCGAAGGCGGTTTTCGGCGCCCTGGTAGTTGGCGGCTATTACCTGCTGGGAGGATTTCTCGTGTATTCGTTGTTCCGGCGATACATGGCAAAAGACTTCAAGCGCATGAGTCTGCTGCAATTTTCCATCACGCAGTTTCTTTTGCTGTCCATGGTGGCGTTGCCTTTAAAGATGGGGCTGCGGCTTTTGTGGCACATCAAATATGTGTGGATCACACCCTGGTTCAATGTGTGAGATTCGCACTCAAAGTGTGTAACCACGCGGGCGATTGTGATACGGGCGAGGACACCAAGATTCCTCGCTTCGCTCGGAACGACAACCCGTTTTGCACGACAGAAATTTTCGGAGGAAGCGGTGCCTGAACAACCCAACCCCGAGCAGGACCCGATCACAAGTAAGTCGTACGCCGCGTACTATCTGATCGCGATCGTAATTCTGATGGCGACGTTGTTCTGGGCCTTGTGGGACGAGGGCTGGGGCCAGCGTCCGTGGAAGGCGTTTCAGGAACAATGGAAGGACCGCTACAGCGCATTTCTGAATGCTGCGCGGTCGAAATCGGCGACGTCAGAAAAAGACGTGGAACAGAATCCGGATTATGTTGCGCTGAAGCAAGCCTATGAAAAGGCCTACCAGGATTCAAAGGCGCAGGCCGAGGAAGCGCGCAAGCGGCTCGACGACGCCAGCGCCCGGCTGCTGGCGGTGCAGAGCGTGTTCACCGATCGGCGCGCCTATGTGAATGCGCTGACCTACGAATTTGAAACCAGCACCAGCAAATCCGCGAAGGACAGCAAGCAGAAAGAAATTGATGCGTACAAGAACGAACAGGCAACGGTGGAGTTCCCCGATGGAAGCAAAAAGAAATTCACCTTTCCCCAGCTGGAGGAAACGTATAACGGGATTCGCGACGAGCGCACGAAGCTGAGTCTGGACCTCGGCGACGTTCTCAAACCCGTGACCGCGGCGAGGGCGAAGATGGATGAATACCTCTCCGATCACATGGTCGACCTCACGCCGCAGCAGATTGACGGCTTAAAGAAGAAGACGACGGATTGGGATCCGAAAATCGTCCAGATCAACGTAGCAGACGCCAACATTGTTGACCGATGCGAGTCCTGCCACTTGAACGCGCGCGAACCGTTGAAAATCACGGTGGCATCGATGACGCCGAAGGGCGAGAAGAATCCCGATGAATACGCCCAGGCGTTCGGCAGCCATCCTCAGCCTGAGTTGTTGCAGATTCACGATCCGGAAAAGTTCGGCTGTTCGCCTTGCCATCAAGGAAATGGCCGCGCCACCACCAGCATAGAGAAGGGTCATGGAACCTATGAGCATTGGCTCTGGCCGTTGTTTCCCAAGGAGAACTCACAGGCGGGTTGCCAGAATTGCCACGCCGCGGACATGGTGCTGGCCAGCGGCGATACCCAGTGGCAGACCATCAACGATGGCAAAGATCTTTTCCGGCAGCGGGGCTGCATGGGCTGCCACCGCTACGAAGGTTACGACAAAGAGCCCGAGGACCTGAACTCGATCAGCCAGCAGATCAAGCAGATCGAGACGCAGAAGAAAGATAATGTGAAGCAGACCGCGTACTTGATGGAGCAGGCGGATGCGGCCGAATCCAACGAAGAAGCGAACCGGCTAAATACCCAGGCTGTAGACCTGCGAGTAGCCAACAGCAAGCTGGACGGGCGTTTGCAGCAGCTCGATTTCCAGTCGCACAGCCTGATGCAGGATATGAAGAAGGTCGGGCCCAATCTGAAAGATGCGCGCCTGAAGCTGAATAAGAATTGGATTCCTGTTTGGCTGAAAAAGCCGACGGATTTTCGTCCTACTACGAAAATGCCGAACTTCCGCCTGAGCGATCATCAGATCCAGGCGATCTCGGCGTACATCTGGCAGTCGGGGCTTACCGACCCGCTGCCGAAACACAAACCAGGAAACGCCGCGCACGGCAAAGAGTTGTTTGAGACGCGCGGATGTTTGGCTTGCCACTCGATTGGCGAAGGCGATCAGATACAAGGCGGAGTCTTCGCGGCGAATCTATCGCGCGTGGGAGAAAAAGCGAACTACGACTACCTGGTGCGCTGGATTCACAACGCGCGGGAGCGCACGCGCCCCTATTGTCCGTACGAGAAAAAAGATATTGGGCCGGAGGATTACGCTAAGAAGGGTCTTCCCTACCAGTTTGATCTGGATCACAGTCAGTGTCCGAATGATGGCCACCAGCTACAAGTTCAGAACATGACTGTGATGCCCAGCCTGCGGCTTGCCCCGGAAGATGCGGAAGACATCGCCACTTATCTGATGACGCAGAAAAAGCAGGATCCATCTTCTTATGCGGATGCCTCGTTCATGGACGATCCGAATCTGAAGGATGAGGGCAAGAAGTGGGTGAGGCACTTCGGCTGTTCCGGCTGCCACGAGATTTCCGGCTTTGAGGACGAAGGAAGAATTGGCACAGAGCTCACGTTCGAAGGCAGCAAGCCGATCGAGCGCCTCGACTTCGCGTTGTTCACCGAGACTGCGCAACGCGGCGGCAGCGATGACGAGCCGATCAAGGATAAAGAGGATCT